>Ga0074045_10006336_pt1 | contig 10183 bp, 8 predicted proteins | sample BogForMeECP23OM2_FD_94442 | JGI IMG/M metagenome (GOLD analysis project Ga0074045, IMG submission 94442) | Bog forest soil microbial communities from Calvert Island, British Columbia, Canada - Bog Forest MetaG ECP23OM2 | ecosystem: Environmental > Terrestrial > Soil > Wetlands ... | reverse complement strand
GCGCCAGTGAAACATCGCACCCTGGCCAGGCTTGCCCTCGATGCCGAGGTGTTTCTGATACCAGTCGTACATCACCTTGGGATCCTTCGCTTTGAAGAACACTCCGCCGAGTCCGGTTACGCGTTTCATGATGCCTCCTTCTTTTGTGTTGGGATTTTATATCCGGGCGGGCAGTTGCGCCACCGCGCCGACAGGTCTATTTTGATGGCAGTAGCGGGGTAGCGCGATGTTCAGCCTCAGTATCGTTCTCATTGTGGCGGGCCTGATGTTCGGCGGGGCCACAGCTCTGATCGGTTTCGGCGGGCTGCTGGGAGCGTGGTTTCACCGCTCGCTGGGCGCGCCCCTGCCGCTTCCCTCGTTGCGGCGCCCGGCGGAACGGCGGATCACGATGTGGGTGGGCATAGCTGGGTTCGTACTCTGGGGCAGCGTCTTCCTGATCAGTTTGCGGATGACCCAGTAGTTCGCGAAAAGCCGCAATGCAGTCTGAAAGAACAATCGGCGACCACGCCTGGTGTTCAACACAGTGTGGCGCTCGTGGCGATGTCGCCTAATCGCCGTAAGTCACACCATCGATCTTAACTTTCGGGCACCACCGGCAAAATCTGACGTTCTTCTCCAGACACAGACTGCCGAGCTCCAAGCGTGACCAGCGGTGCAGACCCAAATAACAAAACAGATTCTTAAAGTAGTTCGACTCGTGCAGTCTGTGGGGCCACAGCTTTGGCAGCGATTTCGCAGTGATTTCCGACTCATTCGGCAGCATACAGGTCCCCTTGACGGCTCGGACTGGACCTCCCCGCGAGATCATACATCCGCCGAATGTACTTCTCGGCGTCAAACTTCTTGCGCGCCGCATCCCCCGACATCCAGCGAATGGTGCCGAAAATAGGCCGCTCGAACCACGGCCGGTCGAACTTGCCGCCCATCGCCCACGCCACTCCTGCGTAGCCAGAAGGATCGCGACCGTCGAGAAAATATTTGTCATTAAGGTACAGCGCCGTCTGCCAGGCGACGGCGGGCGAGGGACTCCACTCCAGAATTTTCTTTGCCCAGTACATGCGCATATAGTTGTGCATCCAGCCGGCATGCAGCATCTGCAACTGCGCCGCGTTCCATAGCTCGTCGTGGGTCTGGGCGAATTCGAATTGCTCGCGCATGTAGACGACGGGCCTCGGATCGTGCGCGTGAGCGGCCAGCGTTTTGTGGGCCCAGTCGGGCGCGCTCTCGATGGAATCGTAAACTGGATTGAAGTGTACGAAGTTGATGGCCAGCTCGCGCCAGGTCAGGAACTGATTGATGTAATCGGCTTTCGCAGTCTGCGGCGCCCTTGATTTGAGCACCGCGCGCATCACCGTGTGCGGGCCGATGTGCCCGAAGTGCAGGTAGGGCGAGAGGCGGCTGGTGCCGTCGATCTCAGGCTTGCCGTGGTTCTCGGGATAGGTCGCCAGCTCGTGTTTCACAAATTGTTCGAGCAGCTTGAGCGCTTCGGTTGTCCCGCCACGGAACGTATCGACCGGCTGCACGGAACGGTCGAGGTCTTTCCAGCCTTTGGTGATGTCGATGGAACCGTCGTCGGGCAAGGACGCGAGGCCGCGCGGAGTGTGCCACTCCACTTTTGCTGCAGGATTCAGCGGGGCCGTCTGAAATTGCTGCAGGCGTTGCTGCAGTCGCGGACGGATGATACGGGCGGCGTACTGCTCCTTCTCCAGCAGCTTCGAAGGGACGATCACGTCCGCATCGACGGTCCATAGCGGTACGCTGAGACGCTTTGTCGCAAACTCGCGCCAATGGCGGGGCTCGCGCATGGGATTTTCATCGCCGATCACGATCGACGCCTTCACCTCGTCGCAGAACTCCAGCAGCGAATGTTGCGGATAGCGCCGCAGCACAAATCCAATGCCGCGCTGACGGGCGCGCTCGGCGATGTCAGGAATTCCTTGCGCCAGAAATGCGTAGTGCCGCAGGTTCGCGTGTGGGTAAAACGGCACCGGCGCAAAGAAGATGACAACCGGCTGACGGAGGGCGTTGGCAACGTGGACGGCTGCATCGAGCGCTGGGTTGTCGAGGGCGCGCTGGGCACGTTGCATCCAGTAAACGACGCAGCGGCTGTTGGGGTCGGGCGGGCCGGGTCGGCGAATCGTTACACGGGGATCGGCGGAGATCGATTCGAGTTTGGTCATGGATGGCGTATTTGGATCCCAGGGTCGAGAAGAATGCAAACCTGGGGATTGATGCGGGTAAAGGGGTCCTTCGACTCCCGCGGCAAAACCGCCTCCGCTCAGGATTACAGAGGTGAAGTGAGTCACAATGATTCCGCAGCCAGCACTTCGTCGGCGATGGCGGCCGCTTCGACAGCGGACCGCACGTCGTGCACTCGGACGATGTGGGCGCCGCGCAGAATGCTGGTAACCATGGCAGCGAGCGATCCATAGAGCCGCTCATCGGAAGGAGCGTCTTCCCCGCCCCGACGTTTGCCTACCGTGCGGCCCACGAACGACTTGCGCGAAGTGCCAGCCAGCAGAGGAAATCCCATGCGCTGCAGTTGTTCGAAGTTCGCCAGCAGCGGGTAGTTTTCTTCGAAATTCTTGCCAAAACCGAAGCCGGGGTCGAGCACGATGCGCTCACGCTCGACGCCGCCTTCGAAGGCAACCTGTACGCGATTGGCGAGATCGTCGATCACCCGAGAAGTGATGTCGGACTCGCGCGGCAGGTGGCGCCACTCAGCGGGCTGGCCGCGGGTGTGCATCAGTACAACGCCACAGCGTAACTCGCCGCAGGTGGGTGCCATCGCGCCGTCCCAATGGAAGGCGCTCACGTCGTTGACGATCTCCGCGCCGGCTTCGATTGCGCGACGGGCCACGCCGGATTTGTAGGTATCGATGGAGATGACGGCATCGGGCCGCGCCTGGAGAAGGCCTGCGATGACCGGCATGACGCGCCGCAACTCCTCGTCTTCAGCCACGACCGGCTTGTCGCCGGCTCCGTCAGATAGGACGCGCGTACCTGGACGCGTGGACTCGCCTCCGATATCGAGGATGCCGGCCCCTTCCTCGAGCAACTGGAGCGAGTGCTCGACGGCGCGCTGTGCGTCAAAGAACTTTCCGCCGTCCGAAAACGAGTCGGGCGTAACGTTAACGACGCCCATGAGGAGCGTGCGCGTACCCAGCTCGAGCGCGCGCGAGCGAAGCTGCCAGCGGTAGGGGGCACGCATCCTTCGATTGTAATTTGTGCGGGCGCAGCAGGGCGCAAGCGTTGGAATCCGCGCTGGAAACACCTGCAACCGGTGCTAGAATTCGACTGTGGTGTAACAGTCTTATGTACCGGGTCCGTAATCTCCTTCACATTGCACTGTTGCTGTTGCTGCTAGCGCACGCCTTCGCCGCCGACAGCGCCAAGACTCCGCACAAGAAAATCGACGACAACAAGAAGCTCAGCCGGGCGATTGAACAGATCCTCAGCGAACCGGATGTGGCGCGCGGGTTCTGGGGCATCGACGTGGTTTCGCTCGACACCGGCAACCGCATTTTCGGCCTCAATGAGAACAAGCTGTTCACGCCGGCCTCGAACACCAAGCTTTTCACGACGGCTGCAGTGTTGGGCCTTATCGGCCCCGATTACCGCTTCAAGACCACTGTGGAGGGCCTAGGCACAGTGGATAAGTACGGCCGCCTGAATTCCGACCTGGTGCTGGTGGGACGCGGCGATCCCAATCTCTCGGGACGCGCGTTGCCGTACTACCTCCACACCGAGCGCAAGGCGCTGCCCATTCAGGTGCTCATCGATCTGGCCGATCAACTGGTGCAGAAGGGCCTGAAGTACGTGGACGGCGACGTGGTAGCCGACGACTCGTACTATGTCTTCGAGCGCTACGGCGAAGGCTGGTCGCAGGACGACTTGGTGTGGGAGTGGGGCGCTCCAGTGTCGGCGCTCACCATTAACGACAACGTGCTGTTCGTGAACATCATGCCGGCGGACCGGCCGGGCGAGCGCGCGTTTCTTAACATCACGCCCTATCCCGAGTATTACCGCATCGACAACCGGATCATGACCACGCCGCAAGGCACCGGGCCGCGGAAGATCTACATCAATCGCGAGCCAGGATCGAACCAGATCACGTTCTGGGGCAACATGCCGCAGGACGACGCCGGGGCCGGCGAGTCGCTGGCGATTGACGACCCGGCGGATTTCACGGCCAAGCTGTTCCGCGAACTTCTCGAGCAGCGGGGCGTCACGGTCTATGGCCGCCCGCGCACCCGTCACACCGAACTGGCGTCGGTGCAGACCTTCAGCGTCACCACCATCGCGTCCGGCGGAGGAGGCGAGCCAAGTTCGCATCCCAACCCAGTGCCGCTGGTGCTGGCCAGCCACGAATCGCAGCCGCTGGCGGACGACCTGCGGGTGATCAACAAAGTCAGCCAGAACCTGCATGCCGAATTGATGCTGCGCCTGCTGGGCAAGGAGAAAGGCACGTCGGGCTCGATCGCGGGCGGACTGGAAGTGCTGCGCGGGTTCCTGACGTCGGCGGGCATCAAGCCTGATCAGTTCGTGTTTTATGACGGCTCGGGCCTGTCGCGTGAAAACCTGGTCAGCCCGGAGGCGGTGGTCGAGCTTCTGCAATACGCGCAGCAGCAGCCGTGGGGCAAGCTCTACGAAGACACCCTGCCGGTGTCAGGCGTGGACGGCTCACTGAGCGACCGCCTGAGGACCTCGCCATTCAAAGGCGCCGTGCATGGCAAGACGGGTTCGCTGGGGCACGTGAATGCGCTGTCGGGCTACGCAACCACCGCGAAGGGCGAGCGCGTAGCGTTTTCCATCCTGTGCAACAACCACAATCTGTCCAACAAGAAGGCCATCGAGACCATCGACAGCATGGTGGAGAAGATCGTGGCAGACAGAAACTGATAGCACGCAACATGCTGTCGAGGATGGCAGGCCGCACAGGACGGTCTGCTGGCCATCGGCGCCAACCCTCAACCGGTTGCTCTCCAACAAATGCACCCCTACAGATCAGACCGCAGCCCACTGTAGGGGTTATTCACAAAGTCCAGTCAGGCGACCGGTGCCCATCAAGCACTCGATTGCCGCTCGCCGATCGATTTCCCCGGGTCAGGGTCTCTCGCCTCTGTCAGACTACTGCTGAGGTGGCGGGCTCTGGCCTTGCGGCTGCATTTGCCCCGGTCCTCCCGGACCATGCCCGTGGCCTTGGCGACTCAGCATCTCCTCGTACTTTTGCTGCTGATCGGCGTTCAAGATCGGCTTGATCTGGCTCGACGTGTCCTGCCGGATCTGCATCATCTTGCTCATGCGGTCCTGCTGTGATAGCGAGGAATCGTCATGCAAGGTCTGCATCTGCTTCGCTTCATTCTCCAGGATGGGCTTGATCTGCTGCTGCTGCGCATCGCTCAGGTTGAGTTGCTTGGTCATGCGCTGCAGCCGCTGATCCGCGGTCATGGGTTGCCCCTGGCCGTGACCCCACTGGCCACCGCCCTGTTCCTGCCCCATCTGCGCGTACAGCGCGGTACTGCCCGCCAACACCGCCAAGATCACGGCTGCGTGCGAAAGATATCTCTTCATTGTCATTGTCCAACGCTCCTGGACACTCGTTGCATGATGGCTGCCGCCACGTATGCCGTGGCCGCCGTGAATGGCGCGTTCGACGCTAACATCGTCATCCAAAGACTACCGAGTTTCCGTAAAATGCGCGCCACGAGTCCTTCATTGCTGATCGAGTGTCAATCAGACTACGTGCGCTGAAACCCAGTTACCGCGAATATGTTTCCCGCGTTCTTCGTTACAAAACAAATGGAACTCGCCGTCACTAATCTCGGAATGGAGCGATCGCGATCGAGTCAGACGTATGGCAATTCTGCGGAACCTTGGCTCGCGTTTCAGCGAATATGTATTGAGGATGCAGGGTTGTCGCAGAAGGTGTATATCGGTTTGCCCACGGATCGCGTCAAACCTCTGAGGTACCCGTCGCCATTGCTCACGCATTGAAAACTCGAGTCGTACGATCGGTATTCCTATCTTCGTTTGGTGAATGGTTTGTTGGGTTCGTCGCCACAAAATCATCCGCCTCGGGGAACTGCAGGGGCTCGTCGCCGAGACTTCGATATCCGTGGCGCATGATCGGATTCATGTTTACGCTACTCTGTGCAGTCAGCCTCGTGGCGCAGACGGCTGGGTCGCCTTCCGTGCCGACAACAGCCGCACCGGACAACACAGACCAGGCTAGTTCGCCAAATCCGAAAACGCAGTCGGACTCAGCACAACCAACCACGACACCCGCGCAAATCGGACAAGATACCCCTGCCGCCACGCTCGAAGGCAAAGTTAAGTCCGGCAACACTCCGATACCGGGAGCGATGGTCGGCGCGACCAATCCTGTAACGGGGCAGAAAATCGTTGCCTGGACGCGTCTGGATGGCAGCTACAAACTCGCGCTACCTGCGGCTGGAGAGTATGTCGTTCGCGTCCAGATGGCAGGTTTCGCGGTCGCGACCCAGCACGTGACCGTAACCCCGGCGAACCTGCATCCGCATCTCGATTTGCAAATCACGTTGCTCTCGCGGGCGCAAAGCGCGAACCCCGGCGCGTACGCGCGCGGGGGCGGTGCCGGCAACCGTGGTTTTCAGGCGCTCTCCGTGCTGGCCGCGGAAGCGGGCGCCGGTAATGGCGGCGCAGAAAACAGTGACTCGGTCGCGCCTTCGGGCATGCCCGTTCCCGGCATTCCGCCTTCGATGGCGACCGAGTCTGTAGCCGTCTCCGGTTCGTCGGCCTCCGGCAACATCTTCTCCATGAGCAGCGATGAGATGCGGGCCCGTGTTCAGGAGTTTCGCAACCAGCAAGGTGGGCCGGGCGGACCTGGAGGACCAGGAGGCGGTCCGGGCGGTGGCCCTGGAGGCGGAGGTTTCGGTGGCCCAGCGGTCGGCGGCCCCATGATTTTCCGCGGCCGTGGCTTCAACTTCAACCAGCCACACGGCACGTTGTACTACTCGGCCAACACTTCGAGCCTCGACGCCACTCCCTATTCCTTGACGGGCCAGCCGTCGATCCAGCCCGGATTCCTCCAGCAGCGCTTCGGAGCTTCCATCGGCGGACCGTTGAACATTCCGCACATTTACCACGGCGGCTCGAAGACATTTTTCTTCGTGAATTACAACGGCACCTACGGCGATACACCGTACAACTTCTTAACCACAGTACCGACCGCGCTGGAGCGCAGCGGCGATTTTTCGCAGACCTTGGTGAACGGCAAGCCGGTCCAGATCTTCAATCCGAATAACGGACAGCCGTTCCCCAACGCAACCATTCCGCAGAACATGATCAACTCAGCGTCACAAGGCCTGCTGAGTTATATCCCGCCGCCCAATCTGCCCGGAACAACGCAAAACTTTCAGTACCTCACGGCGGCCACCAATAACAGCACCGATTTCAATATCCGGCTGAACCAGGCTTTGGGAGGCTCGTCAGTCGGACCGGGCCGGGGACGCGCCCGCGGGCCGCAGAACAACCTGAGCTTCGGATTCCATTATCACAACGTCGATCAGACCCTGATCAATGCGTATCCCAGCGTCGGTGGGCACACCACCACGACCGGTTACGATATTCCCATCGGCTATGTCCGCAGCTTCGGCAAGCTGGTCAACACGTTTCGCGTCGACTTCAACCGCAGCACCATCAACACCAACAACCTATACGCCTACATCACCAACATCACCGGAGAGCTCGGCATCACCGGCGTTTCCCAGAACCCATTTGCCTGGGGCCTACCCAATCTGTCGTTTACCCACTTCGGCGGCATTACCGACACCAACCCCGTGAACGATCGCAATCAGACCTGGACATTTTCCGACAACATGATCTGGTCGCACGGCAAGCACACGGTTCGTTGGGGTGGAGACTTCCGCCGCATCCAGCTCAACACCCAAACCGACAGCAATCCCCGGGGCAGCTTCGTGTTCACCGGCGCCCTGACATCGCAATTCGTAAACAACGCTGCCGTACCGGGAACCGGATACGACTTCGCCGACTTCCTGCTCGGCCTGGCGCAGCAGACTTCGGTGCAATATGGCTATGACCGCTACTACTTCCGCGGGAATTCCTGGGACTTGTTCGTGCAGGACGAGTGGCGGGCGCGCGGCAATCTGACCTTCAACGTCGGACTGCGGTACGAATATGTCTCGCCGTTCAGCGAGTCCAATAACCGCATCGTCAACCTCAACACCAATTCGACCTTCACCGAAGTTGCGCCAGTGTTTCCGGGACAAGTGGGCCCGGTAACGGGAACGGTCTATCCCATCACGCTGGTGAATCCGGACCGTAACAATTTTGCGCCGCGCGTCGGAGTGGCCTGGAAGGCGGCGAAGAACACCGTCGTGCGCGCCGGATACGGGATCAATTACAACACCGCCGCGTATCAGAACATCGTGCAGAACATGGCGTTCCAGCCGCCGTTCTCGAACACGCAGACGAACGTCGCTTCCCCATCGAACATTCTGACCCTGCAAAACGGCTTCCCCACGACCACCGCACTCACCAACAATTACGGTATCGAGCCGAACTACGGCCTCGGCTACGTGCAGATCTGGAACCTCGATATCCAGCAGGAAATCACTCGCACGCTGCTTCTAAACCTTGACTACACCGGCACCAAGGGGACGAAACTTGACGTCCTCACCGCGCCGAACTCGACGGCGACCGGAGTTCTCGTACCCGGTGTGCAGCCCTACTATTACGAGGCGTCAGAGGGAGACTCGTCGGCCAACGCCGGCTCGGTACGCGTGCGCAAGCGCCTCAGTCAAGGGGTTTCCCTTGGCGGCACGTTTACCTGGTCGAAGTCGCTCGACAACGCTTCGACTATCGGGGCAGGCTCCTCCATTGTCAGCGCCAACGGCAAGATCACGGGCACTACGGTCGTGGCGCAGAATGCCTTCGATCTATCGGCGGAGCGGGGGTTGTCCAGCTTCAATCAGGAGTTCCGCTTTACCGGCGACTACCTTTGGGAGTTCCCCTTCGGCAAAGGCAGGCGATGGCTGTCGAGTTCGGGATTGAAGCAGAATCTTCTCGGCGGCTGGCAATGGAGTGGCGACTGGACAATTGCGTCCGGACTCCCATTCACGCCGCGCATCGTGGGTTCGTATTCCAACGTCAATAGCGGTGTGAATGGCACCCTGCGCGCCGACGTTACCGGGGCACCAGTCAGTCTTCCCAATCCCAGCATCAGTGAATGGTTTAACACAGCTGCGTTTGTCACTCCGCCGGTTGGACAGTATGGCAACGCCCGTCGCAATAGCATCATCGGTCCGGGCGAGGTACTGTTCGACATGGCCATGACTAAGCTCATTCCGCTGAAGGAGTCGCGATCGGTGGAGCTCCGCTTCTCGTCCACCAACGTATTCAATCACCCCATCTATTCGTCGATCGACACCGTGTTGAACTCTCCCACATTTGGCCGCGTGATCTCGGTCAGTGCCATGCGGGCGGTCTTGCTGACGGCGAGGTTTCGGTTTTGAGAGCGCCCAGAATGATGATGCAGCCATCCACCGAACTGAGACGCAAGCTGACCGCGCTGGTCGCCATGGCAGGATTGCTGCTCCCCACAGCGCTCTTGGCGCAGCAGTCCCAAACCGGTTACACCTTCAAGGCGCAGACGGAACTGGTGCTGGTGAACGTCACGGTGCGCGACAACAATGGCAATCCGGTGCGTGACCTGAAGCCGGAAGACTTCACCGTCCTCGAGGACAACAAGCCGCAAAAAGTCGCAACCTTCGACATCGAGAACACCGAAAACACGCCAGCCGTGCCGATGCAGCAGGCGAACCTATTAAGCGCACCGGTGAAGAAGACTAAGCCGAGCGCCGCCGACGCTCCCGCAGCCAGCGCGCAAGAGTCGGCCATCAAAGACCGGCGGCTGATCATTCTGTTCTTCGATCTGTCGGCAATGCAGTCCGACGAAATCGAGCGCTCGGCCAACGCCGCGCAGGATTACCTCAACAAGCAAATGGAACCGGCCGATCTGGTTTCGATTGTGTCGCTGGGAAATACCATCACCGTTAACCAGGACTTTACTTCCGATCGCGACAAACTCAAGACAGTACTGCAGTCGTTCAACGTGGGCGCGAACGCCGGATTCGAACTGGGCTCGACCGGCACAACCGAAGGAACGCCCGACACCGCGCAG
>Ga0074045_10006335_pt1 | contig 10184 bp, 10 predicted proteins | sample BogForMeECP23OM2_FD_94442 | JGI IMG/M metagenome (GOLD analysis project Ga0074045, IMG submission 94442) | Bog forest soil microbial communities from Calvert Island, British Columbia, Canada - Bog Forest MetaG ECP23OM2 | ecosystem: Environmental > Terrestrial > Soil > Wetlands ... | reverse complement strand
CGGGCATTGACGGAGTTCTGTTGACCGACCTCAGCGTGGAAGAGGCGGACGAACCGGTACGCCGGCTGAGTGACCAAGGCTTGGACACTGTGTTCCTGGTTGCGCCCACCAGCAGTGAGCGGCGGCTGGACCTTGTCGCACGGCACTCGTCGGGCTTCATCTACCTGGTTTCCAGAACCGGTGTCACAGGCGAGCAGGCTTCGGTATCGGAAGCGGTGGCGCCGTTGATTGAGCGAACGCGGAAACATACGAGCCTTCCACTGGCGGTGGGATTCGGGATCAGTACGCCTCAGCAAGTGACTTCGGTGGCGAGACTGGCGGATGCCGTGGTGGTGGGAAGCGCTATCGTAAAGACCATAGAAAAGAGCGCCGGATTGCCTGGAAGCACGCCGGAAGCGCTAACCGCTGAAGTAGAGCGTTTCGTGCGAGAACTCACTGCACCACTTCAGGGAGCGGCCGGCATCGCGAAAGGCCAAGCCTGAGAAGAAATGCGCCCGTATACCCTGGAAGACCTAGCTCGGTGCCGAGAACAAATTGATGAAGTGGACCGCCGGCTACTCGAATTGCTCAATGAGCGCACGGCAGTAGTGGAAGAAATCGGGCGGATTAAGCAGGTTTTGCACTTGGCGATCTACGAACCAAAGCGTGAGGACCAGGTATTCAGGAATGTTTTGACGCACAACCGGGGCCCGCTGCCGCCGGCCGCCGTGCAGAGAATCTTTGAGCGTGTTATTGACGAAATGCGCACTGTGCAGAAGTTGAAGATGGTGGAACCGGGAGACGACGGCGCAGGACGGTAGGGCCATCCGAGACACTGGGGAGCCGGGCGTGACCGTCCCGCCCCGAAGCGGAGAGCGGCGCAGGCCTGGGGACGCCCCAGTTAAGGAGGATTCTAGAGAATGCTGGTCGTTATGCAGGAGGGAGCGATCGAGACGCAGATTCAGGGCGTGATCGACCGCTTGGTGGAGATGGGGTTCACGGTACACCGGTCGACGGGAGTGCTGCATACCGTGCTGGGTGGAGTGGGGCCGGTGGAGCAATTCGAGCCGGCCGACTTCGAAGTAATGGAGGGCGTCAAAGAAGCCCATCGGATCGTTTCTCCTTACAAGCTGGCGAGCAAGCATTTCAAACCCGGCGGCACCGTTATCCAGGTCGGAAACGTCGAGATTGGCGGCTCGCACGTGGTGACAATGGCCGGGCCGTGCAGCGTCGAGAACGAATACCAGATTGAACGCGCGGCTGAAATTGCCATGAAAGGCGGCGCACAGATGATTCGTGGCGGTGCGTTCAAACCGCGCAGCTCGCCCTACAGCTTCCAGGGCATGGGCGAAGAAGGCCTGAAGCTGATGCGCAAAGCGGCCGACCGGCATGGCCTGAAGGTGATCAGCGAGGTGATGGACCAGACCCAGATTCCGCTGCTAGTGGAATACTCCGACATCCTGCAGGTAGGAGCGCGCAACATGCAGAACTTCAATCTGCTGCGCGAACTTGGCAAACTGCGCAAGCCTGTGCTGGTGAAGAGGGGCATCGCGGCCACGATCGAGGAATTGCTGCTTTCCGCTGAGTACGTGCTTTCAGGCGGCAACTACCAGGTCATTCTTTGCGAACGCGGAATTCGAACCTTCGAGACCTATACGCGAAACACCATGGATCTCTCAGCCATTCCGGTGCTGAAGCGGCTGACGCATTTGCCGATTGTGGCGGATCCGTCGCACGGTACCGGCAAGCGAGACTTCGTGGTGCCCATGGCCCGTGCGGCGGTGGCAGCTGGCGCCGACGGGCTGCTTGTCGAGGTACATCACGACCCGGAGCATGCGATGAGCGACGGAGCGCAGACCCTGCGGCCAGAGCAGTTCCAGGAAATGATGACCCAGGTGCGAGCGATTGCCCATGCAATTGGACGGACTGCCTGACACCAAGCATGATGAACACGGTTGCTATTGTCGGCGTTGGACTGATCGGCGGCTCTTTCGGTCGATCGCTGCGTAAGGCCGGATTTAGCGGCGAGATCCTTGGCGTCAGCTCTGCGGGCGCCATCGGCGCGGGCCTGCGGGCAGGCGCCATCTCGTCTTCCGGCACTCTGGCCGAGGCTGCGGAGCGCGCCGAAGTCCTATACCTGGCCCAACCGGTTGACCGCATTTTGGACACGATCGAGAAACTAGGTCCGCTATTGGCCGCGCGGGGACGCTCAACCGATGTGCTGGTGACCGATGCCGGCAGTACCAAGTCGGCCATCGTCGCAAAGGCCAAGGCGGTGCTTCCCCGGAACCTGTTCTTGGGCGGGCATCCAATGGCCGGAAAGGAGAAGGGCGGTGTGGAAGTGTCCGAGGCCGACCTTTTCGCAGGGCGGCCCTACGTGCTGACTCCCTCCGCCGACTTCGATAATCCCCTCGCAGGTGAGTTCCGTTCCTGGATCGAACGCACGGGTGCGCGTCTGCTGCAGATGTCGCCGGAGGAACACGATGCGGTGGTCGCACTGACTTCACACTTGCCGCAACTGATCTCGACCTCGCTAGCGCTAACGTTAGCGGCACACCCGAATCCGAATTTCGCTCAGGTCCATGGCTCCGGCCTGCTGGACATGACCAGGTTAGCCATGAGTTCGCCGGATCTCTGGGAGAGCATAATTGCGACCAATAAGAACGAGATTTTGCACGCGCTAGACGCGTTTTCCGACCACCTCCATATAGTACGAAATGCGGTTCTTAACGGCGAAATTAGTACTTCGTTTGTTCAGGCGGCTACACTTTGCCGCGAATTGAGACGGCTATCTCATTGATTTTACAATAACGCACTCTTTCCGTGAGCTAACATTCACTTTTCTCTATCAAAAAGTACTAGGACTGCTTATAATCAGGTAGAAAATCGAGCTAGAAACAGAGGTTAAGTTCCGATGAGTACCCTGATGCAAGCCGTCCGCTCTTCTCTCTTGCTTTCCCCGGAGGTAAATCGGCTGACGTCCGTACGACGGTTTAACTGCCTGTTCTCGCAAGGGCAGCACGCGGAAGCGATGTTCATTATCGAAGAGGGCCTCGTCAAACAGACCAGGACCAACCAAGGCGGAGACCGTATTATTCTGGCCATGTGCGGACCAGGTGACATTGTGGGCGAGGAGGCGTTGGGTGGCGCTGACAGCACCTACGCCGCCGACGCCGAGGTTTTGACGCCCGCCACCATGCACCGGATCCCGCGGGAAACGCTGAACCGAATGGTTCATCAGGATGTGGAGTTTGCGAGCCTGCTGATCGACTTTCTGTTGAAGCGGCGCCAGACGCTGGCGGAGAAGGTGGAGTTGCTGTGCCTTCATGACGTGGAATACCGAATCCTGTTTTACCTGGCGGAACTGTCCAATCTGGTTCGACCAGCCACCGACTCGACCGGCTATCATGTGCCCATTACGCAATCTGAATTGGCTGATCTGATAGGGGCCACGCGCGAGACGACGTCCACGACGCTTAATCAACTGGAGAAGCGCGGGCTGTTGAAGCTCTCACGCCGGCTTCTGACGATCCCTTCACCGGGCCTGCTGCGCAGCGCCACGGCGCAGATGCAGAGTGCTGCCACAGCAAAGGCTGGTTAGGGTTTCGCTCCGCGACGACTGGTAACAGTCTCAACAGCGCGGTCGAGGACCCGTTGAAACAGTTCGGGCTCGCCGCCACAGGCTTCGGCATATTTGCGGCCTGCCTCAGCGACACGCAACCGAAGGGCGTTGTCGTACCATGCGCGCCGGATCATCTCTGCCAGGGCGCCGGGGTCTTCTGGAGGCACAATCAGCGCCTCGTCAGTGAGGACGTCGCTTGATCCCGGGCCGCTACTGACAATGACGCATTTGCCCATGAGCATTGAGTTTAAGTAGGTGCCGATGCCCGAGGGACAAATCCGCCCGCTGAGAATCGGCAGCACGACCAGCCGAGCCTTTTCCGTGATGCCAATCAAGGCCTCCGCGCTCCCATCGTCTTCGAGCAGGCGGACATTTGAGGGTAGTGCATCTAACGGCCAAGTGAAGCGGCTGGAGTGGATGGTAAACCCCAGGAAATCAGGCTGGGGAATTGCGGCAGGGAGGTCTGGAAGTTTGCTCATGGCCGCAAAGAACGTGTCGTAGTCGCGCTCCGATCTGCCAAAGCAGAGAATGTAGTCTCCTTCCGGGTCGACTTCGTATCGATAGCGATAACGGATGTTGGCTTTGAAGGGAAGGTAGGAGATGCGGTCCGCGGGAATACCGAAGTACTTCACCAGACCATCGAAGGCCTTGAAGTGAACAGAGTAATGATCGACTCGGCAAAGCAGGAACTGCTTGATGCCGGCCATCAGGCGGGATCGCCAGTGGAGGGGCCTGCGAAGGACAATGTCGTTCACGACAAGCGGGCGGCGAAAGAACGGAAGCAGAAAGTACAGAAGACTGAGCTTATACGTGAGCGATACATCGCAATTCACCAAAACAAGATCGCATTTCCGCGAGAGCCTTAGAAAATCCCAAGCCGACTTCACGATTATCGCCCGGCCGGTAACACCAGAAGTGGTTTTCCACTGTTCCGGAAAGCGGTCGAAATTGGTCAGGATCAGCATCCACGGGCGGCAGGCAATCGCTTCGTGAGTAGTGTAACAATCCACGATAGTTTTGCTTGAAGCGGAGAAGTTGAATCTGCTAAAGTACAGGGCAGATTTTCTGATGCCAGCTGGGTGTATTCCTGAGAGCCTGAAGCGATACGTGGAGGGCTCGTGTCCCTCGCGTACCGCCTTTCAATCGACCGGGTATGCTTCTTTTGCATCAGAGCAGTGCAAAGAATCAGGAGACGTTAATGCGAGAAAAAGGTGTTGTGAAATGGTTTAACGCCGCCAAGGGCTATGGCTTTATCCAGCGCTCGAACGGCGATGATGTTTTTGTGCACTTCTCGGCGATCCAAATGTCCGGATATAGGACGCTCGAGGAGGGCTCGGAGGTCGAGTTCGAGGTGAAAAAGGGTCCCAAGGGCCTGCAAGCCGAGAACGTGGGACGTCCTTAAGAATACAGCCCAGCGTAGAATAGGCCGCTCCTCCATGAAGATGGAGAGCGGCCTTGCTATTTGGGGCAGTTGTCAGATAGTGAGCTTCTTCAACAAGGACACGGCCGCGTGGATATCGGCCGCACGCTTCACTGGGTCGGATTCCTCCCGTTCGATACTCAAAATACCCCGGTACCCGATCTCCTTCAGCTTTGCTATGAAGGCGGGTATACCGACGCTACCCTGGCCGAGCGGACGTTCGACACCGAGTGCGTTCGGCTGATCGACAGGCGGCCAATCACCATCCTTGCAATGCACCGAGACGATGTGTTTGGCCAGAACGTCGAGCGCCTCTAAAGGGTCGCCCGTTCCATAGAGAATCAGGTTGGCGGGATCAAAGTTGATCTTCAGGTTCTTTCGGTTTACGTCGCGAAGAAAGCGCAAGAGCACGGCAGGTGGTTCCTGGCCCGTTTCCAACGCGAAGGTCTGATTGTTTTCCGCACAGTGATCGGAGACATCCCGCACCACGTCGACAATCTGGGGGTAGGCGGGATCCTTTGGATCTTCAGGCACAAAGCCAACGTGGCAGGCGATGCTGTCCACGCTTAGCTGAGCGGCGAAGTCGGAAACATATTTGGTACGCGCCACTCGCTCTGCACGTGTGACGGGCGGGACAAAGCCTACAGTTCGCAAAACGGTTGGAATGTCCGTATAGTCTTCGCCCAAGTAACTGCAAACAACGGTGGCCAGCCCGAAGCGCTCCATGCGGAGAGTTTCAAGCCACTTACCGGTGTTTCCGCCGATGGAATAGTCGCCGGAGATGCCCAGTTGACCGCAGCGGACGCCGAATGCCTTGACTTCGCGTATGGCCTGCGCGGGTTCATCGCGCGCCCAGAACATGACACCGATTTCGAGCTCTCCTAGATGGTGCATGACAGCGTAGTACCTCCTTGTCTCCGAGATTCCTTCAGCAGCAGGGCCAGTTTCACGGCTCTGGCCGATTCAAGAGGCAAACATTCTCCCGGGCTCCTGCCGGCGCGACAACAATCGATAAAGTACGCGAGTTCCGCCTGGTAGGCGTCACCTGGGGGTGAGGCGATATGGCACCAGTCTCCGTTTGTCTTCTCGCTCAACACGCCATCCTTCAGGTCCATGCCGCCCTGATCCGTAGAAACGTGGAAGCCCATGGCAAACGGCATGCCTGCCGGATACCAACCGCCCTGGATCGACACAGACATCCCATCGGTGTAATGGAGTGATGCATTCAGTGTGTCAACCGGGCCCAGACCGCGAGCCGAGACCGAATCAGGCAATCCAAACAGGTGCAACGTTTGATCGATATCATGCACCAACAAGTCAAGAACGGCGCCACCGCTGCGGGATTCGTCACTCAACCATGCACTCCAATCGGGCATGCCACAGCGACGGAAGAATGTAGCCTCCCGAATCGGAGCGTTACCGCAGGCTCGCAGGAATTCGCGCAGTGCGATGTATTCGGGCCAAAAACGGAGCACCTGCGCCACCATGAATACCTTCTTAGAGCGGCTCGCGACCTCGAGGATCGCATCGCATTGAGCGGCGTCGAGAGCCATCGGCTTTTCGACTAAGACATGCTTGCCGGCCTCCAGCGCAAGCGTTGCTGCTTCCAGATGCAAGTGGGTCGGGAGGCAGATGTCGACGGCATCGACGGCTTGATCCCGAACCAAGGCACGCCACTCCGTGAACTTTTCGATTGCTGAGAAGTCAAACACACCGGCTTCGCGCCCGAGATTGCCCCCCGCGCCGCGGAGGTCGCCTGCCAATGCTCTGGGATTTGTGGACGAGACGGCTGCAATCTCGACGCCGTCAATTGCCCGAAAGGCATTCAGGTGAGTTGCACCCATGAAGCCGAGGCCAATGACGCCAACCTTCACGAGGCCATGGTACCAAGGCACCCTGAAAGAGAGGAAGAACCGGATCGCCTACACTGAATAATTCATGGCTCACCACTGGTATGCACTCATCATGGCGGGCGGCCGGGGAACTCGTTTCTGGCCGCGCAGCCGCAAACGCAACGCAAAGCAAGTGCTTCGTTTTTTTGGCGAACGGTCACTGATCCAACAGGCCGTGGATCGACTAGAAGGCGTCATTCCGCCACAAAACATCTGGGTCATCACGAATGACTATCTGCAAGGAGAAATCCAGGCGCAATTACCGGCCGTGCCGAAGCAACAGATTATCGCTGAGCCGGCGCAACGGAACACTGCGCCCTGCATTGGCTTGGCGGCACAGATCCTCGCAGGCCTCGATCCTGACGCGGTGATGGGGGTGTTTCCAGCCGACCATCTGATTCTGAAAGAGACACGCTTCCGGACCTTCGTCAAGGCAGCATACAAAGGCGCCCAGAGAGGCGAGGTAGTGGTACTCGGCGTTCAGCCGCGCTGGGCGGAGACGGGCTACGGATACATCGAATTCGGCAAAAAGGTGGAAATCGGAGGAGCTCTGCCGCAAAAGGTGAAGAGTTTTCGGGAGAAGCCGGACGAGAAGACAGCCCGCAAGTTTGTCGCATCAGGCAATTTCTTTTGGAACGCCGGCATGTTCTTCTGGCGGGCGGCAACTGTACTCGAGCTGCTGCGGCACCATCAACCAAAGACGGCAACGCTGCTGGCCGGGCTACCCGAGTACGATAGCAAACAGTTCAGCTCGAAACTGGCGGCAGCCTACCCGTTGTGCGAGAACATCTCTGTCGATTACGCCATCCTCGAGAAGGCTGAGACGGTTTCCGGTATCGCGCTTGACGACATTGGATGGAACGACGTGGGTAGCTGGGAAGCTGTGTACGGGATCGCCAGAAAGGATTCGAACCGTAACGCCTCCCGGTGCGATCTCATCATCGAAGACGCAACGGGAAACTACGTAGACGCTCAGAAGACAGTTGCGCTGGTGGGCGTGAAAAACCTGATTGTGGTGGATACGCCTGACGCGCTGCTGGTGGCCAGCCGCGACCGAGCTCAAGACGTCAGCAAGCTTGTGAAAACACTTGACGCGCAGAAGCGAGAAGAGCTGCTCTAGCGATCGCGTCAAGTGAAACAGGATTAATGGAACGTCATTGCTTTCGGAAGGAACGGGCCCAGGGAACTCCCCATCCAACGGGGTGAAGGCAGCAGAACGGCGCTGCCGGATGGGTAATGTAGAGGAGGTTCCCATGTTGAAACGACTCGGAGTATTGGCTATGGTTTTAACGGCCGGAGCAGTTGTGCTGCCTGCCGTTGGACAAGCGCAAGATCTGTGTGACCGACCGGGCCACTACGCACCAGCGTACGTTTACCGGGGACGCGACTGGCGCGAACATGAGCGCCGGGAACGGCTGGAACGCGAGCGTCACGAACGCGCACGCTACAGCCGTTACCACAGTGAGTGGGGCCAACGCTAAGCTTTCGGTTCTGGCTTGGGGCCACATCTGAGCCGAAATGTGGCCCGTCTTGCTTCGACAGACCGTTGTTTGACTTTAGCCCCTTCACGCAGACGCAGCGGACTCCGCTGCGTTCAGCTCAGTTTTGCTGCGGATCGCGGTCCAATTGCGAATCTGTTCGACCAGAGTATTCAAACTGTTGGTCACGCGATCACTCTCCACGTTGACCAAGGCGTAACGGTCGATGTGAGAGTCTCCCGCGGCGACGAGATTCTGATACGACTGCCGGAGGTCAGGAAAGCTCCGGGACGGCGCCTTTGCACCTCGCAACCTGGCTGCCAATAAAGAAAGCGTCTTCTGCACGTCATTCGCGAATATTCGGAACTGTGGCCTGGCCGCCACTGGCGTGGTCTGCGCGGCGGCGGCTTCCAACGCCATCATGGCGTGGACCAGTCGGTGTGAACTTGCAAGCATGTTTCCAATCAGATCGATCTGTTGGAGAGAAACACCAGGCTCTGCGCTGAGACGCTCGAACGATGCCTCCATGTTCGATCTGGCGAGGCGTCCGGCAACTCGCTTCTGATCGAGGTCAGCAGAAGGCGGCGTTTCGGGATTGACCAACCAGGCAACCACGGCCTCAAAGTATTCGCGGTAGCTATCCAACATCCGGGCCATGGTTTCGGCAACCTGGGTCCGCTCCCAGGTGGGCCAAAGCCCGTAAGCCAACAAGGCCAGACCACCCCCGATGACCGTGTTGACGGCGCGAGCGTCGATCACATCCTTTGGCGCGACGCCCAGGAAGGCGAACAGGTACACGACCAGGGCACTAATGGCGGTAACGAAGAGACCGTAGTTCGCCGGACCGATAGAGCGGACGATGAAAACCAGCGCAGTGATGAGCACGACATCGTTCACCGGCGACAGTGGGAGCAGGTGGTACAGCACGGTGGCGACGACCAAGCCGAGGAAGGTACCGGCCAGCCGGAGCACCCCACGGCTGAACGTGGCGCTGAAATCGGGCTTCAGGACAATGGCGATGGTCATGGGCAGCCAATAGGACCTACGCAACTCAAAGGTCCTGCCGAGTGCCTCGCCGACGCCAACGCAAACCGCTAACCGAACAGCGTGCCGGAACACAGCCGAATCCAGATTCAGGTTGGCACGCAGAATGGCGAGCCTGCCACGAAAACGTAGCGGCCAGGGTTGCCGCGATTCGCGCTTCGCAAGCTCGGCGCTGCCGGCTGGCGTCGTAACCATTGTCAGTTCAGCGGCTGAACGAAGTTGTCCCAGGAGCGCATCCATCTGGTAGCGAGTATCGTCAATGAGGGCAGCGAGGAATGCCGATCTTCTCGGGGTCTCCTGCTGCCGCCACTGATCGGCAATTTGATTCAGGCGCTCGACACGGGCCCTGTCGACCTGGACCGGCTTGACGCTCAACAACGATTCACCGATGGTGGTCAGGATGCCGGCGAGGATGCCGAGGAAGTCGTCGATGAGTTCCAACCGGATGCGAGACCCGTCAGGCAGAGCCGCATTCTCACGTTCGATCCGTCGACGCAGGCGGCCCAGAGTGAGCAGCGAAATCCGAATCCGCTCCGCTTGGTTCAACAGCGAGCGATACCTCTCTGCGAAGGGCGTGTGGTCGATGCCGAGGCGAGACACCGATTCCTGCGCGAATGTGCTTTGGGCGCTCGCCGGCGGCGCATGGCTAGATTGAACCGGACTGGCCGCCGCCTTGCCCAGGTAGATGTAGAGATTGGCGATTGCGCGGCGTAGAGGCTCGTAACGGAGTACGGGCCACGTGGAGAGTG
>Ga0074045_10006333_pt1 | contig 10186 bp, 9 predicted proteins | sample BogForMeECP23OM2_FD_94442 | JGI IMG/M metagenome (GOLD analysis project Ga0074045, IMG submission 94442) | Bog forest soil microbial communities from Calvert Island, British Columbia, Canada - Bog Forest MetaG ECP23OM2 | ecosystem: Environmental > Terrestrial > Soil > Wetlands ... | reverse complement strand
CGATCGCAGCCGCACCCCGAGGCTGCGCACCGCGTCGTTTGGCGTCGACGGGTGGGCAGTCAGCGCGGCGGCTTTTGCAGCAACGGACGACATGCAGCCTTCAATGAGCGCGCGTCTCTATCTAAGGAGCGATGCGTTCGGCAACCAGCGTCGCTCCTAGGATTTTCCCTGTCACAGAAGCCACGGCGTTGATGTCGGCATCGTCCCAGCGAATCTGCAGGGCACCTAGCGCGGAATCCGCCGATTTCAGCGTCACCTGGGCCGTGATGATGTTGTTGATTTGGTTCCACGACACGGTACCCGACACCGCGACGTCGTCCGTCCATTTGAACCCGGCGAGCTTGAAAACGTATCCCGTGTCTGTCGCGTGGTAGGTCATGGTTCCGCCGCGCAGCCCGCTTTCGACCCAGTTGTAGCTCACATAGTAGCGGGCGATCACGTCGCCCACGGCTTCCAGCCCCGCCGCCGCGATTCGCCGCTGTCCGTCCGTGGTCTCATCGCCCGTGAGCGCCGTCAGGGGCTTAAGTCCGCTCGCCATTCGCGTGAAGCGCGGTACGGTGCGCACCGGACGGACTCTTTGTACGCAGCCGGTATCCCCGGGACTGAGGCTGCGCACGAACCGGCGCGCAATCCCCAAGGTGCAGCCGATCTCGTCGCCATCGGTGACGACATGACCCAAATTTGGCACGACCACATGGACCGCATTCGGGAATTGCGCGGCCGTCTCGTTCGCGTCCGTGACCGCCGTGATGGAGTCAAGGTCGCCGGAGAGAACCAGGGTCGGCACGGCGGGGAAATGCGCACTCCGCGGCAGCGGAGCGCCCGGAGCGCCCGGAGCGCCCGGCGCCAGGTCCTCAGGCGGCATCGGCCAGGGCAAACACGAGTCGAGCGGCGTAATGTACACCTTCGAATCGATTCCCTCGTCGACCGAGAACGGCGCGAACAGATTGGGCCGGTGCTCGCGCGCGTCCTGGAGGGCAGCCGCATATTGCCGATCACGTACCTCTCGCGGCCTATCGAGGTCATACAACAAAGGGTAATCCGAACACGTCGCCGCCTGGTAAAGTCCGTAGCTGAAGGCCCCGGGCTTATCGACGTTGTCCGTGAGTGCCTCTGCCACCAATCGCAGCAACGGCAGCGAATCCCCGGACTCGAGCCAGGCGCGCGCCGCGGCATCGAGATCGCGGTATACCGGAGGACCGAAGCCCGCATAGTCGATGAGATAGATCAACGTTGACGTGTCGATCGTGGTCGGCTGGAGGTTGCCGTTGCCATCCGGCGCATCGCCCTTGATCGGCTGTTTGCGAACAATGTCAATGATCCTTTGCATGCGCGAGGTGGCAATCCCGCCGAGCGAACTGCAGCTCGGCGAACGGTCGCATGTGAGATCGATTCCCGACCACGCCGCCGCCCAATCGTCGGCAAACCAGGGATCCGGGGCACGCACCGGAAAGGCGCTGTCCAAGATGATGCTGCGCAGGCGGTTCGGATACAGGCCCGCCAGAACCTGTCCGACGAATGTGCCATAGCTGTCGCCGTAGAAATCCACATCATCGATCGCAAGCGCATCCATGACTGCGATGATGTCGCCAACGGCGTAATCGGTGCCATAGAACCAGGCTCTGTTCCCGAGCTGCCTGGCGCATGCGGCGACCGCGTCAAGATCCGTGGAGCCAGTCTGCAAATCCGGGCAATTGATCGGAGCGGAGCGCCCGGTCCCCCGCTTGTCCACGATCAGGACATCGCGCCCGTCGCGCAGCGGATCGAAGATCGCGAGGTAAAAAGCGCGCGAGCCGGTCGAAGAGTATCCCGGCCCCCCTTCCTGGGGCAAAATCGTACCGAGACGCGCACGGGAGAGATCGTTGCGCGGGTAATACTCGAATCCAACGGTGATGTGTCCCGCTACGGCACCGCTCGGGTCGAGGGGACGGGTGATCGAACCGCAGTAACCGGTGTAATACGAATTGCAAAGAGTGAGCGTGAGATCGCCGACCGTGAGGGTACCGGGCGCCGCGCCACACGTGGCCGCCGCCGCCAATGCCGCGCAAAAAATCACGCCTGCAAGCCGCGATGAATTTGCTTGAGAAAATCCCATGAGCAGCTCCCCCGTCCTTTTTCCGGAAGGTTACCACGAGGCGAGATACCCATGACTCGGCGACCGTCAGTGAAGTGAAGGGCAACGATCGCGGTGCCGCACAAGCTCTTGACTATATTGGCTTAATTGGCGGTCGTGAGTCATCGAACCGACCGCCGATTGCGCGTCACCACCCGAATTTGAATCGGTAGCGTGCCGCGAGTTGAAATTGCGACTCCACTTGTTGAGCGGATTCCCCCAGTTCGAGCCGCGGGGGGAAGCTGCTGGTCGCGCGAATCCACTCGGCAATCAGCTGCCAATGATCGCCGAATTCGTGCCACGCGGCGAATGTCCAGCTATGGCCGGTGTCGTTGCTGGGCGGCCCATAAAATCCACTCAATTGATCCGTATGGAAATCGTCGTATCGCACCGTCAAGCGCTCTCGCGCCCATTCGAAGCTCGCAAGCGCGTAGTAAGCGTGGAAATTCATATAAAATTGATCCTCGCCGCTCGAGTCGGCGCCGACGGCAGTGTTTCCCTCCAGATACTGCGCGATGAAGGTCCAGTGCGCGCTCGGCTCAAGACGAGCGCCCAGGCTCGAGAAGCGCGTCCGCCAGGCATAATCACCGCTCGCATTTGTCGACCCCGGATCCCCGCGGTTGTCGTAACGCAGCGCGCGGACCTCCAGCAGGTCGTGGTGCCTCCACGTCAAACCGCCGTAATAGCCGGGCTTGCGATCGATTTCGTGATAAAAACTGATGGGCGGTTTACCGAGATCGCCGAACAGGGTCGACGGGCGATCGGTCAATGCAAACCCTCGCTGCGCAAGCAACGCGCCCGCCGGGTCATTCCAGCCGTATGCCGCCGCGACCAGTGCAACATCACCCAGGTAGCCACTGCTCGCACCCAGCCAACGCGCCTCAAGCTCCGCACCGATCGTCCGGAACTCCTCGCCGAGCCAGGTATTTACCGCTGAAGGCGTGATGGAATAGACGTCCGTCCACCCGATGCCCCGATTCTCGAGCGAGACCGGCAGGAAAAAGGCCCCGACACGCGCGCGCCAACGGATTGAGTTCGTCGGGAACGGGCGCACTTCCACATAAAACTCACTCACATCCAGAGGATTTCCGCCGTAATCGCCGTAGGCGTCGAACACCGCATGCACGGTCACGATGTCGGTGACACGCAAGTTCGGTGCGAGAAATGCGCGCCCGAACTCGATTCCCTCATGGTCAGGATCAAACCGCAGGATTCCGAGACCGCCGTTCAAATACGATGTATCCCCCGTCGCATGCACCCATCGCAGATCCACATCGCCGTTCACGGTCAGGCGGTCCTGGGCCGCGGCGACAGCCGCCCAGAGCGCGACGCTGACGCATAGGAGCGGATGTCTCCAGCGCATCACTACTCCCACCAGTCAAGTCGGCGCGGTCGAGGCTCCGGTTCGGCGCGCAGCGCCCGGCTCAATTGCACACGGATGGTCGAGGACTCATTGCCGTCGACGTGCACGGTACGGCTGAGCGCCGCCGGCGGGTCGGCAATGAACGATCGATCCTTCATCAAGGAACTCGAGGTGCAGGGCGACGATGATCTGATCGTGCGGTCGACCATCAATCTGGGGCACGCGATGAACCTCAAGGTCGTCGCGGAGGGCGTCGAGCTCGCCTCGAGCTGGGATGCGCTGGGCCGCCTCGGCTGTGATCTGATCCAAGGGTACTTCGTATCGAAGCCGCTGCCGATACGGGAGTTCACCGCGTGGATGCGCGCGCGGGCCACTTCCGGCGGCACATCGAGCACGGCGGATGCGGCAAGTCAATCGAGGTCGACTGCGAAGCGCTTGAGGTCGGCGAGCGAGCAATAGCTCAACGCACCTTCATGCGTGGCGCGCAAGACCACGCGCGGCGCACGCCCCGCTTGCAGCGCTTCCTGCCAGCGAGGTGCGCATAGACACCAACGATCACCGGGTTTCAGTCCCGGAAAGCCGAATTCCGGGACCGGCGTCGAGAGATCGTTGCCGTAGGACTTCGAGAACTCGAGAAACTCCGCGGTCATGACGGCGCACACGGTGTGACTGCCGATGTCCTCGCGGCTGGTGTCGCAGCAGCCGTCGCGAAAGAATCCCGTCATCGGGCTCAAAGAGCAGACTTCGAGTCGATCGCCGAGCACGTTCCTGGGCTCGGCGCGCCGGCCGCCGCCGCCCTTGCCTGCGTCATCTCTCAACATCGGAATTCTTTGCATCGTCGCTCCCTCCCTCACTTCGAAAATGTCCGTCGTCCCTCGAGCGGGACGCGGCCCTCCTCTCGTGCTCGCGTCACTATACCGGCGCCGATAAATGGATTATCCGTGCCATTAAAAAGCAAACAAACGGCCATCAACGACAAATTTGGCTTGCTGCAGGGGCACAAGCAATTTGCAGTGCAACACCGGCCGTATTCGATTGTTTAATTTGAATTGCACTGCCATCGCGCGGATCAGCTTAACCAAGGCACTGATGAAATTAGAGTCGTTTTCTGTGCCCTTTGTTCAATCGGACAGAATCGCCGTAAGTCACTGGAAATTGCATCGACTCCGAGGCATTGAATGGGTCCAGCCAAGTAAATCTTCCAATTCGTCGGCCCTTCGAAGAGAGGACGCGAGAGCGCAATGTTGAAGGGGCATATCGAAAGAACGAAATCGTGTTGGTACCCCGCGCGGGACCCTATATGGTGGACACAGGGCGCCGTGGGCCGCGAACGTGTCGGATCAATAATCCCCCCATGTCCGATTATCCCTCTTCGCGGCCTGCGGATGCCCACCGGAGCAGCTAAGCAGCCTTTCGACGGGCCCGAAGATGAACGGTAAGCGCGAACGCAACACCGATAACCGGCAGCAGCGCCACCGCGCCGGCTTTTCGAACTATAAGCGCACCGGAAAGCAGTGCGCCGAATAAGTACGAGAAAATCACTGCGCTTTGGATTTTCACATCCGTTAGCGCCGATGAATCAGCATCGGCGATTGAACCGGCAATCGTTCCGACGAGCTTGGTGAGCGTGGTCGTGAATACGATGGTGGTGAGACTAATTGCTTGGCCGACGAATGCTTGCAATCCGATGGCGACTCGCCTGCTCCGGTGGTCGCCCCCGCCGCTGCAGAGCACCCAGGGCGCAGCCGACCACAAAGCCATTGAGGGCGATCACTGAGCCCATGGCCGACTGTGAATCGCTTTGAGCAATGTATAAGGCCAGAAGCGCGAAATTGCCTGTCATGGCCGACGCGAATACGCCACCCAGATTGGCAAAACTGATGACATCAACTGTCCCGGCTGCGAACGCCGTGATCAGGAGAATTGCCTCAACGCGAGTAAGTTTGAATGTATTCGACACGATTCATTGGCCGCCGGCGAAAGTCGATGTGCTATTTCGGCCGATTGATTCGTTGGAGGATTGCGTCGGCTGCAACCGCGGCTTGAACGCGTAATTCCGGCACGGCCCACGGGTGCGGAGCGCCCCGAGCGGGCCAAGCACTGCAGGACGTCTATAGCGGTGAGTCCTGTCCCCAGTAGACATACGGACTCATCCCCCTCGATCGCGGTAAGAGCGAGCGATGACCACGGGTCTTCTATGTAACGGACCCGCGAACCGGACCAGCGGTGCTTGAACGGATCAACCGGCGGCCGATGCCCAGTCGCCAGGACCACCACGTCGGCCTCAATGGACGGGCTCTCGCCGCAATGAACGCACCAGCCACTCTCGCCTCCTCGCTCGATGGCAGCCGCTTCCTGACGACGAATCTCGATACTGGTCTGACTCCCTGCTTGCGCGATTGACGCGAAGAACGTGGCACGCAGATATTCGCCGTAGGTCTGGCGCTGCAGGAATGTGTAAGCTTCGACGGACGAGTCGCGGTACCTCGTCCACTCGATAAAGTCATCCGGCTGATCGGGCCAGGCGCTCATGCCCGATGCGGGCACGTTCAGCAGACCAGGGCAAGCAAGGCATACTCACTGCGAGCGGTAAGCTTCATAGGATGCATTATCGACAACTATTTGATTGAATTGACAATAATCCGCACATGATACCGATCGCGATTAAGTCGGATTGTCGGCCCAGGCAGGTGGCTAAATTGTTTTCGCAGCCTCGGGACGATCCGCTTTGGTCAATTCGGCCCGGCTGTACGCGTGCATGGACGCGACACCCCGATGCGACAGCGACCCGGGCAACAACCGATTCATCTCATTCTTGACAGCGGCGTAACACTCGCAGGCGCGGGACTGCAAGCCAATCTGGTCCAACACGTCGATGTGCCCGCGTCGATACCGGATAAAGCCGACCTGCTGCAGTTGCCCCGCGGCTTCGGTGATGCTTTCGCGGCGCACACCGAGCAGGCTGGCGACCAAATCCTGCGTCATGGTCAATTGCTGCGAAGGTAGTCGATCCACGGTCCATAAGAGCCAGCGGCTGAGCTGCTGTTCAACCGTATGGTGGCGATTGCAAGCGGCCGTCTGACACATCTGTGTGATCAGCGCCTGCGTGTAACTCAACAACAGACGCTGCACCGGGCCGGCGCGCATGAATTCCGCGGCGAGCGCGCGGCGCTCCAGTCGGTAAGCATGCCCCGCCGTGCGCACGACCGCGGAGCTCGGCGTGGTGTTGCCGCCCATAAACAGCGGGATACCGACGATGCCTTCAGGGCCGACAGCGGCAATTTCCGCCGATGCACCCGACTGCGTCACATACAGCAGTGAAACGATGGACGTGATCGGAAAGTAAGCGTACTCCAGTTGCCGGCCAGGCTCGTAGAGTGCGTCGCCGAGACGCATCGGAACCAATTCCAGCCTTGCAGACAAGCGCTCGAACTCGGCGGTCGGCAGAGCGGCAAGCAGGTGATTTTGAGTGGGGTGATGAACCAGGGGCAAGGTCGATGCTCGGGATTTTGCGCCCTGGTCCTAATGCCCCGCCGTGATTTCCACGCCGATTCCGCGATAACCGAGGAAGCGGCAGGCGGTGTTGAACATAGGCTCGCCGCTGACACGAAACTGCTGACGTGAACCGTCGAGATTGGCGCGACTCAAGGTGATATCCAGAAAGGGTTGACGCGCCTCGATCTTGGCTTGCAGCGCCTGGCGCTGCACCTCGTCCCACCCGCCAGTCGGGGCAATACCCCGCTCGCCCATCAACGTGTCTACGCGGATCCCGAGCATGTCCAGAACCGGGCCGGAAACCTTGGTAAAGCTGCCGCTCTCGTCCTGCTCCCAATACCAATCTGAGGCAAGCTCGGTGAGACTGCGGTAGCGCGCTTCGCTCTCGCGCAATTCGGCCGTGCGTTCCTGTACGGTTTGCTCGAGGGCGGCATTGAACTGCTCGAGCTGACGGTACAACAGACGCACCTCTATCATGTTGTGAATGCGAGTTTTCACTTCCACGAGATCGAAGGGCTTGCTGATGAAATCTTTCGCGCCCACCTGCAGCGCTCGAAGCTTGTGGCCCGGTTGCGCCGTGAGCACGATGACCGGCAAGTAGCCGTCTGTCTCGTTCGTCTTGAGGCCCTCCATCACCTGGAATCCGTCCATGCCGGGCATCTGCAGATCGAGCAGAATCAGGTCATAGCGGCTCTTGCGATGCAACGCGCAGACTTCCAGCGGGTTCATCGTCGCGGTCACGTTGCGATACCCAACCTCATCGAGCATGCGCGTGAGAAGCAGTACGTTGGCGCTCTGATCGTCGACGACCAAAATACGCGCAGCGAGAATGTCCTCGGCGTCGATCATAGAGCGCCTCCAAGCGAGCCGGTTCGGCCGGCCTGATGTTTTCCAAATGTCAGTGCGTTATCCAGGGTCTCCATGAACTCGTTGACTTTGATCGGCTTGGTCAGATAGCGGAAAAATCCGGCCGCCAAACCCTTCTCAATGTCGCCCGGCATCGCATTGGCGCTGAGGGCGATCACCGGAATGTTGGCCGTTCCCGGATCCCCCGCCAAAATACCGAGGGCGATGAGTCCGCTGATACCTGGCAGATTAATATCCATCAGGATGACATCGGGCCGCGCAGCGCGTGCTCTTTCGACACCACGGATGCCGTCCTTCGCCACTAACAGTCGGATATCGGGCCTTCGCTCCAGGAGCTTCTCGACCAACATCAAGTTCGCCGGGTTGTCCTCGACGCACAGCAGCGTGTGCAGCGGCGCGTCGGCAGGCGCGTGCGGCGGCACGGCAGCAGCAGATTCGGGCGCGGCGACGACAAGGTGCGGCGCGTGCGCCGCGTGCAGTTCGATCCAGAACGTGCTGCCCACGCCGACCGTACTTTCGGCGCCAATTGCGCCGCCCATCAATTCGACCAGGCGCTTGCTCACCACGAGGCCGATGCCCGTCCCCTCCTCGCTGCCAGTCTCCTGGCCGAGGCGATTAAACGGTTGGAATAGCTGCGTCAGCTTTTCCGCCGACAATCCATCACCCGTATCATGCACCGCTATACGTGTGCGTTGCGTCGCACTCATGGTGCAAATCACTTCGACGCTGCCGCCCGCGCGATTATATTTGATCGCATTGGAAAGCAAGTTAATGAGAACCTGTTTGAGGCGGGTCCGGTCTGCTTTGACGAAGGGCGAATCGTCCAAGCACGGGAAGGTCAACCCGATACCGTTTTTCAATGCCAAGGGTTCGATCATCCCGCGGCAGTCGCTCAGTACGTCGGCAAGCGAGGTGGGCTCGGGCGACAAAGACAACTTGCCCGACTCGATCAACGCAAGATCGAGAATCTCATTGATGAGTTCCAGTAGATACCATCCCGCTTGGAGAATCTGGTCGATGCTCTGCCGCTGGGCCGCGGTGGGCGGGGGTGTACCCGATTCCATGAGCTGGGCGAATCCAAGAATCGCATTCAACGGAGAGCGCAATTCATGGCTCATGTTGGAGAGAAAATCGGACTTCGCGAGATTGGCCTTCTCCGCCGCCAGCTTGGCGCCCTGCAACGCTAGGTTCGTTTCCTGCAGCGCCTGGTCGAGAATTTTTCTCTCAGTAATGTCTCGAGCCGCCGCAAACACTCCCTGCAGGGTGCGGTCGCGATCGTAAAACGTCGTGGCGTTGTAGGACACCACAGTTTCCTTGCCGTCCCGGGCGCGCGCGGTGAGCTCGTAGTTGGTGATCTTGGTTTCGCTCAGCACTCGTTTGATGCCCTCTTCGGCACGCTCGGCGTCGGTGAAGTAGTTCTTAAATGGCGCACCGATCAATTCGTCGCGCGTGCATCCGGTGAGTGCCTCCATCTGTTTGTTGACATCCGAAATGATGCCGGAGGGATCCGTCGCGATTAGAGCGTCGATGTTCGATTCGATGAGGGACCGGGTATAGAACTGCTGGTCGCGCAGGCGCTGATCGAGCCTCCTCTGCTCGCTTTCGAATCGATTGCGGAGCGTGTTGTCCGTGCCGATAAGCAGGTAACCGATGATCGCGTCACGCGAATCGCGCAAAGCGGTGACGGACACCACGGCCGGGAGGCGGCTGCCGTCCTTGCGGATATAGGTGATCTCGTAGATGTCCTCGATACCGCGTGAGGCCTTGAACACCAGGGCATCGAAGCCCGGCTCGATCGGTGTGGCCAGCTCCAGGCTCAAGAGTTTCGCGCGTGTGATTACTTCTTGAGGGTCGGAAATGTCCGCCGGTGTGATTCGGTTGGTCACCTCCGCCGCCGTGTAACCGAGCATGCGTTCGGCACCGACGTTGAAAATCTGTATGACGCCCTTGGCATCGGTGGCGATACTCGAGAAATTCGCGCTATTGAATATCGCGCGCTGCAAGCTTGGGACAATGTCGAGCCTCTCCTCCTGCGGGGGCGGATCCAGCATGACGGCCGTGCTACCGACATCTGTTTTACCGATACGCATGTGTCCCGTCTTGCCCATGTAGAACCCACTTGCAAATATTGGAAGGCTCGAGTGCCCGCCGCGCGTGCATTCAAGCAATTGAACATCATCGACCGAATGTCCTTCCGCGTCCGTGCGCTGCCATACATTGATCATGGGTATTCGGTGCTTGGTCCTTGGAGCTCTCCGCCAAAAATGCAGGTTTTCGTGCGGTAGCGTCCGGATAGTTTTACCCGCTCGTGCTCTAATAAGCATTCAGAATTGCTAGCGGAGATCCCT
>Ga0074045_10006332_pt1 | contig 10186 bp, 9 predicted proteins | sample BogForMeECP23OM2_FD_94442 | JGI IMG/M metagenome (GOLD analysis project Ga0074045, IMG submission 94442) | Bog forest soil microbial communities from Calvert Island, British Columbia, Canada - Bog Forest MetaG ECP23OM2 | ecosystem: Environmental > Terrestrial > Soil > Wetlands ... | reverse complement strand
AGCGGCGTTACGGCGTCCGAGCCGTAGCTTTCCGCGGTCCACACGGAATCGTAACCGAGCGCCTCCGCGCGCAGAATCCGCTCGATCGGCAGGCGTATGCCCGCTCCCGAGTAGCCAATCGTCAGGCCTAGTTTCATCGCAGCTTTCCTTTCATGCCGAGCGTCTTCGCTCAATCGTAGTGCGCCGCACCGCGAGCGACAACCGCGCCAATCACTGGCCGCTGATGCGAAACTCCGGCGCGTAAAATCGGGCGTGGCAAATGCCGCCTACTCAGAGGCGGCCAATCGTCGCAGGAAAGCTCTTGGAGTGAGCACCGGCGGTCGGGCTTGCTTGAGTTCCGTGAGGTGAGGATCACCGGACACCAGGAAGTGTGCCTTGGCGGCCCGCGCCAGAGCCACGAGGTAGTCACCAGGGTCCGGGGTGAGGCCCACTGTCGCCTCCGGGTCGGCCTCCAGCACGACCAGGCGCCGCAGCAGAGCAACGTAAGCTCGAACTTCCTGCGCGCTCACATAAGGTCGGAACTTGGATCGCAGCAGAACCCGCTCCAACTCCCCGAGAAGGCTGGGGCACACGACCAGCTCAAATGAACCTTCGAGCCATAACCACAGCAGGTCGCGTGGCGCGCCTTTCCCGGAGATGAGCGCGGAGATAAGCACGCCGGGGTCTAAGACCGCCCTATAGGCTTTAGGATCGGCGGCTTTCGATGCAGCTCCTCGTACGCTAGTTTGATGGCCTCGTCTTCCCTCAGCTTTGAGCGTGCGCCGACACGCTCCAGCAACTCAAGGCCAAGATAGGCGCGCAACGCCTCCTCAACCACCTGATAGCCGCGTTTGCCTGTCCGCGCTGCGGCTATCTTGGTCGCCCGCAGCAAATCGTCTTCCAGGTAGACTGTGGTTTTTCGCTTCATCACTTTGAAGCTATAGCAGAAAAACTGCTTTCCTTCAAAAAGGCGCTCTACAGGAATCCAGTTAGAAATCTGAGGGTCGGGCGGACGGCGAGCGGCGCCCGCGTGTGACCGTCGCCCGCATTGACAATCCGCCGAGTCTCGTTGAATAAGCAATTCAGGCAGCGCCCGCTGAAGGGGCGCCAGAGCACGGAGGTGCATCACATGGGACGGATTTTCTTTCGCCGGGCGAATCTCATCGACGGCGTTAACGCGCCGAAGAAAAACGCGACCGTCGTCGTCGAAGGCGAACGTATCACCGCCGTCGGCACGAATGGCGACGCGCCTAAACCGGCCGCGCAGGACACGGTCTACGATCTCAACGGCCGCTCCCTGATGCCCGGGATGGTGCAGTGCCACTATCACGTCGCCTACGACAATATCGGCACCCTGATCGATCTCGACCTCAAGCATCCGCCGACCTACCTGACCCTGATCGCGGCACGCAACGCCGAGTTGCTGCTGCGCTCGGGCTTTACGGGCGCGGTCGGCGCCGGCTCGCTCCACAATATCGACGTAACGCTCAAGCGCGCGATCAAGAACGGCCTGATCCAGGGTCCGCGCTTTCTCGCCTGTGGCCGAGACATCGTGACGACGGGCGATTCGGTGGATTTCCATCCGTCGTGGTGGAAACTCGGGATGGAGGGGCTCGGTCTCATCTGCGACGGTCCCGACGAATTCCGCAAGGCCGTGCGCGACGAGATCAAGCAGGGCGTCGAGATTATCAAGCTCTATCCGACCGGCGGACACGGCCTATCATGGCCGGCCGACGTGATGACGATGACGCAGGCGGAGCTCGACACGGCGGCGGAGACCGCGCACGAGCGCGGCTGCAAGATTCGCGGCCATATCATCTCGAAACGCGGCATCCTCGCCGCACTCGACGCCGGCCTCGACGTTATCGATCACTGCGACATGATGGACGAGGAATGCGTCGAGCGGTTCGTCAAGCAGGGCACATTCGTCGTGCCCAGCCTCTACTTCCCGTACATGATGGTCGAGCATAAGCGGCGCTCCGGCAAGGCCGCCTTCCCCGGCGTCGACGAGATGGAGCGCGGCCTCGAGGAGTCGTATCGTATCCTGCCCAAGGCGCAGGCGGCCGGAGTCAAGTTGGTGGTCGGCGACGACTTCGGCACCTCCGCGATGCCCCACGGTGAATACGCCAAGGAGCTCGAAGCGTACGTCAAAGGCGCGGGGATTCCGACGCTCGAAGTGCTGACCTGGGCGACGCGTAACGGCGCGGAGCTGCTCGGGATGAAGGACGACCTGGGCACGATCGAGGCCGGCAAGCTCGCCGATCTGCTCGTCGTGGACGGCGATCCGTCGGTCGATATCGCGCTGCTGCAGAATCGCGCGAACCTGCACGTCGTGATGAAGGGCGGCGACTTCGTGACGAACGAGCTGACGCCGGCGAAGGCCCACGCCAAAGCGGCCTGAGCTAAGCATAACAACTGTGGACGAGCGGGCGGCTGCCCCGCCCGCGCGTCCCTCCCAATTCGTTTTGCCAAAGCCACTATTCAGCGCCGCAGTGATCGGTGCTTACGGCCAGTCCGTCCACCCCGCCTGCGGTCCTGAGTCGTCCCTTGCGCGTGCCCGATCAACATTTGGCATCTCACCTAGCATTTATTGATGACCTTCACGGCGTCAGTCCAATAATCTCTCCTTTGGTGACCAAGCGTCATGCGCTGTTGGGATGGAGGAGGGATTAGCAAGATGGATTTTCTGCTCTACTGGGGAACTTTCGGGCAAATCGCGTTCGTCGTCGTGGTGTTCGGCGGCGGCAGCGTCGCAGGTCTCTGCGTCGTCAGGCGCCTGGTGCCCGTCGACCATCTGCAAAAAAACCACGAGGTGGCCGGGATTACCTTCGGCGTCCTTGGAGCATTTTATGGCCTGGTGCTGGCCTTCGTGATCGTTGCTGCCTGGGAGCAGTTCACCGCCGCCAATGCTAACTCGCACCAGGAGGCGTCGGCGCTGGAGAGCCTCTACAAGTTGGGCGCCGGTTTCGCCGAACCGATGCGCACGCGCTTTGATTCGGCGGTCTCCGAATACACGCGCCGGGTGGTCGATGAAGAATGGCCGCAGATGGCCAACGACACCTATCGCGCGCAAACCGGGCAAACCCTCAAACTCTGGTCTATTTTGCTCTCCTATCACGCTGCCGACAGTCGCGAGCAGATGCTGGAGGATAAAGCTATCGACCAGCTCAATATAGTCGGGCAGGCGCGCAATCAGCGCATTCTCTATTACGATGACGACCTGCCCTCGGTCGTGTGGCTCGTAATCTACCTTGGGTGCGCGATTACGATCGGCTTCAGCTATTTCTTCGGCAGCCACATCTTTCGCGCACAGGTCGTGATGTGCGCGTTCTTCTCAGTTCTGCTTGGGATAACGATTCTCGCGATTCTCGAATTGGCGCACCCTTATCAGGGCACCGTCACCATACCGGATGAGCCGTTCCGCTATGCGCTTTCCCGCATGCAGGAAGTCGGAAGCTACCAAATGGCGGAGGCACGAACAGGCGCGCCGTCCCTGCCTCGCGGCGGAAATCCTTGATTGCTCATGAGAAGGCCACGAACTGATTTTATTTTCCGCGCGAGCTGTCGGTACCGTTTTCAGCTTCTGACTTGTCACCGACCGCCTTTTCACCAACAGACGCGGTGACTCCACAAATGACAGAAGACGCCGGATAGGGCTTAGTCTATCGAATCGCTGACTCAAAAGAACTTTTTGATTCCGATCCGGCGAATGATGTCTTTCTCAACTCCTGCGAGCATATTGAACACGCGTGCTCGAGGATGTTGATCAGTTGACTCACAGACGCGCTTGTGGACGACCTTAAATACGAACGAAATACCGGACATTACGATCTTTATATGTGGATGGGGGATGATAGCAGCTGCTGATGACAACAGCCCATCTACATATAATGGCGTCCACTGTTGGAAGCGCCGTGCATACGCCGATTTCAGAAAAGCGTCGTACTCTCGTACGAACTGCCGTGCCGTCTCTTGAACAGCATCATTCAGCCCCTGTGGGTCACGGATAGAGTGCAGCCGATTAGTCCGGGCCAACTCTGCCGTTAGTTCTTTGAACGCGTTTCGAATCGGCGCGTACGATTCTCGAATCTCCCGATACTCAGTTGGTTTCAAGCTGTCGACTTCTGTCGGGATCAGAACGGACGCTAAAGACGACAAAATCAGGCCCTCTAACCCATCCGAGCCTCCCGTTTGTATGTGACCAAGATCATTGAGCGCCTTAACCACAAACGGGATTGGTTTGTCAGTGATAGCGTCGAGACCCTTACGCCGCGAGATTTTTTCTGCAATTGCAGAAAGGATAAGGTCGCTCGCTGATTCCTCGACAACAATAAAGTCTTGGCTAGAAGGCTGGCGACCCAAATTCTCAAACCCACTAAGCAGCAATGCATTCCGACGCAACTCTTCATAGATGACGGGTGAAACCTTCGCGTTGTGAAGAAATACGTGGGCACCTATAGAGAGCGATCCATTTTGATCAATGAGGATCTCAACTTTCTTGTTTGCTCCTTTCCCCTGAGCTTTCGCCAATAACGCGAATGCCTTCTTGAGTCGTGGCAGATTATCGCTTTCGATCGACACATCGTCTTTGTCAGGTGAAATCGTTGAGAGGCAGCCAGGAATCGTATCCTGCAATCTTAAGAGCTCATCCGGGTCGTCTAGATCGCGCAGTGCTTCATCCGGAACAATTCTGGTGATGTTGTCAGCCAGCAAGAGAATTTTGCGCAACCACACAGGGTCCGGATGGAAGTTCGGGTAATACAGCAACGTGTAGCGATTCATACCGTCGGTCCAGATAACCCTTTAGGCCCATACTCAATATCGTCAATAATTATCCAAACGCGGCCTCCGCTCGCAGCAACCATCGCCGGCTCAAGAGGTCGTGGCCCCGGGGCCGGGTGTGTGCCAAGCGCGGCTGACGCTGTTGATGCCCTCAAAGCCCTTGCCTCCCTTTTCTCAGAAGCAACTTAAACGAATTGCCAATTCATGTTCCTTGTAAAACTGGAGAGTTTCACCGGGCGCGTCCTCATCGAGCCGAACATATCGGGCTCACGTAACAGAGCATTAGCGCTCCCGCGCTACCATCTACTTTATTTACCGCGCGAGCTATCTGCGACGCCGTTCTCAGCTCCTGACTTCTCACCGACCAACTTGTCACCTACAGACGCGGTGACTTCGCGCGGCAGAAGGTCCACCGGCTCCGCGTCGCGGATCTCATCCTTGCCGACGACCCCGAGCTCGCGAAAGCGCCGCGCCGCCGGCATCACGCGTGACTGAAAAGAGCCCACCGCGTCATTGAACGACTTCACCGCGCCGCCCAGCGACGTCCCGACCCGGGCGAAGTGGTCACGCATCACGACGATCCGGTCGTGGAGCTCCTGCCCGAGCCGGCTGATCCGCTCCGCGTTCTCGGCGAGCTGCTCCTGGCGCCAGCCGTAGGAGACCGCCTTCAGCAGGGCGATCAGCGTGGTCGGCGTCGCCAGAATCACCCGGGCGTCGGCGGCGTCCTCGATCAGAGTCGCGTCCTGTTGCAGTGCCGCGCTGAAGAACATCTCGCCGGGCAGGAACAGCACGACGAACTCCGGCGCACGGTCGAGCGCGTCCCAGTAGGCCTTCGCGCTCAACTGTCCGACATGGCTGCGGATCTGGCGCGCATGGTCCTGCAGCTTGGCTATCCGCTGCGGTTCACCCTCGGTCTCGATCGCCTCCATGTAGGCCTGCAGCGGCACCTTGGCGTCGATCACGACCTGCTTGCCGCCCGGCAAGCGCACGGTCATATCCGGCCGGAGGCGTCCTTCGGTGGTGGTAAATTGCGTCTGCTCGTGAAAGTCGCAATGCTCGATCATGCCGGCAATCTCGACCACGCGCCGGAGCTGGATTTCGCCCCAGCGGCCGCGCACGGACGGGGTCTTGAGGGCGTCGACCAGCCGATTGGTCTGCGAGCTCAGCGACTTGAGCTGATCGGTGAGGACGTCGGTCGCGCCGCGCCGTTCGTTTTCGATCCGGCGGATCTCGCGATCCAGGCTGGTGAGGGATTCCCGTACGGGATCGAGCAGACCACCGATCGCGGTACGGCGCGCGTCCAGGTCGGCGGTCGACTGCTTTTGCAAGGAATCGAAGCGCTCGGCCGCCAGCGTCAGGAAGCTCTCGCTGCTCGCCTTGAGCGCCTCGGCCGCCAGCGCGCGGAAGCTGTCGGCCAACTTGCGTTCGGCGTTATCGAGTAGCTGCCGCTGCTCCTCGAAACGCCGGTTCATCTCGTCGGCGCGCGCCTCGAGCGAGCTGCGCGCGTTGGCGGCTGACTCGAGCTTGCCGCGCAGGTCGTCGACCTCCGCCCGCCGCGCGTCCAACTCGCTGCGCAACGCACCCGACTCGGCCGACGCCGCAGCCGCCAGCGCCTCGGCGCCGCGCAAACCACTCTCGAACCGCGTGCGGGTCCGCGCCACGGCAGCCATCCAGGCCAATACCCCGCCGATCGCGACCCCAATCAGGACGGCAACCAACTCCATCAAGCCACCTTCACCAACCCCTCGCCTAACTTTATGTCGCGCCACCAACCCCGTCTATCGGTGGGGATCGTGAACGGTCCACAGGGCTCGCGCGAGGGCAACTGTCTGGGCGCGCGCCGGATGCTATCTTGAGCGCGACAGGATCGTCGCCTTGCCGTGAGTCAGCTGTTCAAACCAGGTTCGATTGTGATCGTTGTGGGACCCGGCGGGGTGGGCAAGACGACCGTGGCTGCCGCCTTGGGCATGGCCGCGGCGATGGCTGGTCAGGAGACCGCGGTAATTACGGTCGATCCGGCGCGACGCCTGCGCGACGCGTTGGGGCTCACCGGCGCGGCGTCGCGTCCCGTGCGCCTCGACCGGCGGCGTTTGCGCGCCGCAGGTCTCGATCCCGGGCTTCCGCTGACGGTGATCGCGCTCGACGTCAAGGCGGTTTGGGACGGCCTGTTCCAACGTTTCGTACCGGACGCCGAGTCCCAGCGGCGGATTTTCGCGAACGCCTTTTACCGCAACCTCACGGAGCGTTTCGCCGGGGCCGAGAATTACGCGGCGCTCGAACTCCTGCACGAGCTCCACGAACGCCGGCGCTTTGCGCTCGAGATCGTCGACACGCCGCCCGCGATGCACGCCTTCGACTTCATCGAGGCGCCCGACCATCTGGCGCGCCTGCTGGATTCCAAGACGGCGCGCTGGGTTTTGCAGCGCGCCGACGCGGCGGCCAAGCGTCCCGGCCTGCATCTCGGTGGCCGCGCCGCGCGGCTGATTATCGAACAACTGGAGCGGGTCGCCGGGGCGCATCCGCTCTCGGCGATCGCGGAGTTCCTCGCGGCGACAGGCGGCGCCGCTGATGCAATCCGTCAGCGGATGGGCGCAACGGCCGCCCTGCTCCGCTCGCCCGCCGTGCGCTTCGTGCTGGTGACGACCGCGGCGGCCGACCGCCTGCGCGAGGCCGGCGAAATCGCGCGTCAGATGAAGGCGACGGGACTGCGGCTCGGGCTCGTGGTGATCAACCGTCTGACCGACGAGTCCACCTTCGACGCGCTACGCACCTCGCCCGATCGTACCGCACAGCTTCTACGCGAGCTGGCGACGCTGCGCGCGACGATCGGGACCGGTAAGCGCGCGCACGCCGCCGACGCGGCGATCGTCGCTTACCTCGAAGATTACCTGACTGAGCAAGCGGCGGCGCTGCGGCGCGTCGCGCTATTCAGCCGCGCGCTGCCCGCGCGCACCGCCGTTGCCGCGTTGCCCGAGATCGCCGGTATCGCGCGCGAGCTGAACGGGATCGCGCGGCTCGCGGCCATCCTCGCGGCCGATTGGAGCGGCCGCGGCTTGCCCGACGCCGCGGCGGAGGCCGCGGTCAAAGCCCCCGTACGCGAGCGCCGGCCGCGCGAGTCGAATCAGCGCTTGGGCTGAACCGGCGGTGTCGTCTCACTCAGGCGCGCGAGAACCTCCGCGTCGGTCATCGAGTAGATCTTCTCGCGCCCTGGCGGAAACTCCATAGGCGGATGCGCCATGTCGACCGGCGGGTTCAGGACCGTGCCGCCCTGCGAGGTGAACGCCGGCGGGTTCTTGAAGCGATCCAGGTCGGACAGGCTGATCCCGGCCAGACGCACGACCTCGGGATCGATCCAGGCTTCGGCGTCGATCGGATGCCCCTCGGAGGTCGAAAACTCGAGCATGATCCCTTCCGGGGCGGCCAGGTAGATCGACTTGCAGAAACCGTGGTCGATCGGCCCCATCACCCAGCTCCCGTGGGTCCGCACCCGATCGCGAATCGCGAGCAGGTCGGCCTCGCTATCGACATTGAGCGCGAGATGCTGCATCACGCCCGCCGCGACCGGCGCCGCCGTCCATGCGGCATGCGATACGCCCTTCTGCGGCTGGATTTCGCCGATTTCGGGCGACTGCACAAAAGCGATCGAGCAACCTTGACCGAAATTTACGAAACCGTGAAAAGTGTTGTCGACGCCGTGCATCCAATAGAGTGCGACCAGCTCGCCACCCACCGTCTGGGTGAAGAACTCGATCTGCTTCTTGATATCCTTGGTGCAAATCGCGAGATGATGTACGCCGTTCGCCAGACCCATGAGCCATATCCTCCTTGCGCGACGCGCGCCCGACTTGCCCGGGACTCTAGCGCAATTGCGCAATATTAGGTACGGCGGCGACCGACCGTGCGTGCCAGTTCCTCGCGGATCGCAGCGGCCAGCAGCGGGAACATCAGCTCGTGATGGCCGGTCAGCATGATTCCCCGTCCGCCGCCCTGGGTCGGGCGCTCGACGACGTTCATCCGTGGGCGATACTGCCGGATGAAATCCATATCGGCCGCCGTGAAGGAGTCGATCTTGCGCCCCAGATTGCGCGCGAGGTTAAGGGCCTTCATGAAGACCTCGGGCATCAGCACCGCCGACCCCAGATTGATCACGACCCCGCGCGAAAGCTCCGCGACCGTCGCCGCGAGCCGATGGAAGTCGGCCATCGTCGCCGCGCCGATCGCCGCGCCGTCAGCCGCCGGATGCATGTGGATGATATCCGCGCCGAGGGCGACATGAATCGTCGCGGGGATCCCCTTTTCATAGGCGGTCGCGAAGATACTGGTCTGGCAGAATCTAAAGTGTCGCTTTAATATTTCACGCCCCACGACTTCGCCGTAGCCGAGCCCCTCGCGTTGCGCGATTTGTGCGAACTCGTTGAGGATCGCCCCCGTCTCCTCGGCCATCCCGAAGCTACCGTCAATCAGACCGGCACCGACGTCTTCCGACGTGCGACCCGCGTAGGCCAGCTCGAAATCGTGGATCATCACGGCGCCATTAACCGCTAAGCCGGTTATAATGCCGTCACGAATCAGCGCGCAGATGACCGGCCCGAGACCGACTTTGATCGGATGGGCGCCCATCTGCAGCAGGACCATCCGGCCAGTCCGGCGGGCGGTGGCGATCCCGCGAGCGAGGTCGCGCAAGTCGCGCGCCGCGAGCACGTCGGGCAGCGCGTCGAGGAAGTCGCGCACGGTCGCACCAGCGGCCAGCGGTTGGGCGAACTGATTCCGCTCGACCTTGCGCGAGAGGGTCGCGAGCTTGCGCGTCGACGCGCGCGCCGGGTCAAGCGGACGGATTTTCATGCTCAATCAAGCCGCCGTGTCGACGGTTTTGGCGCCTGCATGGGACCGCAGGCTAACGAATAATCCCCGGACGTGATAGGCGCGGATGCGGCGGCTTTTGTGCGGCGGGCGGAATTCGGCTATCACGATAGGCGCAATGGCCGATAACCTCGAAACGATCAAGTTCTATTACGACTACAAGAGCCCGTTCACGTATCTGGCGTTCGATCCAGCGCTCGACCTCGAACGAACCCACCGCGTGCGGCTGACTTTCACCCCCCACGAACTCAACGTGCGCGAGGCCTACGGCGGCGACCTCGACCATCGCCCGGAGCGCGACTGGTACAAGGTGCGCTATCTCTATGCCGACGCCCGGCGTTTCGCCAAGGAGCGCGGGATCATTATCCGCGGACCGCGGAAGATTTTCGACAGCCGCCTCGCGCTCACCAGCGGGATCTTCGCCGACCGCGCCGGCCACTTCCGCGAATACTCGCGTCGAGTGTTCGAACGCTTCTTCCTGCGCGAGCTCGATATCGAAAACCTCGACGCTCTGGCCGCCGTGATCGCCGAGTCGGGCATGGACCCGGATGCCTTTCGGCAGTTT
>Ga0074045_10006331_pt1 | contig 10187 bp, 3 predicted proteins | sample BogForMeECP23OM2_FD_94442 | JGI IMG/M metagenome (GOLD analysis project Ga0074045, IMG submission 94442) | Bog forest soil microbial communities from Calvert Island, British Columbia, Canada - Bog Forest MetaG ECP23OM2 | ecosystem: Environmental > Terrestrial > Soil > Wetlands ... | reverse complement strand
TCACAATTTTCCTCCCCCGATTATCGGGTCTACCAAAGTCGTTTGCTGGGCTTACTTGCATGGATCGAAACCTGCGGCGCCTGAAGACAACACTTCTCCCCAACTGTCTGAAGGAGTGGATAGGGAACCTGAGTGCTGAAGGGCACCAAACCGCGTCTTGCTGATGACTTGCTCTCCTGGAAGTGGGACCTGGGTACTTCGAATCCTTATTATTAACTTCCTGAACCCGGGACTTCGAATCTGTTTCTTAACTTCTTTATTAGACCTGGTACTTCAAACCCGCCCCGCAATCTAAGCCAGGCGCCTGCGGGTGGAGCTGTGCACGGAACCCGCGCCGTCCCCTGCCCTGCGAGCCATTTGCGGCCCCGTCATACAGACAGAAGAAAACGGCGTGAACGCCGAGGGGCGAATTATCGGCCCCGCCCCAAGAAGTCTTCTGTGACAGCAATCACATCTGCGTGTGATTCGATCACGCCAACTGCAAGATCGCCGTCATTGTGCAAAAATCTGCACAACATTAAGGAAGGATTTTCGGAAGGAAGATACTAATGAGAGCCGATCCGATGAGATTCCCTGAGGCAACGTGCACCTGACCTTAATCTTTCTTTATTCAAAAGCTCAACTGTTCTGACACGCGCAGAATTCAAAAACAGGAGTATTTACGCGACTCAACAAATATTTGTCAACAAAATTCTGCGTTCTTGACAAAAAAAAAATTGAAAGGCAGAAGTCGCCGCATTTTTAGCGCACGTTCTTGCATATTCACGAAACGAAAATTTCCAAAACCATCTGAATGGTCGGTCGGGAAAATGCGAACGAATGTACGCTTTCGCGCCGCGAGATCCTCTGGCGCATTTCCGAAAACGCAATTTCCACGCGTCCGCTTCACCACCGGCATTCCGGCGGCGCACACATATTAAAGAAGAGAGCCGACGGATTTGTCTTCAACTCCCACCCGGCTGTTCGGATGGTCTCGAAATTTTCCTGTCCTGCATATGCAGGAACGCGCACTAAGAACGCGGCGATTTTTTGCTGCCGGCATTTTTCTTAAAGAAACAATAATTTTTGTTGACAACGTTCTCTAAGACGCGTACATCTTCTCAGTTCCGTATTCTGCCGCGTGCACCTGCGGCTTCCCTCAGAAGGAGAGATCGACCGCTTAGATGTTGGGCCAAGGAAAGTCCCGCCGGACTAATATTCATCCGCTTTTTACCGAAAGTCTTTCCTTCCCAGTGCAGACCCTCGCACCATCGCGGCAATTTGTGTTGGCACGGATCGGCGAATGACGGTTCAATGTGACCGCCATCCCAGAAAATTAGTCTGATTGGATTGATAAGAAGGTCACTAACCGTGCGCAGTTTGTTCTTACGGATTGTACTTCCAGGAGAGTAAGTCAGATACGCGATGCAAGGTTTCGCGCCCACCACGCAAGCTCCGTTCCCCGATTCAAATCAAGCAGGGCGAAGTGTTGTCTGGAGGCGCATCAATTTTGGGTCCATGCAAGTGAGACCGAATAAATGACATTGGTAATCCCGTTAGCGGAGAGGAAAATTGTGAGACAAACAACGCGAATTTCATTGGCTGTCGCCCTAGCACTGATATTCATTTCGACCTTCACCCTCTTTTCCTATGGTCAAACCGCGCAGACCCTATTGACACGCCATGTGCCCCAAGTTGTTGTCAACGGCAAAGCCCAGCTGCTCGGACAGCTTCCGGCAAGCCAGATCATGCGCTTCGACATTGTTATTCCGTTGCGCGATCAGCCGGGGTTGGACCTGTTCCTGCAAGATCTCTACAATCCGGCGAGCCCGTTCTATCACTTGTTCATCACGCCGCCGGAGTTTACCGAGAGGTTTGGTCCCAGCCAGGAAGATTGGGACGCCCTGGTTGCTTTCGCGAAGGCTAGCGGCTTTCAAATATTCAGCGGCACACGCGACGAAAGAGACCTGAGAGTTACAGCCACGGTGGCGGCTATCGAGAGGGCCTTCCATGTAAGCATGGGTATTTACCAGCACCCCATTGAAGATCGTGTTTTTTATTCGCTGGATCGCGAACCGACGGTAAACCTGCCGTTCCCCTTAATGCATGTTTCCGGTCTGGACAACTACTCAATACCGCGCTCCATGCGGAAAAGCAGGTATGACTATGCGAAGGCGCACGGGATCGATCCTGATGCAATCGCGAACGCCACGACCGGTTCGGGTCCGTCGGCCTCGTTCCTGGGGAGCGACATGCGGGCAGCCTACTACTGCAACGGCACGTGCGGTACAGGGACCCTTACAGGTTCCGGACAGAATGTCGCTCTATTTGAATATGAAGGTACGGATTTAGTCGATCTGGGCGACTACTACACAAACGTTGGTCAAACCCTGCCTTTCACGCCCACCCTGATATCCACTGACGGAACTTCCACAAGTTGCACCTGGGCTAGTGGTAAGTGTGACGATGGCGAACAGACGCTGGATATGACGCAGGCATTGGGTATGGCCCCGGGCATGAAAATGCTATACATGTACGTCGGAAATACCGATACCGCGATCATCAGCGCCATGGTTGCGACAGTCGATGCGCCGCTGTCCATGCAGATCGGATGTTCGTGGGGATGGACGGACACGAACAAAAGCACTGACGAGACCTATTGGCAGCAGATGGCGACGCAAGGGCAGAACTTCTTTGCCGCGTCTGGCGACGATGCGACGTGGTGTTCGTCGTCGAGTAGTCGCTGTTATCCCTTCCCAGCGGACGATCCGTATGTGGTTGCCGTCGGCGGCACGGACTTGACCACCTCCAGCGCGGCTGGACCCTGGAACTCGGAAACCGGGTGGGCCAGTAGCGGCGGCGGCATCGACCCGCTCCATTTCGCGATCCCCTCCTGGCAGCAGATCTCGGGCGTGATCAACTCGTCCAACAAGGGGTCCACGACCTATCGCAACGGCCCAGACATTTCGGCCAATGCGAACTATACGTTCTATACCTGCGACGACCAGGGGCATGACTCGAATTACGGTGGCGCGGAGTGCGGGGCCAATATATATGGCGGAACCAGCTTTGCGGCGCCCATGTGGGCCGGCTATCTGGCCCTGGCCAATCAACAGGCACACGCCAACGGAGGCGAGTTGATCGGCTTCATTAATCCGATCATTTACCCGCAAGCTGCCCAGGGTGGCACAACCTACAGCAACCTTTTCCACGACATAACCAGCGGCACAGCCGGCAGCAATTCGGCTGTGACCGGCTACGATCTGGTGACCGGCTGGGGCAGTCCGAACGGGAGCGGCCTGATCAATCTTCTGGCGCCCACCGGCGGCCTGCAAAGCCAGACGATCACGTTCACCACCAGCGCGCCGTCCAGCGCAGCTTACAACAGCACCTTCAGCGTGGCCGCCACGGCCAGCTCTGGCCTGACGGTAGCATTCACCGCGTCAGGAAGTTGCAGTGTCGTCGACCACGGCAATGGGACCGCGACCTACACCATGACCAGCGGAAGCGGTACCTGCTCGGTGATTGCGAACCAGGCGGGCAACAGCAGTTACTCCGCCGCGCCCACAGTTACGCAGACCACGAGCGCGACTCTGGCTTCGCAAACCATCACGTTCACCACTCCCGCACCGTCCAGCGCTGCCTACAACAGTCAATTCACCGTAGCGGCGACGGGTGGCGCGAGCGGCAACGCGGTGGTCTTCACCAGCTCAGGCTCGTGTACGAACTCGGGCGCGACCTATACCATGACCAGCGGCACGGGCACTTGCACGGTGATCGCGAATCAGGCGGGCAATACCAACTACTCGGCTGCGACTCAGGTTACTGAAACCGTGAGCGCCACCCCCGCCAGCCAGACCATCACGTTCACTACTAACGCACCAGCGAGCGCAGCTTACAACAGTCAGTTCACAGTGGCGGCGACAGCCGCCTCCGGCTTGGCAGTTGCCTACACTAGCTCAGGCTCGTGCAGCAATTCAGGCGCGACCTACACCATGACCAGCGGCACCGGCACCTGCTCGGTGATCGCGAATCAGGCGGGTAATACTAACTACGCAGCTGCAACGCAGGTCACGCAGACCACGAACGCGACCAAGGCCAGCCAGAGCATTACGTTCACCACCAACGCACCGGCCAACGAAGTCTACAACGGCAACTTCACGGTAGCGGCGACCGCCAGTTCCACCTTGGCAGTTGCTTACACCAGCTCAGGCTCGTGCAGTAACTCGGGCGCGACCTACACCATGACCAGCGGCACGGGCACTTGCTCGGTGATCGCGAATCAGGCGGGCAACGGCAACTACGCGGCTGCAACGCAGGTCACGCAGACCACAAACGCGACTCTGGCTCCTCAGACCATCACGTTCACCACGAGCGCACCAGCCAACGCAACCTACGGCCAGAGCTTCACCGTGGCGGCCACGGGTGGCGCGAGCGGCAATTCGGTCGTCTTCACGAGCGCCGGATCTTGCAGCAACTCGGGCGCAACCTACACTATGACGAGCGGCACGGGCACCTGCTCGGTGATCGCGAATCAGGCCGGTAGCACTAACTACGCGGCTGCGGCTCAAGTTACTCAAAGCACGAACGCGACTTTAGCCACTGCGAGCATCAGCGTAGGTTCCAGCCAGAATCCCGCGATCTTCGGCCAATCGGTAACGTTCACGGCCACGATCAACGGCCAGTTCGGGCAAGTCAAGGGCCGCAATGGGCGGACCAAGGCGAAGCCGGAGACCGTAACCGGGACTGTGACCTGGAGCACGAACACAGGCTGCGGCACGACCACAGTCAGCGCTGGTAATTCAGGCACGGCAACGTGCACAACCTCCAGCCTCCCATTGGGCACCGACACAATCACTGCCACCTACTCAGGTGACAGCAACCATAGCGGTGGTACTGCCACACTGACGGGCGGCGAAGTAATCAATCAGTACAGCACGACCACGGCGGTCGCCTCCACTCTGAATCCTGCAACGTACGGCCAATCCGTTAGCTTCACGGCGAATGTAACTTCGTCGGGTGGCACACCAACCGGCACTGTGCAGTTCAATGTCGACGGCAGCCCGTTCGATACCGAGACTCTCGTATCGGGTTCGGCGGCATCGGCGAGCATTTCCACTCTTGCGGTAGGAACGCATACGGTTACGGCGGTCTACTCGGGCGCGACAAGCTATGCTGCCAGCACAGGCACGCTGAGCGGCGGAGAAGTCGTCAACTCGGCAACCGCCGCTACGGTCGTTACTTCCAGCCTGAATCCTACGAACTATGGCCAGTCGGTGACGTTCACAGCGACCATCAACGGCGAGAACGGCCTGGTTAAGGGACGCAAGGGATCGTCGAAGAAACCGCTCGATGTAACCGGCAATGTGACCTGGAGTGCAAACACGGGTTGCGGCACAATCGCCGTGACGCCGACGACGGGCACCGGAGTCGGAACCGCAACCTGTACGACATCTACTCTTCCAGTAGGGACAGACACAATCACGGCCACCTACTCGGGTGACGGCAACCACAGCGGCAGCACAGGCACACTGAGCGGCGGCCAGGTAGTGAATCAGTGGAGCACGAGCACGGCGGTCGGCTCCAGCCTGAATCCTTCGGTCTATGGCCAAGCCGTCAACTTCACCGCAAACGTAACGTCCTCGGGAGGCACGCCGACCGGGACAGTACAGTTCAACATCGACGGCATCGCCTTCGGTTCACCGGTAACGCTGTCTTCCGGCTCGGCAACGTCGACCAGCACATCGACCCTGGCGGTAGGAACGCACACAGTCACAGCCACTTACTCAGGGGCGACGGGTTACGCTGGCAGCGGCGGCTCGCTGAGCGGCGGAGAAGTCGTCAACTCGGCAACGGCCGCGACGGTCGTCACTTCCAGCCTGAACCCGTCGGCGTTCAACCAGTCGGTAACGTTCACGGCAACGATCAACGGCGAGTACGGCTTGGTCAAGGGCCGCAGAGCGAAGCCGAATGTAACTGGAACGGTAGACTGGAGCTCGAACACAGGCTGCGGCACAACCGCAGTCACATCGGGCAATCCGGGAACCGCAACGTGTACTACATCCTCCTTGCCGGTAGGTACCAATACGATCACGGCAACTTACTCGGGTGATAGTAACCATGGCGGAGGCACAGGCACGTTGAGCGGCGGCCAGGTAGTCGACCAGGCGCCCGCGACGACGGCTGTTACTTCCAGCCTGAATCCTGCAACCTACGGCCAATCCGTCAGCTTCACGGCAAACGTGACGTCGTCGGCAGGCACCCCAACCGGAACCGTGCAGTTCAACGTCGACGGCAGCCTGTTCGATACCGAGACTCTCGTATCGGGTTCGGCGACATCAGTGAGCACATCCACTCTTGCGGTAGGAACGCACACTGTCACCGCGGTCTACTCGGGCGACACGAACTTCCCGACCAGCACCGGCACGCTGAGCGGCGGAGAAGTCGTCAAGCCGGCGACGGCCGCCACGGTCGTTACTTCCGGCCTGAATCCGTCAACCTTCAGCCAGTCGGTAACGTTCACCGCGACCATCAACGGCCAGTACGGACTCGTCAAGGGCCGCAAGGGGGCGAAGCCGGAAGACGTGACTGGGTCGGTGAACTGGAGCTCGAACACGGGCTGCGGCACAACCACAGTCACGTCCGGCAATCCGGGAACCGCCACCTGCACCACTTCGACTCTTGTATCGGGAACCGACACAATTACTGCCACCTACTCGGGTGACAGCAACCACAGCGGGAGCACAGGCACGTTGAGCGGCGGCCAGGTAGTAAACCAGGGCAGCACCACAACGGCGGTTGGTTCCAGCCTGAATCCTTCGACCAATGGTCAGGCTGTCAGCTTTACCGCAAACGTAACGTCAGCAGCAGGTGCGCCGACGGGAACCGCGCAGTTCTCGATCGACGGCACTGCCTTCGGTTCGCCGGTGACGCTAGCTTCGGGTTCCGCCACGTCGGGTACCACCTCGGCCATGACGGTAGGAACGCACACGATCACGGCGGTCTACTCGGGCGCGACCAACTACGCAGCCAGCACAGGCACGTTGAGCGGCGGCCAGGTAGTCAACCCCGTACAGAGCCAGACCATCACGTTCAACCCCAACCCTCCGTCTAGCGCGACCTACAACACCAGCTTCACGGTGGCGGCCACGGCTAGCTCGGGGTTGCCGGTTGCCTTCACCAGTACCGGTTCCTGCACCAACTCGGGCGCCACGTACAACGTGAATAGCGGATCGGGAACTTGCTGGGTCATCGCCAACCAGGCCGGCAACGCGCAATACTCCCCGGCCCCGCAGGTCACGATACCCGTAACTGCGGCTCCGGCCGGGCAGACCATCACGGTCACGGTAACTGCTCCTCCAACCGCAACCTACAAGAGCAGCTTCACAGTGGCAGCAACCGCCAGTTCCGGGTTAGCGGTTACGTACTCGAGTTCGGGGGTGTGCACTAACTCCGGCGCAACGTACACGATCACTAAATCGAGTGGCACTTGCACGGTAACGATGACGCAGGCGGGCAACAGCAACTACGCGGCTGCGATACCGGCCGTCGAACACACAACGGTAGCGGCTGCGATTGCGCCGACGGTGAGCCTAACCGCTCCCGCCACTGCCGTGTACGGTTCCACCTACACCGTAGTAGCAACCACGAACGCCAGCACTACCCCAACCATCACGGCGGCGCCGGCCACGGTCTGCACCATCAGCGGGACCACCGTCACCATGGTGAACGGTACGGGGACGTGTACGGTAACAGCAAAATGGGCGGCAGACGATGTTTATAAGGCGGCCACTGCCACAGCCAAAACAACCGCCCAAAAAGCGGCTACGGTCATCACGTGGCCGACGCCTGCGCCGATTACCTACGGAACACCGTTGAACAGTACGCAGCTGGATGCAACCGCCAGCTACAACAGCTCGCCGCTACCAGGTAACTTCGTATATTCACCGGCAGCTGGCACGGTGCCGAAGGTAGGCACGTGTGACACTCTAAAGGTCACGTTTACTCCCACGCAGAGCACCGACTTTACCAAGGTGACTACGTCGGTTTGCCTGCAGGTGAATGCAGCCGCAGCAAACTAGTGTGATCGGCGGCGAGATCTCGCCGCCAACCCACTACCCAACGGCAACGAATGCGGCCCAGGGCGACCTGGGCCGCATGTTTTTGTATATCCGGTGTCGCGCGTAAATTCGCGCCATAAGTAGTAATGCCGCCACGTGCCACTAAACGCGACGGGAACGAGAGTCTTGAAAGGGCGGTTGCACCCGCGCCGAAGCCGGGTCAGTGAAGATCGGGGCTCTAGCTGTGAAGTTTGAACACGCTGTTTCCCATCAATAGTCCATTCGACCGAAACCAAAGAAGCTGATTGTGACCAACAATCCATTCCCGGACAGGCTTAGTAGACCTGGTGAGACACTACGCCTGACCTCTGAAGCCACCGAACGGATCATTCGCGCGGTCTCTTAGGATTTCGCATTCGCGTGGGCCATCGGCGCCGCATGTTCGTGACTGTGGCCGGGGTCCTGGCCCAGACCTCCATATCGGCGTTCGCGTTTCTGGTACTCCTCGATACCCTCAAGCAGGTGGCTCCCTCGGAAATCGGGCCAAAGAGTCTGCGTGACGTAAATTTCAGCGTAGGCAAGCTGCCAGAGCAGGAAGTTGCTGAGGCGCATCTCTCCGCTCGTTCGTACCACGAGATCCGGATCAGGCAGGTCGCGTGTATAGAGGTTCTCGCTGATTGCCTGCTCGGTGACTTCCAGATGATCCAGTCCGCCATTGCGGGCCGCAGCCTCCGCGAGTGAGCGGAAAGCATCCACAATTTCGCTGCGCGCGCTGTAGTTGAGCGCAAGCGTCAGAATCATCCCGGTATTGGAGCTGGTGGCTTCGCTGGCTTCGGCCATCTCACGCTGCACGACTGCAGGCAGTTCATGTCTGCGGCCGATGTAGCGCAGGCGAATGTTGTTCCCATTGAGCGTCTCAATTTCGGCCTTCAGATAGCGGCAGAGGAGGCGCATCAGGAAATCGACTTCTGACTTGGGCCGCTTCCTCCAGTTTTCTTCCGAGAAAGCGTACAGGGTGAGCGCGGGAATCCCGATGCGAGCGGCGGTTTCAACGGTGGAGCGGACGGAGGCGACACCCGCGCGATGCCCGGCAACGCGCGGCATATGACGGCGGCGGGCCCAACGCCCGTTTCCGTCCATGATGATGGCGATATGCTGGGGCAGACGCGCCGGATCAAGCCGCAGGAAAACTTCCGATTCCTTGCGGTTCATGCCCGGCGGAACCGTGTGTCGCAAAGGAGCCTCTCGAAATCGAAGCTAACACAGGCAATTGGCAAGCGCAATGCAAGAGGGACCTTTGGAAACAAGGTCGGCGGACAATGAATCAAGGCGCATGGTGGATAAATGTTGGGGGTTGTGCCTTGGATTCGTCGGACGATGTTCGGCTTTACGAGGCCAGCTCGCCAATCTCCGGCAGCCGCAGATTGCATTTCGTAAGTGCCTTGGTCAGCGCCTCTTCGATCGTGTGTTCAGGACAGTTCCGCGAGATGGCGATCTCGCTGACCAGAAGATAGCGCGCTCGCTCTAGCATCTTCTTTTCGCGGAATGACAACGACTTCTCCTGCGCCAGCGTGAGCAGACCTTTCAGTACCGCCGCTACGTCGGAAAGCGAACCGGTGCGCATCCGCTCCGAATTTTCCCGGAAGCGGTCTTTCCAGTCGGCCGCGCTGATACATTCGCCTGAGGAGAGATACTCGACAATCTTCTGCACTTCGCCGTTGCGCACGACCGGGCGTATCCCAACGTTGCCCACGTTGTGAAACGGGATCCTCACCTTGAGGTTGCTGGCGGCAATACTGAGCACGTAAAACCTCTCGACCTGAGAACCCACGGTCAGGCTGGCAATCTGCTCGACAACTCCAACACCATGGTTGGGATAGACGACCTTATCGCCGATGTGGAAAACGTGGCAGTTATTCATGGAGGAGGTTCCCCGCCGTTCGGGGGTGGAAGTCGCTTTTAGTCTAGCCGACCCGGCTAGCCAAAGCAAATCGGCGAACCTCGTCCTGAAAGGGAGGGGTCCTTTGATCTCGATCTGGCCGTCGGTCCTCGTCTTGAAGCCTTGCCGCATGATCGGCAAAAGAACGTTCGCGCCTAGGTTCTGGCCCCCTCCCCCGGTATATTGGAATCAATACTTTAGCGGGCAAT
>Ga0074045_10006330_pt1 | contig 10188 bp, 8 predicted proteins | sample BogForMeECP23OM2_FD_94442 | JGI IMG/M metagenome (GOLD analysis project Ga0074045, IMG submission 94442) | Bog forest soil microbial communities from Calvert Island, British Columbia, Canada - Bog Forest MetaG ECP23OM2 | ecosystem: Environmental > Terrestrial > Soil > Wetlands ... | reverse complement strand
GTTGCACCAGTCAGCTCGACCCTTCGGACAAGGCGATTGGTCGTGCCCAGCCCCCCTCACCCCAACCCTCTCCCGCGAGGGGAGAGGGAGCCAGAAGTCCCTTCGGCCAAGGGTGTTATTGCTAATTCAACGGTATGGGCCCCAAAGGGTCGACAGAAACCATCCCCGCCGGGCCAGTGTGAGGTGAGGAGCTGACGACGTGCGAACCCGCGTGCGAAACCCCTTCACGACCGTCCAGACCTCCGGCCTGCTGCTGCCGGTGGACCTGCTGGCACGCATCGTCGACGGCGACCCGAGCCTGCCGGGGCTGACGCCCGACTCGTACCACCTGAACGCGGGCGAGCGGCTGAACGAGGCGGCCGCCCGGGCGTGGAACACCTGCGTGGGCAACTGGAAGGCGTTCCGCGAGGCTTCGCGGAAGGTGCCCGCCTCTGACCAGGGAACAACCCTGACGCGGGACAAATGGCTCCTACCCCTCTTCCGCGAGCTCGGGTACGGCTGGCTCCAGGCACTCAAGCGGAACCTCGAGATTGACGGCAAGCCATACCCCGTCAGCCACCAGTGGCAAAGCCACGTCCCGGTGCATCTCGTGTCGTTCAAGTTCGATGTTGACCGCCGGACGCCGGGGGCCACCGGTGCGGCTCAGCGGAGCCCCTACAGCCTGGTGCAGGAGTTCCTGAACCGCTCTGTCCAGCATCGCTGGGGGTTCGTGTCGAATGGCCTGAAGCTGGTCGTCCTGCACGACAACGTCAGCCTTGTCAGGGCGTCGAACGTCGAGTTCGACCTCGAGGCGATGTTCGACGGAGAAGTCTACTCCGACTTCGTCCTTCTCTTCGCGCTCTGCCACCAGTCGCGGGTCGAGATCCTGGCCGAGGACAGGCCCGAGGAGTGCTGGCTCGAGAAGTGGTCGAAGCTGGCAGAGGAGCAGGGAACGCGTGCCCGGGAGAAGCTACGGGTCGGCGTCGAGCGGGCCATCCAGGCCCTCGGCACGGGCTTCCGGATTGCCCGGGGAAACACTGCGCTCAACGAGGCCCTGCGGACTGCAACACTCGACACGCAGGAGTTCTACCGCGAATTGCTCCGGATGGTGTACCGGATCCTGCTCCTGCTTGTGGCCGAGGATAAGCGGCTGGGCGAGGACCAGAACCTCCTCCACCCCCCTGACTCAGCGCCCGAGGCCCGCCGCCGCTATACCCAGTATTATTCACTCGGACGACTCCGGAAGTTCGCGTCGCTCCGACGTGGCACGGCACACTCGGACCTCTACGAGTCACTCAAGGTCCTCTTCGAGAAGCTGCGGGCCGGGTATGCCCCGCTCGCGATCCCCGGTCTTGGCTCGTTCCTGTTCTCGCCCGAGACAACGCCGCACCTCGATGCCGCATCTTTGTCCAACGAGCACCTGCTCGAAGCGATCCGCCACCTCTGCTACACCGAGGACGTCTCCGGACGCGGTGGCTCCGTGCTGCGGCCTGTGGACTTTGGCAACCTAGGCTCCGAGGAGCTGGGGTCGGTGTACGAGTCGCTCCTCGAATTGCACCCCCGCATTGACACCGACGAGGGGCCTTTCATTCTGACCGTGGCTGCGGGGCACGAGCGGAAGACGACAGGGAGCTACTACACGCCGACCTCGCTCATCAGTTGCCTGCTCGACTCGGCCCTCGAGCCGGTCGTCCACGAAGCGCTGAGCAAGCCCGACCCCGAGAAGGCCCTGCTGAGCTTGAGGATCTGTGACACGGCCTGCGGCAGCGGCCACTTCCTGATCGCCGCCGTCGGGCGACTCGCCAAGCACCTGGCCCGGATCCGCACCGGTGACGACGAGCCGAGCCCGTCTGCGATCCAACATGCCAAGCGGGACATCATTGGTCGTTGCATCTTCGGAGTTGACCTCAACCCGATGGCCGTCGAACTCTGCAAGGTCAGTCTTTGGATGGAGGCCTTGGAGCCAGGCAAGCCGCTCTCTTTCCTCGACCACCACATTCAGGTCGGCAACAGCCTGCTCGGGGCAACGCCCGCCTTGCTGAAACGCGGGATTCCGGACGAAGCCTTCGAGGCGATCGAGGGAGACGACAAAGCAGTCTGCCGCGATTATCGGAAGCAAAACCGGGACGAACGGAACCGGCAGACCACGATGTTTGACCTCTTCGCCAAATCCGAGACGATTCGCCTGTCGAACATTGGGCCCGCCATGGCGCGCATCGAATCGATGAGCGACGATTCGATCGAGGGAATACATGCGAAGGACGAAGCCTTTCGGGAACTCAAGAAGTCGCCGCCCTACGAATTTGCCAGATTGCTGGCCGATGCCTGGTGTGCCGCGTTCGTGATTCCCAAGGTGCGCGTGCCGGATCTCCAGCCTCGCGTGACCCTCACCGAATCAACCTTGCGAAAGCTCGAAAACAACCCGAACGTTGTGCCTCGCGAGGTCAAGGATGAGATAGCCAGATTGGCGGACCGTTACCAGTTCTTCCACTGGCACCTGGCGTTCCTGAACGTGTTCCAGGCCTTGCCGTCGGAGGAGTTCACGGACGATGACATCCTGGGCTGGAAGGGGGGGTTCGATGTCGTGGTGAGCAACCCGCCGTGGGAGCGGGTGAAGCTCCAGGAGCAAGAGTTCTTCGCCACCCGGAGAGAGTCTATCGCTAAGGCTGCAAACGCGGCTGCACGAAAGAGGTTGATCGCGGAGCTCCCGATGACAGACCCGGTGCTTTGGGAAGACTGGTGCGCGGCGAGCCGCGAAGCCGAGGGGCAAAGCCAGTTGGTGCGGCGCTCGGGCCGCTACCCGCTGTGCGGGAGGGGGGACGTGAATACCTATGCATTATTCGCTGAGCACAACCGAGCCGTGCTCGGGCCGAAGGGCCGAGCTGGATTCATTGTACCGACGGGGATCGCGACAGACGATACGACGAAGGAATACTTCTGCGACTTGATGTCACGCAAAAACCTCGCGGCGTTCTACGGGTTCGAAAACGAGGCGAAGCTGTTCAAGGGAATCGATCATCGAGTCAATTTCTGTCTGCTCGTGGTGTCTATGTCCGAGGTAACGCGTCCCAATTTCTCGGCCTTCGTTCGGGAACCCTCCGTCCTCCAGTGTCCGGGCCGGGTCTATCAACTAACCGCCGAGGACATCGCCACTTTGAACCCAAATACGGGGACTTGCCCGGTCTTTCGGACTCGCCGAGACGCTGAACTCAACCTGGCCCTGTACCGCCGGGCTGGCGTTCTTTGGCGTGAGAGCGACCCTGACGGGAATGCCTGGGGTATGCGATTCATGGCAATGCTCCACATGGCCAATGACTCCCAACTGTTCCGAACGCGTTCCGAATTAGAGGCGAAGGGCCACCGCCTCCGTGGGAACATCTTCGAGGGTCAAGGCGCGCGGTACCTACCGCTGTACGAAGCGAAGATGATCTATAATTACAATCACCGCTTCGGAGACTTCGCACTCCTCGATCCTGGTGAGCGGGAGCACATACTGCCTCAAGTTACAGACGACAGGCTGGCAGGCAGTAACTATTACACCACTCCGCGCTACTGGGTGGCAGAATGCGAGGTCACCGCCCGGGTGGCCCAGGTGTGGCAACGTAGCTGGTTGATCGGCTGGCGAGATGTCACTGACGCGAGATCGAGTGTCCGTACTGTCGTTGCCTCGGTAATTCCGCGTGCCGCCACTGGCCATACTTTCCTGCTCACGATGCCGTCGTGCGCTCCCAGTTTGATGGCCGCGCTGTACGCCAACCTCTGCAGCTTCGCGCTCGATTACGCCGCTCGACAAAAGGTCGGGGGGATCCACCTGAACTACCACGTATTCAAGCAATTGCCGGTCTTCAACCCCGCCGTCTACGAAGCTTGGTCCCCCTGGTCGCCCGCTACTCTCATCGTTGACTGGCTGCTTCCCCGCATCCTCGAGCTGACCTTCACCGCCTGGGACCTCGCCCCCTTTGCTCGCGACTGCGGCTACGACGGCGCTCCGTTCCGATGGGACGAAGCCCGGCGCTTCCTGCTCCGTTGCGAGCTCGACGCTGCCTTCTTCCACCTCTATGGAATTGGCAGGGAGAACGTGGACTACATACTTGAGACCTTCCCGATCGTGAAGAAGAAGGACATCCAGCAGCACGGCAACTATCGCACCAAGCGCACGATCCTGGAGATCTTCGACGCGATGCAGCGTGCGATCGTGACCGGTGAGCCCTACCAGACGCTACTCGATCCTCCCCCGGCTGATCTTCACGTCGCACACCCACCAAGAGAGGGCGGGTAATGATGATTCGCTTTAGTAATTGGGTAACAATATGACCTCTTACTCTGACCGGGAAGATACAGTAGGTCCTTCCACCAGAGGGACACGTCATTTCCTCGAAGAATTGGACAGCGCTGATGCTTTTGTTGGTCTCTACGACGACAAGATTGTCCATGTTCTCGAGAGGCTCTATCGAACCCTTGTGACCATTGACGATGAATTGCACGACTGTTCGTGGTTTCACCTCATGCAGCCGCAGGATTTATGGGATTTGCAGGTTAAGAATGTCGAGGAGGGAAGGCTCGTTTTCTGGCGGGGATTGAATCTGGTCCTTACATACGTTTTGCGTTCTTCTGTTCAAGCCACTTTCACCCTTATGAAGGGTCTGATCACGGCCGTCCATAGTCGGAATGAACTTCTGCTGGCGTTAATCGCAAGGGCTTTCGTCGAACATGCCTCAGTTTTATCGTACGTAGACATGACTCTTTCAGAAAAAGGTGCGCATCTACGTGAAGTCTTTGCGTCATGCTCGTCGGATATAAATTTAGCGGCATGTATGCCGACCGAGGAAGATCACGATCTCTATATTGTGCTCTTTCGCTGTGCCTTGGGCAAGAAGGCCGAAGTAAGGTTCGGCGACCTTCCAAACGAAGACGCGAGCGTCAGGGCGTGGGAGAGATTCAAAAAGGATTCCGTGAAGGGGGTCCCGCCAGAGAGACAAGCGCTAAGTATATGCATGTGTATTGACAAACTGGCAAAGGAGAAGCGATTCCGCTGGCTCAATACAATCTACGCGATGTTGAGTGAGTATTGCCATCCGAACGCGGCATCACGTGCGATCGAGCATGACGTGCACAAGAACGACGTGGGAACATTTTATATTACTCTTTCCTCGCAACGAGCGACAAGCCCTGCGTTCAACCGAATATATCGGATTGTCAACGAGACATTATCTCGCCTGATCTACCTTCGTATGAGGGAGAGCTTCGCCGCTCTTTCCACGTGTCGCATGCCGATGGCGCCATTGGAGATTTCGGCTGAAGACGGCGTGCCACCGATTGGATATCTTCCCGAGGTCGATCAGCATGGCCGCAGGTACTACTATCCCCTCATGGCATCTGAGTACCAGCAGGAAGTGCTGACTGAACTTACAGCAGAACAGGTGCGGAGAGCTGAATGCGTTTTCTCTCTGCTTGCAGACTGCTATCCAGGAATTCCCGTAGCACAATTTATTCATGCGTTTGCCGTTCAAGCGCCGCGCTCGGCGGAGATCGACCTAAGACTGTTTGAGCACATGGCCTCCGTGTACCAACTGGAACTTAACGAAAGACCGCCCCTTGATCGGGACGCAAGGAAGTTGCTCTTTACTGCTGCTTTTTTCAGTAGGGCGTTTTCAACGGCTGGTGAACTGCTCAGTTTTTGCCCCTCACTGAAACGCTTAGATGACTGGGAACGTGTGTTTGACCGCATCAGGGACTGCGGCCTTTGGGCCGATGAGATATAGCACAGGGGCATGGGGTCAGACCGAGTTTCAAGTTAACTTGAAACTCGGTCTGACCTCTCACGTTGGACCCCTCACGGTGAAAGATAACCAGTGCTCTGTCACCCATAAAAACTCCTTAGTTGGTTGTTGCAGTTTTATGGAGAGAGTGCGTAGCACCCAATCCATAAACTGCATGAATGCAGTCTTTAAAGGGGGCAGCCGGTCAGTTCCTTCCGGCGAGAACGCGATGCGCAGCGTCGGGAAGCGCAGCCGGAACCGCAGGCTTGGGGATTGACGGGCTGGGGGAAGCCCCCCACTCTTGCGATAGGCTGATCGTAGCGGGGTCGCCTTGGCGACGGAGCGTTTAGCGAACAGCGTAGCGGAGCCGCCGCGTAGCGGATCGCCCGGACCTTTTCGTTGCAACCCGTGTCTGGAAACCGGGATAATAGGTACGACTCACGGAGGCTCACGGCCTGGGAGCGGGATACGATGGCCACTGACTTCAGTAAGAAGGAAGCCGCGGAGATTCTGAAGGCGGAGCATCTGGCGAAGCACTCAGAAGAGATGCGGTATTTTCATGATAAATTGTCGATCCTGCATCACGACGTATATTTCGTGCAGCAAATCGCCGATTTTCCTTTTGATTTATTCATCAAACCTTACGACGATTATTTCTTGCGGCTGGTTGCAGACAATTTCATTCAGATGGCCATCCTCCAAATCACCAAGCTCACCACGGACTCCGGCGGCGACGCTCGCACGCTCAGGCAGTTCAAGAACTTCATGGACGCCGCCGTGAAAGATGAGTACCTGGCCGATTACCGCAAACTCATGAAGAAGGCCAAATTCAACCCCCGGATCGAAAAACTCATCGCGAAAGCGAAGGACCTCCGCGATAAACACATTGCTCACTCAGTGGGTGAGCGGGTAGACGTTCTAACGTTTAGCGAGATCAAGGAGATCACGCGCGAACTGACCAACCTGTACGAGGTTGCGTCCTTCAGCACCGAGTACCGGTACCTGATCCTCGCCTACGACCCGACGTTGCAAAACCCCGCTGGCACCGATCCGCGCCCTGACATTGAGCGAATTCTTGACAGCATTGCTAGGGAAAGCTCGGTGCTGAATGAACCGGAAACTAACCCGGTGGCGTGGCCTTACCTTCGGCAGGGATGGTCCCCGACGATGGTCGAGCAGTTCAATCGATACCGGCGGAAGTGCGGATTGCAGGAGGTCTAAGCTGGTGTCGTGGATTCCCGTATTGGTTTTGGTTGAAGGGGACATTGCTATTAGCCGCGGAGGATGGGGCAATCTAGGGCAAATGCGAGCTTACGCACGCTACCTTCTCAAGGTCGGGTAACAGCAATGTCCGCTCTGCCTTGGCGAATCGTCTTGAACAACACAGAGGGCAGTAACTTTTCAGCCATACGTGAGCCCGCCCTGCCGGAGTTGCTCGCGGAAGAGAATGGGGCCAGGAGCCGAGGGCTCAGGAGTTGGGGGAGAGCGCTTCATGCTCTTGAGTGATAATGAGATCGAGGCAGAACTGAGCTATGCCTACCTTCATGCCGTTGCGGCGAGGGCTGGGTTCGCTTGCGATGTCTCGGGCCGACACAGCGACCGAGCTGGTATTGATGCTCGAATTCACATCAAGGAGCGGCTCGTGCCTGAGGCCGTCTTTACCGATTTCTCGATTGAGATCCAACTCAAGGCCACCTGCCAGCAAGCCGTCTTTCAAAACGACCACTATTCCTACTGGCTGACAATTGATCACTATGATAAACTTCGGAATCCGGGAATCCTCAATGAGCGCCTGCTCGTTGTGCTCTTTCTTCCCGAGGATCAGTCCCATTGGCTTGTGCACTCCGAGGACGGTCTGGTTTCGAAGCGATGCGCCTACTGGGTCTGCCTCAGAGGGGCCGCGCCTTGTGACAACAAGACAGGCCAAACCGTGTATATTCCACGTCCTAACTGGCTTTCGCACGAAAGCTTGCGTAAAGTGGCAACTAAAGTCTCTTGTCGAGAGGCGCTGACCTATGTCGTACCGTGACCTCCCTGAAGACTTGGTTCTCCAGGTCAGTCCGGCAGAAGTGCGCCGCTACGCAATCGCCCAGGGATGGCAGCGCGTCGAAGGCGTCAACGGGAAGATCGCCCTGTATCGAGACCCGAGGTCGGACCTCGATCAACTGATCGTCCCTCTCGATCCAGCTATGGACGATTACGGCACAGGCATGAGCGATGTGATCGCTCGCCTGGCGGAATGCTCCGGACTTTCGCCGATCCAAGTTCTTGATGATTTGTCTGACTCTGGTTGTGACGTGCTGAGGTTCCGACTTGACGAGCCGGATTCGCGGCGAGGTTCCATTCCCTTGGCGCAAAGCATCAGTCTTTTGGGGGCGGCCGAGCGGGCCCTACTCTCAGCCGCCTGCAGCGTCATCCAGCCCCAGACGTTTCATCCCCGACTCAGCCGGGCCGAAGCCGAACAAATGGTCAAAGCCTGCCGCGTGGGGCAGACGGAACGTGGTAGCTTCATCCTCAAGATCGCGTGCCCCCTCGACGGGGTCGATCTGGACTCGGTTGTTTCAAGGCCAACGCCGCTGTTCGACAAATTGCCGGAACCGGAGCCGCAGCCGAGTTCGCACAGCAGCGAGCCATTTACACGCAAAGTAACGAGTCTCCTGATGCGATCGCTCGGTCGTATCGTGGGCGCGATCGATTCGGACAAGACGGATTCTTTACTGGTCGATCAACCCGGGGAACCGATTCTGAGCATGAATCTGTGTGAAGCGCTACTGGCAATGCAGCCGACGGGTGACGGATCGCTGTTAGGCGTCCAGACAAATTGGTCCCGATCCTTTACTGCTCCCCCCGATAACGAGGTACCGCGGTCGGTCCTTCTGCGTTCAGATGTCTTCCCTGAGATCGAGAAGCTGGCCCTGGCTCTTCGGCCTTCCAAAGATCCGAAATTGTCGAATTTCATCGGCTTGGTGGATTCACTCATGGGGAATCCAGACCCCGACCGCCGCGTGGAAGGCGACGTTGTCTTTTTGCTCTTCGACGCAGATGAAACGATAAAAGCGCGGGCAACTCTGAACGCAGATGACTATCACATCGCCTGGCAGGCCCACGGTGCAGCCGGTTTCGTTTCCTTGAGAGGGAAATTGATCCGCGAAAGAAGATCTAATCGAATAGAAGAAGTTTCACATCTCAAGCAGGTGGCAACTTAGATAAACGATAAGGCGCCGAGGAGGGGCTAACTGAACCATGCAAACAATCAGAGTCATCGACGAGATCGAGAGACGTGAAACGTGACAGCCACCAAATCTGGGGTGAAGAAAGGTGACAGCCACCAAATCTGGTGAATCAGATCTGGAAAACACAGAGAGTACAAGTAAACGTGGCAAGCCTACGATTGTTTCTTCGGTCTTGCACGGGGCCGAACCGTGCATTCGAGCCCCAATCGCTTGGCCGTGTCCGTGACCCAGACAGGATCGACGAAGGGCCGACACATGATTTTGGATTCTCGATTTTGGATTTTGGATTGCGGACTGAAGGAACACGAGTCTCATTGCCGGAAGCGCCTGCGCGGGGAGAGAGCGGAGCGGACGGGGCCACCCACTCTCTGGTACCTGGGAAACGTGGATGGCCCCCAATGTCATGCCAACCAAGTAGTTGCAGCAGCCGGCCTCGTTGATGGTTCCCCCGACGGCCTTCGAGGTCGAGACCCTGAACTTCGCGACTCTTCCTCCACCTGACCGCAAGGCCGTCATGGCCTTTGCCCGTCAGACCGGCGAGCTCCAGCGGGATTCACTCGCCACTCGCCACTATTCCGAGCCACTCGCCACTATTCCGAGCCACTCGCCACTCCCAGTTGATTTGGCCCCCGCCAGCCGTTAGTTTTGGCTCCATGTGATCTTGGTGAGCAGCACGAACAGACCGAGTCAGAAGGAATGAACAGGAAGGACGACTCTCATGGGAGCTGAAGACCGCCTGGCCGAGCTCAAGCTCGAGCTTCCCCCCGCGCCCAAGCCGGTCGCGACCTACGTGACGGCGCTGCGAGTCGGCGACTTGCTCTATGTCTCCGGCCATGGCCCGCTCCGTTCCGATGGCACGATGATCACCGGCAGGCTGGGCGTCGATCTGGACGTCCCGGCGGGCATGGCGGCAGCCAAGCAGACCGGGCTGGCGATCCTGGCCACCGTGCGCAGCCAGCTCGGCTCGCTCGATCACGTCGTGCGGCTGATCAAGAGCCTGGGAATGGTCAACAGCTCCCCGGACTTCGGCGACCAGCCCAAGGTGATCAATGGCTTCTCGGACCTCATGAAAGACGTCTTCGGCGACGCCGGCATCGGCACGCGAAGCGCCGTGGGCATGGGCGCCTTGCCCGGGGGCATCGCCGTGGAGATCGAGGCCATCTTCCAGATCAAGGATTGATTCTTTGCCGCTCTGAGCTCCGCGAGCACGACCCCCC
>Ga0074045_10006329_pt1 | contig 10188 bp, 10 predicted proteins | sample BogForMeECP23OM2_FD_94442 | JGI IMG/M metagenome (GOLD analysis project Ga0074045, IMG submission 94442) | Bog forest soil microbial communities from Calvert Island, British Columbia, Canada - Bog Forest MetaG ECP23OM2 | ecosystem: Environmental > Terrestrial > Soil > Wetlands ... | reverse complement strand
GCACCATTTCATTGTGCGCTGATGCGGCCGGCGCAAGACCGTCTCGCCGAGGATTTGCGCGCGCTGACATTTCACGCGCCGGAAGTTCCGGTGATGTGCAACGTTGACGCAACCCTAGTCACGACCGCCGAGCAGGCGCGCGATGCGCTCATCAGGCAAGTGACCGGAGCGGTGCAGTGGGATAAATCCATGCGCGCGCTGGCTGCACTGGGCGTGCAGAACCTGGTCGAAGTCGGCCCAGGCAAAGTACTCTGCGGACTCATGCGCCAAATTGATCGCTCGCGCACTTGCCTTAACGTGGAAGACGAAGCCTCACTGCAAAAAACAGTGAGCCACTTCAGCAAAGCGTCGCCCAAGCCAGATTAGATTAGCTACCATTTCGCTGCTGTTCCCCCTGGCGGTACTGGAACAGTCTCTCTGCAGCAAACTGGACACATGAACAGCGAATCACAAAACCAGCGGCCCCTGAACGACTTCACTTCATATATATAGCGTATCCCTAAATACTGGAAGCAAGCCGGGCCCTGTGGATTAGCTGCGTCTGTGCCCGGCCGCGCAACTGTTGTTGTACTTCGCTCGACACTCTACCCCTGCCCGCCGCACTAGCGCCGCCCGGGATCTTCCACGCCCGAGGGCGTTCTCCGCTAGGAGCGTTGGCCAGCCCGCGCGGAGGCGTCCCTCCCCGTGGTCTACGCCCCCAGCCGCTTCCGCCGCAAATCGTCTGCATACGGCTTCGCGGCAGGGTGACTATACGTCTAGATTGAAAATATTCTAATACGGCGAGAACCCCAGCGTCTTGTCGTCCTTCTGCACCCAGATGTGCGCCTTGTCGCTGACCCGCTGGTTGACGGTGACCACCACCACCACGCCGCTGGCAGTCGCAAAAGGAGTGCCACTGTAGCCTTTCGGCACTGCTGCGCCATCAACATGATGGCTCTTGATGATGCCCCATTCGCCACTCGGCCCCCAGTCCTTGATGAAGTCGTTGTATGGGTAGCGTGAATATATGTCAGAGTGCTGCTTCCAGCCCGGGTCGTGCATCCAGATGCCGTAAGCTCCCTCGAAGTTCTGCTGCTGAAGCGCATCGAAGAACTGGTCAACCGCGTGCTCCTCAGGCCAGAAACGGAAGTTCCAGCACACGAGCCCGATGGCGATCGCCGCACAGATAACGGCAAGAATCCACTGTCGCTTCCGGCGCGCGCGCGCCGCATCATAGGGCTGGGCCTCAAACAACGTCATGGCGAATACAGTCTACTCGGAGCCGCGAGGATCTGCGCAAACTCAGACTCGCCGTCCGGCGCAGGTACCTCGCAAGGAGACTTACATACGATAATGAGACATCCCTCTTTTTCATTCGTAGAATCAACAGCTTAGATCCAACGATGCCTGTCCACCATCGGCGGGCCTCTGAGAGGATTGCCCGACCAAGGCGAGAGAACCCTTTGACAGAGATGCACCCCGTCCGAAGAACAAACTTGGTTTTACACAAAAGAATGGACACGCCCCCGAGAGACCGTTACTGTCTGTTAGCCGCAGATGGCAGGGGGGATTCTTGTGCCGAGTCTCTTGTCGCGGTTGCACAAAATTCCTGATGAGTTCAGCCGATGGCGGCGCTCGGTGCCGGTGGCTTGATATTGGTTGCGCAGAGAAAAAGCTGAAACGGACGCTCTTCTGCGGAACGAGCACAGCGACGAGGAGACACCGGGATCTGAAAGGCCAGCGACAGATCCTGACCGGAAAGCAGGGAGAACGAAACCAGGCCAGTGTCTGATTCCGTACCGGACGGAAAGCAGGATCTCGCAGTGACCGAGAGCTCACCAGCCACACCACCGCCTGGACCAGATCGACCTAAGGCCGATACACGCACCGCGGTCCGGCAGAGCAGAAGTTGGCTGACCGTGTTCCAGGGCATACGGCCTCTCAGTCGCGCGGGAACGGCCCGCGACGCGTTGGCAGGATTCCAGCTGGCAGCGATGAACATTCCCCAGGCGCTGGGGTACACCAAGATTGCCGGCACCCCGATCGTGACGGGATTCTACACGCTGTTACTGCCGCTGATAGCGTTCGCGGTGTTTGGCTCTTCGCGATACCTGGTGGTCGCAGCCGACTCCGCGACCGCCGCGATACTGGCCGCCGGACTCTCTGGCATGGCGCCGCTCGCCAGCGCGAGATACGTGGCGCTGGCGGGGATGGTGGCGTTGCTGACCGCTGGATTTCTGCTGCTGGCTCGGCTGTTCAAGCTGGGTTTCTTGGCCGATTTCCTCTCCCAGACGGTGCTGGTCGGCTTTCTCACAGGGGTGGGGTTTCAGGTCGGCATTGCGGTGCTGGGCGAGATGCTCGGTGTTGAGGTTCACTCCCGCAGGACAGTTGGACAACTCCTTGAGATCTTCGGCAGTCTGCCACAAGTCCACCTGCCCACAGTGGCCGTCTCCACGGTGGTTGTGGCGGGTCTCCTTGTCTTCAATCGGTTTGCCTCGAAGGTGCCCGGGCCTCTGATTGCCGTGGTGGGCGCTATGGTGGCAAGCGCAGTCTGGGATTTCGCTGGCCACGGCATCACCATCGTCGGGCCGGTAGTGGGAGGTCTGCCGCATCTGGGCTTGCCCGATGTGCGCTGGAAGGACGTTTGGCCGCTGGTTCCCTTGGCGGCATCGTGCTTTGTGATGATCGTTGCCCAGAGCGCGGCAACGGCCGACTTCTATGCCACGCGCCACCATCAACACTTGAATGAGGATACGGACCTGGTCGGGCTTTCCGCAGCCAATGCAGCTGCGGCTTTGAGCGGGACGTTCGTGGTGAATGGAAGTCCCACGCAAACCGCAATGGTCGAAACGTCCGGTGGCCAGAGTCAGCTTGCACAGCTAGCGACGGCGGCGGTGGTCGCGCTGGTGCTGCTTTTTCTAATCAGGCCATTGCAGTACCTTCCGCACTGCGTGCTGGGCGCCATCGTATTCCTCATTGCCATGCGGCTCATCGATGTGCGAGGCCTGCGTGACATCAGACGGGAGAGCCCTGGCGAATACGCATTGGCCTTGACGACAGCGGTGGTGGTGGTTCTGGTCGGCGTCGAGCAAGGTATCGTATTGGCGATGGTGCTGTCGCTGCTCCGGGTTGTGCGACACAGCTATCACCCTCACACTGGTGTGATGGTAGCAACAGAAAACAAAATATGGCGGGTGATACCCCCCGTTCCGGGGGCCGTCACTGAGCCGGGCTTGGTGATCTACCGCTTTGGTGCGGCACTCTTCTACGCGAATGCAGGCCGATTTTCCGAGGAGATTCGCTGCCTTGTGGGGCCAGGGACTCCTCCAGTCCGTTGGGTGATGGTGGATGCCGAAGCGATCACGCAGTTGGACTATACCGCCGCAAGGGTGGTGCGGCATCTTCAGCAAGACCTGGTCCAGCGCGATGTCGAGTTGGTGCTCGCAAGGGTGCAGCAGTCCCTGAGGGCCGATTTGGACCGACACCACCTAACAGAGGTCATTGGCCCGGCACGGATTTTCCAGCGCCTGCATGATGCGATCCGGGCTTTTAGAGACGAGCCGGCCCGGCCCGTGAGCTAAGACTCTTCCCGCCACACTTGTCTGGTACTGAGCCCGCCTGCACTGAGGAGCCAGCCTTTGACCGGACAGCGTCGGAACCGGGCACGATTTTGCCACCGGCAAAGGGTTGAACCTGGGACGGGAATCAATCAGCGCAGCTGCCCGCTTCCGGGAACTCACAGCAACGTCTCATGCGGAGATCGAGCGGGCAGCGTTGCTGGCAGCGAGAGGCGCAATTGCTTGCCAGCCGGGCTCCACAACAGGACAAATTTTCTGGCCTAAGAAAAAGCAATTGCTAAGGACTTGCAGCTGACGGCTGGTGGCCGAGATTTGGTAACGAATTGCCTGCCGTAAGCGTCTAATACCTGAGAACTCCCGAGTGATTCCCCACACAATTGGAGACGGACGACGCGGCGACGTATAATTTCCATTTGGCTTGTTAGCCGGAGGGCATTCTTGATGGATTCGCAGGTTTCAGGTTTCAGGCAAAGGCTTAAGCGGAACCGCTTTGCCTCGACCTTGGTGGTCCTGGCGACGTTGACGCTCGGTATTCTGATTGGCACGGTTGTCTCCGCTGGAGTGAAGGGCAAGGAGAAGAACCTCTCTGCAGACGCCACACCGTTGCAAGTTCCCTCTCCTGTGAAGATGTCGAACCAGTTCTCCCAGATCGCTCACCAGATGGAGCCGTCGGTGGTAAACGTCAGTACGGAATCGACGGTCAAGAACCCGCATGGGCGTCGCATGACGCCGCCCGGAGAAGACAACCCGGGTGGTGGCGAAGACAATCCTTTCCAGGATTTCTTTAATCGGTTCTTTGGTGGCCAGCCCGGACAAGGTGGCCAGGGTGGTTCAGACGGAGGCATGGGCGATTTGCGTGAGCGCTCCCTCGGTTCTGGCGTGATCGTCGACCCCAAGGGCTACATCGTTACCAACAATCACGTAGTTGAGAAAGCCGATCGCATTCGCGTGAAACTGATGGACGATCCCGCGACTGTGACCTACGACGCGACTGTGGTCGGTGTGGACCGCGAGACCGATCTGGCCGTAATCAAGATTGATGCCAAAAAACCCCTGCCGGCCGCGAAGTTGGGCAATTCCGACGCCATGGAAGTTGGCGACTGGGTGCTGGCCGTCGGCAGCCCATTCGGCCTAGAGGAGACCGTGACTGCAGGCATCGTTTCCGCTAAGGGCCGTAATATCGTTCCCGACCGCCAATTCGAGTCGTTCATCCAGACTGACGCCGCCATCAACCCTGGCAACTCCGGCGGGCCGCTGGTGAACATGAATGGCGAGGTGATTGGCATCAACACAGCCATCTACACCAGCGGTGGTGGTTATCAGGGCGTCGGCTTTGCCATGCCTTCCAACACCGTGGTGCAGGTTTACAACCAGCTGATCGGGCCGGAACACAAAGTTTCGCGTGGCTCAATCGGAGTTGAGTTCAACGCCATTCCTAACCCAGCCGTGGCGCGGGTTTACGGAGTCAGCAGTGGCGTGACCATCGCAAGCATTGTTCCTAACGGTCCGGCCGACAAAGCCGGCCTGAAGACCGGCGACACCATCGTTTCGGTGAACGGCAGGACAGTCAAGACGGGCGACGAGTTGGTTGCCGAGATTTCTTCTCTGAAACCTGGGACCAACGCCAAGCTGGGTTACGTTCGCAATGGCAAAGACATGGCCGCGGACGTGATTATTGCCGATCGTTCCAAACTTTTTGCCAGCCGGCTTGGCGATCAGGAAGAAGGCGGTGAGCCGGCCAAGCCCCAGGAGAGCAAGTTCGGCATCACGGTGCGGGGTATCACCCAGGAGATGGCCGATCGTTACCAACTACCGAACACCAAAGGCGTTATCGTGCAGGAAGTAAAGCCGGATGCCTTCGGCGAGAACTGCGGACTGGCTCGCGGTGACGTAATCCTCGAGATCAACAAGCAACCGGTGAACAATGAAGACGACTTCCGGAAGATCCAGTCGCAGGCAAAGAGCGGCCAGGATGTGGTGTTTCTGGTCCGCCCGCGCGGCAGCCGGGACAACACGACAATCTTCGAAGGAGGTACTCTGCCGTAACCAGAGACTTTGGATTCGAAGGGGCCGTTCTCTTTCAGTGGCGCTGCGGTGTCGAATAAGCAATGATTCCCAGCGCCGCTGGTGTTTCATTTTGGGAACCGGGGGTCGTTTTTTTGTTCCCCTCCGCTTACTGCTTCATTACAATGAGCGTTATTCTGAAGTTCATAGATTTGTCGTACAAGGTGGTCGTTGCCTATGGGGAATCGTATTTTGGCGTTTGGCTGGGTGATTTGTGCGTTGTTGTTTGCCGGAGTAACTTCGGCAACGACAACAATGGGAAATACAGGACCGAAGCATCTCTCCAAAACCCAGACTTCCGCCAATTCCAAGCATCATTCCAAGCACAGCACAAAGAGCGCATCGCGGTCCCACGGACAGCGTGGAATCGACGAGGAACGCACTCGCCAGATCCAGACGGCGCTGATTCACCAGCATTACCTTACCGGCCAACCAACCGGCGTTTGGGACCAGTCCACCAAGGACGCGCTAACCAAATACCAGGCCGACAACGGCTGGCAGACCAAGCTCACGCCCGATTCCCGGGCCCTGATCAAGTTAGGTCTGGGACCCGATCATAAGGGCTTGCTGAATCCGGATACCGCAAACATCGCTTCTCCCCACGAGCTCGGGGTGGATAGCGAATCGCAGCCCGGCGGCGCAACCGACCAGCAGTAGGGGCGGCGGATTGAATCAGAGATGAGAGGCGCGGATATCCGCGCCTTTCTGCATTTCTGATAGCTCCGCGTGAATCCGTCCTGCTTCACCTTCGCACCCTTGAAGCCGTGAGTTTTCACCGACCGCTCGGATTTGGCGATCGAATGACATGACATTGTCACGAGCCTGGCGTGTGCTAATCTCATCGCGCAATTCCTACTTAGGCTATCCCCAAGACGAGGCGAACATGAACCAGCAAGAGCACAATCTCCAAGTGGACTACATCGAGTTTCCGGCCACTGACATCGAGGCCACGAAGCGTTTCTATAGCCACATTTTCGGATGGCAGTTCAAAGACTGGGGCCCGGATTACATCAGCTTTAACGATGGCCGCTTAGGCGGCGGCTTCAGCAGGGAGTCACAATCGGCGGGCGCAGACCGCGGCGCAAAGACCCGCGGAGTGCTCGTCGTAATCTACGCGACCTCGCTGGACGAGATATACCGCAAGGTGAAGGAGGCGGGCGGGAAGGTCGCGCGCGAGACCTTCGACTTCCCGGGAGGCAGGCGTTTCCACTTCGTCGACCCGAACGGCAACGAACTCGCGGTGTGGAGTGAGTGAGCGAAGGGCGAAAAGCGAGTACAGTGCGGGGTCCCGATGGCGTTCTAGGCCTATCTCTCCGACGCCACGCACGGATTCAGCGTGATCGACAGCAGTGCGGTCACGACGCCAAGGACAACGTGTTGGGCTTGTCGTGCTGCGTTCGTCCGCATGGTTCGCTCCTCCAGATCCAGTTCGCAAAAATAGGTTCGCACGAGCTTTACTGTGTTGACTCATCTTGGGTTGGTATTGGTGGCGGGTCAAGGCTCCAAGCCGATGTATCTGCGATGGTGGGGGTTGGTTGGATCAGAGATTTGTGCTGTGTTTCCTTACTGCGGAGTCGTTCGGAACCTTCAAGTCGAGCCAGAGTAACGGAGCAGCAGCGTTACAAACCGGATTGAATACTGCGCAGACACCACTCCGCCGGCGAAAGGCGGTCTAAAATATGGAGAGAAAACGGGAAGAGCAGTAGTGGGAAAGCCGTTCAACTCCCCACAGAAGTGACAGAGGCGACATCACTTCAACAATATTTTTCTCTGTTGGAGCTATTGGTTGCAAGAACTACCGGCAGTAGAGCAGATGGTGGCGATCCACGAACTGGCCCGAATCCCTGGGGCAGACGAACGCAGTGTCACAATCGACGGCGTCACCTGGCGGTATTGGCAGGCAGGATCCGGTCTACCCCTACTGTTGATCCATGGGTTCATGGGCTACTCATACTCCTGGCGGTTCAACGTCGAGCCACTTTCACGGCATTTCTCCGTGTATGCCGTGGATCTGCCGGGCTGCGGCTTCTCGCAACGCACACAGGAGCCGGAATGCACGCTCGCCGGGGATGCCGAAGCGGTCCTGCGGTTCATGGACCACTGTGGCATCGAGGAGGCGGACGTGGTAGGCTCATCGCGTGGAGGAGGACTGTCCATCGTTCTGGGCGGCTTGCTGGCGAAGCGGAGAATGTTACATCGCATCCGGCGGATGGTGCTGGTTTCTCCGATCAATCCCTGGTCAAGCAATGGACGTTTGATGACACGCGTGCTTGCCACGACGGTCGGCGGCGCCTGCGTGATGCACGTGTTACCTAAGTTGCACATCATGCTTGTGCGATATTTCAAGGCCATGTATGGCGACCCGAAACGCATCTCTCCCGGAAGCATTGAAGGCTACAGGGCAGGACTCGAGGTTCCCGGAAGCTATGAGCACTTGCTGCGGATTGTCAGGTCCTGGCATCAGGACCTTGCACTGATCGAGCGCTCATTGCCGGCCATCATCGAAGTTCCCACGCTGTTGCTATGGGGCTCACGCGACACGGCCGTGTTTCCCTCCTCGATCCATCAACTGGAGCGACCACTGAAAAACGGCACGGTGGTTCTGCTGCGCGGGGTTGGCCACCTTCCTTATGAAGAGGTGCCTGAAGCGTTCAATCGCATCATTTGTGATTTTCTATTACAGGATTTCTCGACACCTCCGGTTTTGCAACCCGTCCCTGGGAGTGACCCGTATAACCACGATGTGCATTGATTTACCCATAGCGGCGTAAGCCCACGTCCTTCCCGAATCCGAGCGCCAACCCGGGGCCCCATCGACATTGGTTTTTCCCCTCGTATGCGACTGGATATGCGGCGGCCGCAGCGGCGATAAGGCCAGCATTCCCGAGGAACGACTGCCATTCGCCATGCGATGCTGCCTTTGCAACAGTTGCAGGGAACTCTCGATTTTGTGAGCCTGGCCGGTCGCCAAGCAGTCCGAACAGTTTCTGCGACCGCATTTCGGACAAATCCTCTAGAATCTCAGGCGCACGACTCGCCAGAGCTGAAGCCGCAGCAGATCCGGTTCATGTCTCGCGGTTGTTGGATGGAAGCCGAAAAGCACTCAACGCCCAGGCCAACAGCTCAACGTCCGATAGTACCTCTGGTGCCGGGCAAGGGGTCTAATGGACGGCTGCAAGTCGCGACAACCGCGATGTTCCTGAGACGCTCCTCTGCAAGCGCGAGCCTCATCCATCTGCGACACGAATTGGCAATCATGGAGGAATTTGCCGCTACGTGCCACGCTCGCCTGGATTCCAGGCGCAACACCTTATGGAACAAAGCCTGGTGTGCCGCCTCGTGCGCGATCAGTTCGAGCTGTCCGGTTCCGGACAAGCGGTTCGGAATACGGACGCTCTGACCATGCCAGACAATCCCATGCATGCCACAACCCCGCAATCAGCAACGACTTGCGCGAAGTCGTACATGGCCATCGAAGTGTACTTCCAGAGATAATGTGGCAATTGACCAGCGGTAGTCGTTGAGCAGAAAAAATCCTAACCATCCGCTGGCTGGCCCGTCTGTAGGTTCATGAGGAGGCAGTATGGAGCGCAGGTACCTGGTGGCGATCTTGGCGATTATAGCGACATTCGCGACGTTTTCCCGCGGATTCCAATCGCTGCAACAAATTTCGCTGCTACGCGGTCAGCATCCTTCCACCCTCTCCCGTTGGGCTGCGCAGCTGAAGACTCATCGGCATCCGGCCTATCCAGAAGAAGCGCAGTTGCTGGCTGAAATGAACCTGCCGCTCGCGGCGGCGCAGGCCAAGGTTGCCGAGCAGGCCCTGAGACAGAGTCAGGCGGCGGTCGAGCGCGCTCGCGAGACCGCGAAGCGCGACACGGAACGCGCGCGGCGTGACACAATCAAAATGCGCGAAGAGATCACCCGCGAAAATATTGCGGCTGCCCCTGTTGCAATTGATTGGAAGGGGCTTGACCGTGTTGACGAGAGGATGCAAGTCGAAGCCGCTGCACTTGCGGAACGCGTCATCGCCCGGAATGTGAGACTGCAGATGTCTGCCGCCAAGCTACAGGCAATTTTCTTGCAAATGCAGAATTCTGGAGAGCACAAATCTCCATGCCGGAGCCGGGCAGCAGTCCGGTGAGACGGGTTTACGTCTAGGAAATCGCCCTGATTCTCTCCCGAGTTGCGGTATGCCTTTAGCGCCGCGCAAGTAGCGGGGCGCGCGACGCGGGCCCGAATGCCGGCACTCCCGCAGATACAACGGTTTTAGGTCTGGTTCAGGCCTCTTGAGGGACCTCGCTCTTGGGGAGGAACCCGAATTCCATCAGCGGGCTAGTCTAAAGCCGTATTCCTTACTCCAGCAATGCAGCGCTGAGAGCGCGCTTCTCTCGGAATTGTGGTCTCTGCGCCATATGCCTATCTTGCGACCAGCTTTGCCAGTCGCTGCCTGCGCTGTTGCCATTCCTCAGTCGCAAAGATTCTGGGGCCCACCTCGATCAAACGGGGCAATATCTGAAAAACGGATACGGACGTCCACTTCATTCCCTTGCGAGTGCGATAGCCT
>Ga0074045_10006328_pt1 | contig 10189 bp, 13 predicted proteins | sample BogForMeECP23OM2_FD_94442 | JGI IMG/M metagenome (GOLD analysis project Ga0074045, IMG submission 94442) | Bog forest soil microbial communities from Calvert Island, British Columbia, Canada - Bog Forest MetaG ECP23OM2 | ecosystem: Environmental > Terrestrial > Soil > Wetlands ... | reverse complement strand
CCGAAATGGTCTTCAAGTTCCGTCACCCGGATGAGCAGAAGGCCGCGGCTCTAGACGTACGGCCGAATATCGCTGGCGCCTACCGTATCAAGTTCAAAGCGGAGGTCCTACCGCTGAAGGAGGAAATAGGCGGATTCCGCGTCCTGTACTCGCACAACTGCGTGTTCGGTCTGAGCCAGATGCATGACGCGGACAAGAACTCGATGGGAACGCTGGCACACGTGTTTCCCGCGCTCGCCGCTCTGAAGAAGTCAGATGCCGAGCAGGTCAGCCTGGTGAACGAAGGGATTGTCGAGGAAGTGCTCCTGGAACTCGGAGAACTCAACTTCGGCAAAGGGGTCCTGGCAAAGTGCAACGTAGCGCTGTGGCGCACCCGTGGCGAGCATATGCCACTGGTAGGAGAGTTCGCCTACCAGGTCAAGTTCGACCGCCAGGAAAATGTCCACGAAAAGGTGAAGAGGCTGAATGAGCAGTTCTACATCACGCTACAACAGGATGTGCAGGACTGGATCTCGCTGGGCACAACTAAGACGGGGATGGTCTACCGTCTGAAAGGGAATACACCCCAAAGCCATGAGTGACGCTGTCGCGAAATCTGCCCTCCAACCTACATCCGCCGGCTTCTGCGGCGAAGGACGCCTTCCATCGGCGACATGTTTCTTGAGTTTCTCCTGATCGGAGCCGCGAGCTTTGAGGCCGCCCTTGTCCTTCAAGGAACCTGCGGGCTGTGATGCTCTTGGAAGTAATGATGGACCGGGACGGCATAACCCGGACCGGAGCGAGGGCCCCTGTGGTAGAGCGGCAGGTCTGCTCGCACGGAGGTGCCCATCAGCGCATCATCCCTGACACGGAGCAGGGAACCATGATGGCAGCAAAGGAGCACGACGGACGATGGCAAACCAGTTTGCTGGGAAGGCGTCGTCTGATATTTCGGCCTTGAAGCCGCACCGGGGAAAACCCGCCGTACGGAATTTTAGGGGATGCAATGGAAACGTCGGCATCATTCGACGCTCGGTCCGCGCCACTGTCTTACCCGACAGCCAAGCTACGAGGGATAAAACACTAAACCGCAGACCCATTTGCTGACAGATAACCCAGCAGCTCACTTCTTTGGGCGCGATTCCGGCGGTACTAGGCCAGCCACGCGGTAATAGACCGCGAGCTGTCCGTAGTGCTCTCCAGAATGCTCGATGAAGCCGTAGGCATAATCGCCGATGCGCACATACTGATGGGCGTAAGGATCGACAACCAGTTCGTTCATCCCTGTGTCACCCTTTTTCTGAATAGCCGCTGCGCCGTCGGCAAAGGACTTCTTGACGAACGCGACTACGTCAGCCTTGAACTTATACTGATCGCGTGGGGGATTTTCGCTGGCGGGCGGCTTCTCGCCAAGCACCACATTGGTGAAGTAATAGTTGACGCCGGATGCGTGTAACAGTTGCTCGGCGAAGCTGCGCTGCGCCGGAGTGGGCTTGAAGTCGTACTTGTCCTCGGGAAAGTCTTCCGCCATAGCGATCAGTTTGCGCCCGATGTCGTTCCACGACTCGAGCACCGCGTGTGACGGACTAGACGCTGGTTTGACCGCATCTTTCCTGGTCGTGTCCTGTCCCGGCGCTGGAAATGCCAGAACGCCGATTGCCAAAGCAAGAATTGCGATAGAACATGCTTTATTCATTCGTCCTTTCCTCGGATGGTTGGTTGTCCTTCGCCAAAACATTGTACATCCACAAAATCAGTGTGGCTTAGGATCCGGCAAGTAAATCTGTGTCGAGTGGGCACGAAACTCTGGTGCGCTGATCTTCGAAGACGATTACGACAGCGAGTATCGCAATTCGCGACGCCCCATTCCCGCATAGCAGCGACTCGATCGAAACGGGATACCGAAGGGCACTTCGGCCGTACATACGGCACATGCAGGAAGTCTATTCGGAGATGTGACTCCGCTAAGCGGTCGTTACCGCCACCTCTTGGCGCCACAGGACGGCTCGCAAATGGGGTTTGCGGCAGTGGACATACGCGAAATCCGACGCTGCGTGAAGCCGGTCGCAGTTGCTCTGGAAGAGCAGTCTCAATCTGATGCATCGTTCGACTTCGGCAAAAAATCTCTGGACTCCGAACCCTAAGGCTCGGAATCAGAAGTTCCATGGTGCGATAATACTCACCCGAATGGCTTTAGAGCTCCAAATAGTTCCTCCAGAAACTATCCGGCGAATCCAACGTGTACAAACCGTCACAATCGCATGGATGAGTGTGGAAACCGTGGTGTCCCTCTTCGCAGCTTGGCGGGCAAGTAGCCCCGCGCTGCTCGCCTTCGGCGGAGACGGTGCCATTGAACTTTTCTCGGCGGTAGTAGTGCTGTGCAGATTTCGTGCAAGTGCTCCACACAGGGACGCGGAAACGCGGGCTGCCCGTGTTGCGGGAATCTTGTTGTTCGCGCTGGCTACTTATGTCGTAGTCACTTCGGTCACCAGTCTGCTGGGCTATAGCGAGCCCAAGCCCACACTTCTAGGGATAACCATTTTGGTCGTAGCCGCCGTTGTCATGCCGTGGCTTGTGAAAGAGAAGCGGCGGTTGTCAGGAGCTACGGGCAGCGCTGCGTTAAGGGCAGACGCCGCTCAGTCGGCCCTGTGTGCTTGCCTGTCGCTGATCGCCTTGGCGGGGCTGGCGATCAACGCGATCTGGGGCGTAAGGTGGGCAGACCCGATGGCGGCTTTAGCGGTTCTGCCACTGATCATCTGGGAGGGTCGGGAAGCCATGCGCGGGAAGGCCTGCTGCTAGGTTCGACCACACTCGGTGCGCCAAGGAGTGGGGAATGCCAAAAGTAAAAGGACAGCCTAAAGGAACGGTTAAAGAGATATCGCCAGATCAAAATCGGTGTGGCAGGTCGAAAGTCCCCACATGATTTCCATCGCGGTCTGGTTCGTTGGGAGGGTGAGAAACTCTATCTTCTCCCTGTAGAGGGCTCGCGCGCGGTGGTACAAGAACGTGCTCCACAACCCGAAGGTTCTGCCAGAAGCGCGAGGTGTATTGGGGTCCTCGAGCGGCTCCCATGACCAACGCCACGGATGTGAAGTCCGTGGTCGAAAAGTTCCGAGAGAAGTAGAGGGCGATAGACGTTGAGGAATACTATTCGCAATTCGGTGGGGGGCGGTCGTTGAACTGGTGCAATCAACGGTTTCTCGGAGCCAAATGGAGCTACAAACCGAAAGGCGCATGTGGTTTAGATTTCCTGAAGATGAGCCACGACACCAATCCGACACACACCAGCGCACCGCCAATAGCCGCTACAAGTAGCAGCGTGTGCGCCGACCACACGCTTATCACGAACCGCTTGCCGAACGCAGATGCGAGGTAAGCCAGTAGAACAAAGCGGCACGCCCGTCCTGCTCCGAAAGACAGTACAAATGCAGGAAAGCGATAGCGCGTCACACCAGCACCAATTACAAAAGCGGAAGTCGGAAATGGTGGCGGAAGGACTGCGGCGAGCGAGAGAGAAAGGCTTCCAAAACGATGCAAGAATGCCGTGACTCTGTCGAACATCCTCCCCTCGATGCGTCGGTGAAGTACTCCGAGCCCCGACAAGCGGTAAGCGACGGAAGCCCCGCAAACCGAGCCTGCCGTGCTGCATATGGCGTAATAGGCCCATAGCTCGGGGTGCCGAGCGGCCAAGACTATCGTGAGGGCGTCAACCGCTCCGAGAGTGGGTAGTACAGAGCTATCGAGGGCGGCAAGAATGAACACGCCAACCCCACCCAAGTGTCTCAGCATTGAGATAAATGATGTCACTTGCTCGATCATACGGCTTGGTTAGCCTTCCATGGACTGAGGCACCTGAAAGATTCTGGCGTCCCCCGGAGCAGGCACTGCGGGCTCTGACTCGACGAAACGCTTGCGGTGACCCAACACCTCTGGACAAGAAGGCGAGGACACAGGCGTCCCAAAGCCGCACATCAGGATCGACCGCGCGCTCCCGCTCGAACGACTCCTCGCGCCCGATCCATGCGAATAAGCGAGGCACCAAGGGTATGAGGCGTACCATTGGGCATGAGCAGAATACTTCTAGAAAAGCTCGACCTAGAATCTTATGATCGCCGGGTCGCTGCCGATGTCCTCTTTCGAGAAGAGCCAGAAGAAGATGAAGACGAAGAGGACGAACAGGACGAGGACAATGAGGAAGACGGTGACGAGGGCTACTCAGAGTGAAACCGCCTCCCTAGGGGGATTGGCTAAGGACCTGTGCTTTCCCAAGGGAGAAGTGAAGTTCTCCGCAGCTTAGCATCCTGAGCTATGAGTTTGTTTCGACAACTCCAGGGCGAGAAGCGCCACGCTTGAGGAATTGGCAACCGCTTCTTAGCAGCATGATGATTACCGTGAGAGAATGTTGTGCCCCGCCGCAAGACGGAGAAGCGCAGCAGGGATGATCTCGTAATGCCCGTGACCTTGGCGGCGACGACGACCAGATCCACTGCAGCGTCGTGGATAAGGTCGCGAGGTTGTCGTATCCGACACCGAATGCCTTCTCGCGCCGCGTCGGCGGAGTCGCCCCGGCTAGTGCTCACGGTACGGAGTTTGTATTTGGGTTAGCGAACGCAAAGCGGGGAGATGAGCAGTCGCAGCCCCCGGGATTCAGGGACTCGCACCGACGACGATCACACCAATCTTCGTGATGCCCTTTCCCTCGGGGCCTTGGCGGGGGTCCCTCGCCCCCCTTGGGCTGCCAATGTCCTCCACTACCTGGTCGGCACGAGATCTGCCAGTCGATAGCCGCGAATCGATTGCGCAGGAACCGTAAGAGACTCCGCAAGTTGGGTAAATATAAAATACTCTCTAAGCAAAGGAGAGATCCATGGCGATCCACAGCAAGGAAGAAATTTTTTCGACTCTTGATGACCAAGTGTTTGGAACGAGCTTTCTTCCACGGCCATTGCCCAAGTACAAGGTGCCCAAACAAGAGACTGATCCTGCCGCAGCCTACCAGTTGGTGCACGATGAGCTGCTGCTCGATGGGAACTCCCGTCAGAACGTCGCTACTTTTTGCCAGACTTGGATAGAGCCTGAGATTCGCAAGCTCATGGATGAGTGTCTGGACAAAAATATGATCGACAAGGACGAATACCCGCAGATGGCAGAGCTTGAGTCGCGCTGTGTCCACATGCTGGCCGATTTGTGGAATTCGCCGGATGCTGCCAACACCATTGGTTGTTCTACCACCGGATCGAGCGAAGCTGCGATGCTGGGCGGCCTTGCCCTGAAATGGAAATGGCGTAAGAATCGCGAGCGAGCCGGGAAGCCAACCGGGAAGCCCAACTTGATATGTGGTCCGGTGCAGATCTGCTGGCACAAGTTTGCGCGTTACTTTGATGTGGAACTACGCGCGATTCCTTGCCAGGGCCGGCGGCTGCTCATGTCGCCTGAGGAAGTGATAAAGCGCTGCGACGAAAACACCATCGGAGTTGTACCGACACTCGGCGTGACATACACACTTCAGTATGAGTCCGTGCAAGAAGTGTCCGTCGCACTCGACGGTGTGGAAGAAGAACATGGACTCAACATTCCGATCCATGTGGACGCGGCCAGCGGAGGTTTTATTGCGCCGTTTATCCATCCTTCCGTGGTTTGGGACTTTCGGCTTCCACGAGTGAAATCGATCAACACCTCGGGACACAAGTTTGGTCTTGCGCCGCTCGGCTGCGGTTGGGCCATCTGGCGCGAAGCGGAGGACTTGCCGGAAGATTTGATCTTCCGGGTGAAATACCTAGGGGGCAACATGCCAACCTTCGCTCTCAACTTCTCGAGGCCTGGAGGCCAAATCGCGTCGCAGTACTACAATCTCGTGCGTCTGGGCCGTGAAGGTTACACAAGAATTACGCAAGCTTGCGCGGACGTAGGCATCTGGTTCGCGGACCAGGTGAAGAAGCTGGGAATGTTCGAGCTGGTGTATGACGGGCGCGGGGGAATTCCCGGCTGCACCTGGACAATCAAGAAAGGCGCGGAGCCGGGCTTTACGCTGTATGACCTAGCGGACCGACTGCGAGTGCGGGGATGGCAGGTTCCCGCTTATCCAATGCCAGCTAATCGAAGCGATCTCGTAGTTCAGCGGATTTTGTCGCGCCTCGGACTAAGCCGCGACCTTGCGGGGCTATTGTTCGAAGACCTGGAGCGCGCGGTGCGACATTTCGAAAAGCATCCATCGCCCAAATCGCTCACGCGGAGAAACGCCGGAGGATATCATCACGACTGAGAGTTTTGCTGTTTGAGCAGTTACCCGGGAGAAGCCAAGCAGACCGCAGCCAACTGAAACGGCCCGGCTTTGCGGCTCACCGGGGCAGGTCTGCGGCCGGAACGCGCATTTCAAGTCGCCTCCATTTTCGGGGTTTGCTCGTCATACGACCGGAACCGACACCGTAACGCACTTAACTTCCTAGAACGGACTTGTCGGTACCGATCCGCATGTCCCAATCTGGATCACTTGAGGATCTTTCGGCTAAATCGAGTTGGCTATGAGACAATTTTGCCCCTTCACACGTAGCAGGTGTAGGAGGGGCTATCATGAAGTTCGCGGCACTCGTTCTCGTTTTGCTGTTACTCGCAATGCTGGCAGGCTGCGTTCCCGGACCCAACAATATGAAAGGCGCCCCGGGCGAGAAGGTCTCCGTCGCAGGGTTCTGGATGGGGCTGTGGCAGGGATTCATCGCGCCGTTTGTGTTCGTGACCTCGCTGTTCAAGAGCGATCTCAACATCTACGAAGTGCACAACAACGGCACCTGGTACAACTTCGGATACCTGTTCGGGCTGGCCTGCTTTTTCGGGGGTAGCGGCAACCGGGCACGTCGCCGCAGCTGAAGGTGAGTTCGCTTGGCGATTTCCTGAGCATTGCCAAAGAGTTGAACATAAGTCGACAAGGTCACTTTTTTCGGGATCTCCGGCTGGGACGGAAGAATCTGGATGTGTGCGGAGGGCCTTGATGTATATTGGTTCCCTCATCCCTCGATGGCCAAGACGGAAATCCCGGCTTAGAGACCGTCCCTTCAATGAAAAAGAGGCTAAATGTCCACCTCGCACCCACGGTTCACGGCGCGAATCGAAGGCTCACCAGAGACCATTGTTTGACCTGATTGAAAACTGGGAGGTTATCTGCAAAGCCGGTTCCGACCCTCCGCCAGAAATCAAAGGAAGTCAGCGACGAGCTGATCGAACACTTTCGGCAAGTTCTTCTAGCAGCTTGAGAGTCTCCTCCCACGCTATGCACCCGTCGGTGATGCTCTGGCCATAGGTCAAGGGTTGCCCGGCGACTAGCGTTTGGGCACCTCCGACCAAGTTGCTTTCGATCATCACTCCGGTGATGCGGTGGTCTCCGTCGGCAATCTGCTTGATCACATCGCGACAAACGAACGGTTGCTTTGTGTAGTCCCTGTTGCTGTTTGCATGGCTGCAATCGACCATGACACGGGGCGCCAGCTTGGCTTCCTGCAGTAAGGAGCAAACCTGGTCGATAGAATCAGCCGTGTAGTTTGCAGCGTTTCTTCCACCCCGGAGGATGACGTGGCAGTCGGGATTGCCCGTCGTGACGAAGATCGCTGACTGTCCGTGTTTTGTGTGGCCGAGGAAGCAGTGGGAATGGGTCGCGGACTGAATTGCCTCGATCGCAATTCGCACGTTCCCGGAGGTTCCGTTCTTGAACCCCACAGGACACGAAAGACCAGAAACCAATTGTCGATGAAGTTGACTCTCGGTGGTACGCGCGCCAATGGCTCCCCAACTCACCAGACCGGCTAGGTACTGGGGGACGATCATGTCCAAGAACTCGGTCCCCACAGGCACGCCCATGTCCGCTAAATCAAGAAGGAGGTGGCGAGCCATCCGCAGACCGTCATTGATTTTGAATGATTGATCCAGGTGGGGATCATTGATCAGGCCCTTCCACCCAATAGTGGTGCGAGGCTTTTCGAAGTAGACCCGCATCAGAATGTGCAAATCTTCGGACAGTCTGCGCCTTGCTTGATTGAGCAATCCTGCGTATTCGCGGGCGGCCTTTGGGTCGTGAATGGAGCACGGTCCGACAACAACAATCAGCCGATGATCTTGGCCATTCAGAATGTCACGCACCTGGTTGCGGGCCTCATGTACAGTCTGGGCAGCCGTGTCGGTGATTGGCAGCTCTTCGTCGAGAAAGACAGGAGGGAGAAGAACCTTAGTCCATTTAATACGCAGGTCTTCAGTGTGGTAAGGCATCCGCTTTTCACCGCCGATCGACCTTCTGCCTTCGTTTCTTTGATCTGTCGCAGCCTACTGCCAGGTCCTGACAGATAGATTAAACCCAGCAGGATTTTTCCAACCCTAGGATCACCGATTTCGCAAAAGCTTGCGGCAAGTCGCTGACCAGATCATCTGGACAATTCCCACCGACAGATTCGCCAGAGCACAGGTTGCGTTTGACTGCGTTTGAATTTAGCCAAAACCCCATTCTTATCCATGATTCGGTCTCGGACGGGTCAGCGCACATGATAAGCCAGTGCGGGGTCATCCATCTCTGGTGCCCGAGACGCGTTCCCCAAGACGAGGGCTCTGCGGAAGGCACAACAGGATAATCCTAGAACATCATCCAGCTAGCTATTTATATTATTTCCCTAGATTTCCCGCTGCCTCAACTTCTTTGGTTGAGCTGCTTGGTACTTCTTGGCTGCGTCGATGATGCACTGGAAGTATTCCGGCCCTTGTTCCAAGTGAACGGCCTCGGATTCTGATGGTCGTACTTCTTCAAGTATCGAAGCATAAAATCCTTTAACCCCACATTTCCGATTTGAATCTGAGCAACTGAGTTTATGATGCCCCTGGAAGCCTTGATTCATGCGGGTTTCAACATGACCGAGGCGCTCTGGAGGTGCACACCCAGTGGGTGAGAATCAAAATCAGCCTTTTCAGCTCTCCTTCAACCCCTCGTTAAGAGTGGATTTCCATGGATCGCGGGTCACCTCCGATGGTGGTCTGGTTCTGGTGCGCGAGTTAGACGAACGTCTGGAATTCAGCGATCTCATCGCACGGTACCTGACCGATTCTCGGGCGAAGAACACCCAGTTGCCGTTGGCTGACCTGTTGCGCCAACGCTGGAACTGGACGAAGCTGCAGAGATTATCTCGTACGAAGAGTATTATCCATACGGCAGTACCTCGAGTCGCACGCCGAACTGCATCGGCCGATAACATTCGGTTTGTCCGTGACTCGACTCAATCCCGAGAGGCGTCGATGATCGGTGGCGAACGAGGTCGCTTCTATCGTTACTACGTGAACCGACTATACGTTCCGTTGTACATTTGGGTGCTTCGCTTATGATGGATCAGACGAGGTCCTTCAGCACCAAATCCACGTCGCGTTTCTGCTCTCCCGATTGAATGGTCAGACTCAACTTGGCTCCTGGCGGCTCCGACTTGAATTGCTCGCGCACCGCGGGCAAGGATAGCTGGCTCACCGGACGGCCGTCGATAGCCAAGATCTTGTCCCCGGCCTTTAACCCGGCTGTTGCGCCCGGGCCACCGGCGATTACGTCCATCACTTCAAAAGTCTCGCCTGACTGGTTGAGCCACATGCCCGAGCGATCAAAAACGTCCAGCTTGCCATAGTTTGCATTGCGCTCGAAAATGAGCTGCTGGTGCGGGTAGTCGAAGGTGATATTGAAGCGCTTGAGCACCCCCGCGCCGACGTTCCCGGCCACGTACGGGCTTACAAAGGCACCCTTTTTCTGCAATGACAGTTCTGTAACCGGAGCCTGAACTTCCACTTTGCCCAACCTCAGGACCTTGGCGCGCGTGACCAGCGACCTCGCCGCTCCCCCCACTCCCCAGCCAGTTACCGCCTCCAGCTTGGCGCTATAGTGGGCGGCGAGATCATGCTTCTCCGCAAAAGGCCCCAGCAGATCCAGGGAGGAACGGCTGCCCGTATCAATGTCGAACTCTCCCTCAATGCCATCGACGGCGCCCTCCACTTGCGGGATGTGCGCGTTGAACTGGAAGGGCACCACCGTGCCCTCGCCCTTGTAGGCGAAAGCGGACGGCAACGTCAACGTGATCAGTTGATGCTCGTAATCCACTTTGGCAACAAAGCGCTTGAAGACTTCATAGCCAATCAGCCCGTTGATCGGTATGCCCTCCACGGCAGAAAAGGCTTCCATCGGAAAGACGGCGAAGACTTGATT
>Ga0074045_10006327_pt1 | contig 10189 bp, 7 predicted proteins | sample BogForMeECP23OM2_FD_94442 | JGI IMG/M metagenome (GOLD analysis project Ga0074045, IMG submission 94442) | Bog forest soil microbial communities from Calvert Island, British Columbia, Canada - Bog Forest MetaG ECP23OM2 | ecosystem: Environmental > Terrestrial > Soil > Wetlands ... | reverse complement strand
GGCGCGCATTGAAAAGAATCCGTGGCGGTACGGGACTGTCCCCGGGTTCGAAGTCCTCTCCCGGGCCTCGGACGAGGCAACCAATTGGCTGCTCGATGCGTTTCAACGAGGCCAAATGATCGAGGACGCCGTGCTGCCGAAGGAGTGGCTCCCGCAGCCTCCCGTGCCCTACCTGGTCATCATCGACGACACGAACCTGGAAACGGTCGGAACCAACCGCCTTCATGCGCAGCCGCTCGAGTTCGGTTCGCCGGTCGACGCGCTGACCTGGGGCGAACTCTCTGACAAAGCCAAGGTTTGGACGGGCCGGTTCGAAGCCCACGACGACGATGCCATTGCCACCAACACGAACGTCTATCAAGTCGACACTGCCGTCCCCGCGAACAGCACAATCAGCCTCGACCGTCTTGCGCATTGCACCCCCGCGCTGCCGCCATGGCTGCTGGCCGGCCTGCTGGGAAAAGACTGCGGCGTTTTCCGGCAAAGCTTCATGCCGGTGGTGTATGAGGGAGTGATTCGGAATGTGGAGGGTCCGGGCACGCTTTGGGTGTCGCTCGACGAAACCCAGCGGCTCCTGGCCCTGCTCGAGAAGGATAAGAAGTCGAAGAAGGACCAGAAGCTGAGGCTGCCGATCCCGCCTCTCCGCGAGCTGTTCACCGGGACGCGACCCGCGGATGAGAGCCTGCCCCTGTGGGAGTCGGAGGCCGGACTTTTTGTGCGGTGGGGATTGACGGGGCCCGGGCATGACGACCCGGTCATGGCGCACGCCTTTCTGGAGCTGGTTCGGCGCGCGCGACGGGAGCCCCTCAACGAACAGGTCTTCACCGACTGCTTCGGCTTTGGCTATGCGGCGATGGAAGAAAAGCTGGCCGCATTTCTCAAGGTGGTCCTCGCCCAGCCAAACACCGTTGATTTGTACATCCCGTCCAGTTTTCCGGAGGCAGACCTGAAGACGGCCACGGCGGACCAGATCGGACGAATTCTGGGTGACTGGCTCAGAATGCAAGGGATCGCGCTGCGAAAGAAGGACCCGGACCTGAGCACGGAACTCCTGTTCACGGCCGGGCGAATGTTGCTGCGCGCCTACAAGAATGACAACGGCTTTGCGCCCGATGCCGACTCCACGCGCCCCGCGGCGCCGCCGGCCCAACCGGCGCACAATTCCGCTCCTGGCCGGGTCGTTGCCCTGGAACCGTTCGTCGTGACGGCCGCCCGGATCCGCGATCCGGGACTGCTGGCAGTCTGCGGGCTGTACGAGCACGACACCGGCGATGATGGCAAGGCGCGCGAATTTCTCGAAAAGGCGGTGAAGACCGGAGCGGTGCGGCCGCGAGCCTATGTGGTGCTCGTCGGATTACGCTATGCGGAAGCCATGGCCAAGCCTCTGGGATCGCAGGGCAAACTCAGCGCCGAACAGGCCGCATCGATCCTCGAGCCCCTCTCAACGGCAATGCGGTCTTCCTCCCCCCTCGACATCTTTAATCTGATGATCGCAACCTGGGAACACTGTGAGGCGAAACCCGACGACGTGGATATCGGTAGAATCGTCGAGGGCGTCGCGCGCTTTCCCCGAGACACCCGCCTGGCTTATCGTTCGGCGCTGGTCTGCGCCCAAGGTGACTACGACGCCCAAGCCGCCGAGCTGATCGAAAAGGGCTTGATCTTCGCGCCCGATGAGAAAAGCCGGGCCGAACTTGTCCGCTTGCGCGCCACGCTGGTCATCAACAAATGAGCCATGTCCAAGATTGAACTCCTCCAAGGGACTCTCGACCTGTTGATCTTGCGGGTGCTGAAAGGCGGGCCCCAGCACGGGTGGGGCATCGCCCAGCGCATTCACCTGCTCTCGAAGGAGGCGCTCCGGGTGGAGGAAGGAGCCTTCTATCCCGCGCTCCATCGGATGGAACGAAAGGGCTGGATCGAGGCCGAGTGGCGCCCGTCGGAGAATAATCGCCGCGCCAAGTACTATCAGCTCACGAACTCCGGCCTGAAGCGACTGAAGGCCGAGCATGAGGGCTGGAAACGCCTGACCGCGGTTATGGCCCAGGTCCTCGATGGCCGGCATTGACCGCTCCCACCCCATGAACCCTTTGCCGGGCCTGATTCAAATGGTTAAGGAACATGGTGGGCGAAATCTGCCAGGTTCCTAACGGTCCGCTTCCACCTTTTCCGCCGTTTCCGAAACCCGGAGCGTCCACAGGAGGCTCCAGGAATTATCGGCGGTCCTGGCCAGGTCACCCGCCATCGCTTCCTTGGCAGCGTCGAAGCCGGCAAGTTCGGACAGGGCCGTCTCGGGCTTGAGTTCGAGGCGTCGTCCGGTGGTGGCGAGGCGCGGCAGCGAGTCAGGGCCGGAGTTGTTGACCTCCTTGAACAGGCGGCGGATGCGGGCCAATCGTCCCACCGCACCATCGAGCAAGGCCGCCTTGGCCGCCTTCTCGGGAGAAATCCTCACCGTCAGTTCGGCCGAACCGGACACTGCTGTTCTCGGCAGGCGGATGATCGTGGTCAGCAAGTCGCCGTCGTAGCGCCATCCAGCGGCTGCATCAGGGTCGGCGTTGTAAGCGATGTTCCGGCCGTTGAAGGTCACGGAATCCGGAGGCCAGACCTCGAACAGGCGAACCTCGTACCCGCGCTCGGTCGGCATTCCCGGGTAGGAACCCTCCACCGGCTTTACCCGGACATTGAGGGTCGTGGCATCGGGAGTCTCGGTGCTGATCGCAGTCCAGGCCGCTTCGTGGTTCTTATAGCCCAGGGAGTTGCCAGCGTCTTCATACAACCGCGTGGAAGATGCCCCGCCGGGGAAAATAGTCAGAATGAGCGGGTCGACCGGCTTCTCATTGCTGAATTTCATCTGGGGCTGCATGGGGATGATCGCCCCCGCCTTCAGGAAGACCGGGACCTCCTCCAGCGTGTAGTTGCGCTCGATGGCCTCCGGACCCAGGAAACGGGTGCCCGTGCTCCACTCCACCCATTGCCCCTCCGGGATCCACACTGCTTTCCTGGATAACTGGTGAAGCGGATCGAGCGGCGTCGTGACCGGCGCAACCAGCATGGAGTCGCCGAACAGGTATTGGCCAGTATACCGGTACGCCTCGGCCGCCTCCGGATAGTCGTAGTACATGGGGCGCATCAGGGAGATTCCGGTGTCATAAGCCTCGCGCGCCGCCGTATAGAGGTAGGGAATCATCGCGTAGCGCCGGAGCACGGCCTGGCGCATCACGTCGTAGTATTTCGGAGGATACGCCCAGATGCGGCGCTCGGCTTCGGGATTCTTGGTCGAGTGCGTGCGCAGGATGGGACTGAAAGCGCCAAACTGCACCCAGCGGGTATACATCTCCGGGTCGACCTTCCCCGGCATGTGTCCGCCAATGTCATGGCTCCAGTATCCGTAGCCCACGTTGGCCGCGGTCGCGGTGAAGTAGGGCTGGAAGGTCAGCGATTCCCAGGTCGAAATGGTGTCGCCGGAGAAGCCGATCTGGTAGCGGTGATTGCCGAGCCCTCCCCACCGATGATAAATAAGCGGGCGCTTGGCACGGCGCTCCATGTCCGTGGAATGCACGTAATTGAGCCAGAAGGTCGGATTCAGGCCGGCCAGGCCCGTCGTTCCCTCCTGCTGCCAGTCGAGCCAGAAGAAGTCGATGCCCTGCTGCTCCAACGGGTGATGGAGAATCTTGAAGTAGTTCTCGGCAAACCGCGGGTTGACGATGTCGAACTTGACATACTGTTTCGTGGCCGGATCGATGCCCATGGCGCGCGCCATCGCGGGGTACGGCTCCTCAAAGGGCTGCACGCCCGAGGCGGGATGGAGGTTGACCGTGGTTTTCAGCCCTTGCGCATGCGCCCAGGAGAGGAACTTCTCCGGATCCGGGAAATAGCTGCGATTCCACGTGTAGCCGGTCCAGCCCAGGGAATGGCCGGAGTCGTCATTGACCCCCTTCTTGTCGGGAAAGGTCAGGTGCCAGTCCATGTCGATGACGAGCACGTCGAGCGGGAGATCGTGGGCGCGAAAGTCCGTGACCAGATTAATAAGGTCGGTGTTGGTGTAGGCCCAGTAACGCGACCACCACGAACCGAAGACGAAGCGCGGGGGCAGCGGAATCCTGCCTGCGACCTTCGTGAAGTCGCCGAGCGCCCGCCGGTAGTCGTGCCCGTAGCCGAAGAAATAAAGGTCCTGCCGATCCCCCGCCGGACGGGCCTTGACCCAGGCCCAGTCAGAGTTGTCGAACAGGAGGTGGGCACTGTCGTCCACCACCGTCCAACCGTCGCGGGAGAGCAATCCGGGCTCAAGACGGGTTGAACCGTTCACGCCGTCGAGCGTGCGCGTCGTGCCCTTGAGATTGCCCGTGTCCGGCGTGCCGGGCTTCCAAACCACCGGCCGGCCACCGACCTGGAGCGCGATGCCGAGGTTGGCCGGAGTGAACTTGCCGCTGTTCCGCTGATAGCGCAGCTCGAGCGCGCTGGTTTTGATGACCAGCGCGTCACCTTCAGTGCTGGCGGTGAAAGGAGGCACCGGCAGCCTCCGGTTGAGGAAAACCAGCGATGCTTGGTCCTCGAACCGGGCGTCGCCACTCCATTCCAGGCGAATCATCTGTGGCGTGAGCACGGTGAATCGAACGTCTCCGCTGGTGACGACCGCTGCAGGATCAGCGACCGGATTGTCCTCTTGAGCAAAAACAGAGACGCTGATAAGCGCAGTGAAGAATAGGGCCGCCAGACGGCGGCAATAGCGCGACCCGGACTTGCTCGTTCCCGAAATGGATGAAGCCATCACCGATAGTAAGCTGAATCTCTCGGGTCGGGAAAGGGATTTGTACGGAAGCAAGGTGGCCGGTGAGGGGCTGATTTCCCCGGCACGGAAACGATTCGCTCTCCAACAGGCACGTTCACCAAGGAGGCTGTCGGGCTTCCGTCCGGCTAGCCTCCTATTAGCAGCCTGAAGGGCTCGGTGCCCGACGGGCTGCTAGCGCGAACACCGCCCTGTTTGATTAGATCCGCTGCGCAAGCGGGCCGAAAGCACTTCACAGACAACGATCACCAGGCGAATGCAGATCCCTGTGCCATCCTCGTCGCTGATCCAAGAGAGCAAAACGTGTCGGATCTGCGTACAAAGCCTGTTTGTTGGTAAATAAAATCACATTAAGTACTACCTACCATCAGCTTCCAAAATCTCTATCCGCCGAATTCAATCTGCTTACCTCATTCAAGTGTCGGTTTTCCTTACAAAAGCCTAAATCTCCATCTGTCGACCGAGCAAGATGTTATTGTCATAAATCATTATTAGCAGGAGCTTTATATCGCAACCAATGGGCGATATCTTATCTTGGCACGCAAATGGCTCAAATGAGTGGCGATAACGAGACCCAACTATCAAGCTATCCTCTCAATGAATCGATCGACGAGACTGGTAATCATCCTTGGGATTTCAATTGGCGCGGCAGTTTCCGCTTGGGCGGGCCCGTACACTATTGGAACCAATGTCAACGTGACGGAAACTGGGAACAGCCCCGCCGAGGCTGTTTTGATAAACAGCCCCACGTTGAGCTCGTCGACATTGGACGTGTATGCCGGCCTCACCCAATTAAACGTCAATGGTGTTGTGACGGAAAGCTTCTGCATCGACCCCTATCAATGGTCCAGCAGTTCACAGCAGACGTACAACGTCGCGAGTCTTGGTTCAGCGCCATCTCCAACGGGGGGAATGGGAGCGACTGAAGCCCTGATCATCAGCAACCTTTGGGCTGAGAATTACCAAGCGGCCCTGGGGAGTGCCAGCATCGCGGCTGGATTGCAGATTGCGATTTGGGAAGCGGTTGCAAAAGGCACTGGGATTTCGTTCTCACTGGCCCAGACGAATGATTGGGGTGCCTCGACCATGCTCGCCAATGCGACAGCCGCTGCGAAGCTCAGCAACGTTGCGCCGGTCAGTCTGGTCGCCCTTTCGAATGCAACGTATCAGGATTATGTCGTGCAGAACGTCCCGGACTCCGGAATGACGCTCGTCTTGCTTGGTTTCGGTTTGGCTTCCCTGGCAATCGTCGGTCGCAAAGCCCGGCCGGTTCCGGTAACTACCGACTGATCATCCGAAAAACTCTCTTCACCCGGCTTCGATACCACGGTATCAAGCCGGGTTTTTGTTTTTATCGGGACAACAGCACACCTTTATTGCCGCGGGTGCGAACGAGTGGGTTTTGCATTGGCTGCCCGCTCGCAGCCACTCCTCCGCCAAGTTTCATTCCGTCGCCGGCCCGACAGCGTTTTTCAGGTCCGGCTCCCAGGCCATGGCGCGTGTGCCAGGAAACGATCACCACGTCCAATCGCTGTGATAATGGTCGTCCCAGCCATGGGCCTTCCCTTCCGTCATCGAATACTGGGGGAATTGCTGCTCCAGATAATGGTCAATGTCCTCCGGCGATACGTCATGTTGCGTGCCGATCCGATAGGCAATCGACCAGAGCGACTCTGTGGCCGTTTTCTGGCCGGACAGCAACCACGCCTCCCGCGGGGTGATCATCTCCCCCACCTTGCTCCGAGACACCACTTCCCGCTTTGCTTCGAGGAGAACCGCGAGAGGGACCTGCTGCATTGCTGGAAAATTCGCCGCGGGGACGTCCGCTGGTCACGATTCCGGCCGCCCGGGCCCAGCTTTCATCGGCCCGGTCCCGGTCATGCTGCAATTCCACCCAGCGACCGTGCCGTTCCCCGGACTCCGCTGGATTGGCGGGCCCATCACTTCTCCCCCTGGGTCGGGTCAGCAATCCGGTGGAACTCCGCCCCGCACTTCTTGCAGCGCAGGAAAGCCATTGATACCTCGCATTCCTGCTGCTTGTTAAACGGCGTGACGGAGTAGCGGCGCACACCAGTAGTTTCCCACTGATGGGCGCAAAAGAACTGTTTGATGAAAAGTCTGAACGCCGCCCACATGACAAAAGAGTTATAAACAAAAAAACGTCGCGGGGTCACTGAAAAATGACCGTCGCACTATGTCTTCAGGAAAATGAGCATGGGATATTGTAACCTCATGGTCAATACCGCCAAAAGTCCGGGATGTTTCGTTTTCGCTTGCAGGTTGTCAGCCACCCCAATCGCCCCCACAGTGACTCCTCCTCGTTCGCATGCACCTTGGCCTCGCCCAGATTAACACGACCGTCGGCGATCTTGCCGGCAACTGCCGCCGGATCATTGGCGCTTATGGCGCGCTCGTGGCCCGCGGGGCCGAACTGGTGGTGTTCCCGGAGCTCGCGGTTTCCGGCTACCCTCCCCGCGATTTGCTCTTCAAGCGTCGCTTTGTGACCGACGTCGAATCCGCGCTCGCGGAAATCGCGGCGGCGGTGGGCGAGGCGCCGGCGCTCGTCGGGTTCGTGGAGACAAACACCAGCGGCCACGGCCGGCCGTTCTTCAATGCCGCCGCCTGGTGCGAACGGGGCGAGGTCCGGCTCATCGCGCGAAAATGCCTGCTGCCGACCTACGACGTTTTTGACGAGGACCGCTATTTCGAGCCCGCGCCGGAACCCCGGACCGTCGATTTTGCCGGGCAGCGGATCGGCATCACCATCTGCGAGGACATCTGGACGCATCCCATGATCTCCACGCGCCGGTTGTACCACGGACTGGATCCGGTCCGCCAGCTGGCCGCCCGGCACTGCGACGTCGTGATCAACCTCTCGGCGAGCCCCTGGCACCACGGCAAGGGCAACCTGCGCGAGACGCTGGTCACCAATGCCGCCAGGCTCCTGGGCTGCCCGGTCGTCTATTGCAACGCCATCGGCGGAAACGACGAGCTGATCTTTGACGGGCGATCGCTGGTGGCGTCCGCCGACGGCGCGCTGGTGTCCGGTCTCGCGGCCTTTCAGGAAGAGCTCCGAACGGTCACGGTCTGCCCGGCGCCCCCGCCGGCAGAAGCCGAACGGCCGATCGCCCCGTCTTATGCGCAGGCGGAGATGAAGGATGTTTTTGAGGCGCTGGTGCTCGGCCTGCGCGACTATGCCGGCAAGAGCGGCTTCAAGAAAAGCCTGGTGGCGCTGAGCGGCGGCATTGACTCGGCGGTCGTGGGCGTGCTGGCGGCCGCGGCGTTCGGCCCGGAAAACGTGACCGGCGTCAGCCTCCCCTCGGCCATCTCGAGCGGCCACAGCCGGGACGACGCCCGCCAGCTGGCCGGCAACCTGGGCATCGCGTTTCACACGATCGCCATCGCCGAGGTGGTGGCGGCAACGGAGTCGGCGCTCGGCCCCGTTTTCACCGGGCGGGCGCGCGACGTGACCGAGGAGAACATCCAGGCGCGGGTGCGCGGCGTCCTGATGATGGCGCTGTCCAACAAATTCGGCTCGCTCCTGCTCACGACCGGCAACAAGAGCGAGGTCGCCGTGGGCTATTGCACGCTCTACGGCGACATGTGCGGCGGCCTGGCGGTCATCGCGGATGTTTTCAAGACCCAGGTCTACGCTCTGGCCCGCTGGATCAACGACGACGCGCAGCGCTCCGGCCGCCTGCCGCCGATCCCGCGGAATTCGATCGACAAGCCGCCCTCCGCCGAACTGCGCCCGGGCCAGACCGACCAGGACAGCCTGCCGCCCTACGACCTGCTTGACGCCATCCTGCGCGGCTATGTCGAGGAGGGACTCTCGCGGCGCGACCTGGTGGCCCGGGGATTTGCCGAGACGGTGGTCAACGACGTGGCCCGCAAAGTCGATCTCAACGAATACAAGCGCAAACAAGCCGCCCCGTGCCTGAAGATCACTCCCCTCGCCTTCGGCGTCGGCCGCCGCATTCCGATCGTGCAGAAATACGTCAGCTAGGATTCGGTTGAACTGCCACTGATATGACTCGTTCTGAGCAACTTTTCGAACGCGCCCTGCAAGTGATCCCCGGCGGCGTCAACTCGCCCGTCCGCGCATTCCGCTCCGTCGGCGGAACACCTTTCTTTGTCACGTCGGCGGATGGCGCCATGCTGACCACCGCCGATGGCCGGCAGCTGATCGATTTTGTCTGCACCTGGGGGCCGGCAATCCACGGGCACAACCATCCGTCGATCAAGGCGGCCATCGCCGCCGCGCTGGAGAACGGCACGAGCTTCGGCACGCCCAATCCGTACGAAGTCGAGATCGCCGAGCTCATTGTGCGGTTTGTGCCGTCAATCCGGAAGGTGCGCCTGTGCAACAGCGGGACCGAGGCCACAATGTCGGCGATCCGCCTGGCCCGCGGCTTCACGCGGCGCGACAAGATCATCAAGTTTGCCGGCTGTTACCACGGGCATTCGGACTCGCTGCTGATCAAGGCGGGCTCGGGCGCGCTGACGCACGGTTATCCCGACAGCGCCGGCGTGCCGGCCGCCTTCGCGCGGGAGACCATTGTCCTGCCATTCAACGACCCGGCGGCCGTCGAGGCGGCGTTCGCGGCCAACCCGGACCAGATCGCCGGCATCATTCTCGAACCCTACCCGGCCAACGTGGGCCTCATTCTTCCCGATCCGGGTTTCCTTTCGCACCTGCGCAACCAATGCACCGCCCACGGCGCGCTGCTGATCTTCGATGAGGTGATGACCGGTTTCCGGCTCGCCCGCGGCGGGGTGCAGGAATTGGAGGGGATCACGCCGGACCTGACCACCCTGGGCAAGATCATCGGCGGCGGCCTGCCGGTCGGGGCTTTCGGCGGGCGGACGGACGTCATGGACTGCCTGGCCCCGCTCGGCCCGGTGTACCAGGCCGGGACGCTGAGCGGGAATCCGCTCGCGATGGCGGCCGGCATCGCAGCGCTTAAATTGCTGGAGGAATCAAATCCTTATCCGCGCCTGGAGCGGCTGGGCCGCGAAGTGCGGGACGCCCTGCTCGCCGCCGCCCGCCAGAAGGGCCTGCCCCTGCAGGTGCCCCAGGTCGGCTCCATGTTTGCCGTCTTCTTCACCGCCACCCCGGTGCGCGATTACGCGACCGCCCTCACCAGCGAGGCCAAAGTGTTCGGCCGGTTTTTTCACGGCTGCCTCGACCGCGGCGTTTATCTCCCGCCGAGCGCGTACGAGACGGCCTTCCTGAGCACCGCCCACGAGGGCCCCGCGGTCGCCCGGGCCTGTCAGGTCATGACCGAGGCGATCGCGGCCCTCTGATTTCCACCGGCATCGCCCGTAGCATCCTGCGATGATCAAAGCGATTGTGAGTCTGAGCGCCGTCCTTGGGATCGCTTCCGCCGGCCGGGCCCAGGAGCT
>Ga0074045_10006325_pt1 | contig 10191 bp, 10 predicted proteins | sample BogForMeECP23OM2_FD_94442 | JGI IMG/M metagenome (GOLD analysis project Ga0074045, IMG submission 94442) | Bog forest soil microbial communities from Calvert Island, British Columbia, Canada - Bog Forest MetaG ECP23OM2 | ecosystem: Environmental > Terrestrial > Soil > Wetlands ... | reverse complement strand
CTGCGCCCGCCGATGCCGGCGCGGCGCCGGCCGCGCCGCCGGCCGCCCCGGCTGCCGTGAAGACCACCGAGTTAGTCGAGAACCCCTACGGCCTGCAGGCGCTGTGGCAAGGCGGCGACCTCGTCGCCCGCTTCACCCTGGCGATCCTGGTCATCATGTCGGTCGGCAGCTGGTATGTCATCGTGACCAAGGTCTACGAGCAAGCCAAGATGGGTGGCCAGGCCCGCCAGGCGGAGAAATCGTTCTGGCGTGCGCCGAGCGTGCGTCAGGGTGCCGAAGGCTTGAAGACGGGTAGCCCGTTTCGCTTCATTGCCGAGTCCGGGTTGGAGGCGACGAGCACGCACACCGGGTTGCTCGGTGCCGTCGACCTCAATACCTGGATCAGCATGTCGATCCAGCGCGCCATCGACAATGTGCAAAGCCGCATGCAGGACGGACTCGCGTTCCTCGCGACCGTCGGTTCGACCGCCCCCTTCGTCGGCCTGTTCGGCACGGTCTGGGGCATCTACCACGCGCTGACCGCGATCGGCATCGCGGGGCAGGCGTCGATCGACAAGGTGGCAGGGCCCGTGGGCGAAGCGCTGATCATGACCGCCATGGGCCTCGCGGTGGCGGTGCCGGCCGTGCTCGGCTACAACTGGCTCATTCGCCGCAACAAGAACGCCATGGACCAGGTCAAGAGTTTCGGCGCCGATCTGCACGCCGTGCTGCTGAGCGCGCCCAAGACTGCGGCCGCTGCTGCGAGGGGCTAGATCATGGCCATGGGCGTCGGCCCGTCCGTCGACGAGGAGGAAGTCGTCTCGACCATCAACACCACGCCGCTGGTCGACGTGATGCTGGTGCTGCTGATCATCTTCCTGATCACCATTCCGGTGGTCACGACCTCGATCCCGGTGCAGCTGCCCAAGGAGCGCAACGAGATCCGCGAGACCAAGCCGGAGAACATCACGCTCTCGGTCGATGAGACCGGCCGGATCTATTGGAACGAGCTGCGCATGGACAGCACCACCGCGCTCATCGACCGGCTCAAAAAGATCGCGGTGCTCACGCCGCAGCCCGAGGTACAGATCCGCGGCGATGGCCGCGCCAGGTACGAGGGCGTCGGAAGAATCATCTACGCCTGTCAACGCGCCGGGATTGCGAAGGTGGCTTTCATCACCGAGCCGCCTCCGCGCTCGACCTAGGCGATGATCGCGACCCTTTACGCGAGGAGTGCACCATGGCGATGAACGTCGGCAGCGGCTCGGGCGAGATGGACGTCATGATCGATATCAACACCACACCGCTGATCGACGTGATGCTGGTGTTGCTGGTCATGCTCATCATCACGCTCCCGATCCAGTTGCATGCGATCAATCTCAACATGCCGGTGGGCAATCCGCCGCCGCCGCTGGTCTTGCCGCAGGTCGTCAAGATCGACATCGACGGCAACGGGACGGTGTATTGGAATGGCGAGGTGGTGCCCGATCGGACCAGCCTCGAGGACAAGATCAGGGATGCCGCGGCCCAGACTCCCCAGCCGGAGGTGCATCTGCGTCCGGACAAGGCGTCGCGTTACGCGGTGGCGGCCGAAGTGATGGCCTCGGCGCAGCGGCTGGGCCTGACCAAGATCGGCATCGTCGGCAGCGAGCAGTTCATCGAGGATTAGCCCGCGGCACGAACGGCAGCAGGCCACCGGGAGTCAAAAGGCAATGGATTTCGCACGACAACAGAGAGACCCGACCCGGCACCTCATCGGCATCACGATAGTCATCCTGCTGCATGTGCTGGTGATCTACGCGCTCGTCACCGGGCTCGCGCGTAAAGCGGTCGAGGTCATCAAGAAGCCGCTCACGGCCACCATCGTCGAAGAGATCAAGGCCCCGCCGCCGCCCCCGCCGCCGCCGAAGAAGATCGAGATACCCAAGACGCCGCCGCCACCGCAGGTGTATGTGCCGCCGCCGGACGTGCAGACGCCCACGCCGCCACCCACCGAACCGGTGATCTCGGCGGTGACTGCGACGCCGCCGGTTGCGCCACCGGTCATTGCGCCACCGGCACCGCCGGCGCCGCCGAAACCGGCGGTGCGCAAACAGGCGAGCCTGACCCAGATATCCGGAGACCCCCCGAACTATCCGCGCGAGGCGCTTCGGGCCGGCGTCGACCGTGGCCACGTGCTGGCGTGGCTGTACATCGACGAGAAGGGGCTCGTCACCGAGGTGCAGATCAGGGAGTCCAGTCCATCATCGCACGTGTTCGACCGCGAGGTGGTCCGGGCACTGAAGGAATGGAAGTTCGCGCCGGACGGCACGAAGTACATCGGCGAAGTCGATATCAACTTCAGCTTGAAGGACTGAGCTGCCCCGGTCGGCTCGGGCGGGACGACCCCGCTCGGCGCCGATTCGAAGAGTTCCGCTAACAACCGCCGCGGTAGCAACGGCGGCGGGCTGCCGCAGCACTCAAACCCGGGCCCGCACCTCACGAGCAACGCGAGGCGCTGCGGCCGGCATCCCCGTTGCCCACGATTGCGACCGCGCGAACCGGTGCAGCACCGGGTTTGTTCGATTCCAGTCGGCGCCGCAACGGCAGGCGCGAATGGTCAGCTGGTGTTACGCCAGGTCGTGGCGGAGCAGGAACGCCGATTGGGCGTGGTGTCGCGGGCCTTACTCGGCACGCATCGCGTAGACGAGCGTGCTCCAGGTGGTGGCGCCGATCACCAGCAGCAACACGCCGATGTGCGACCAGCTGGGCGGCTGCACGAACAGCGTGACCAGGCTGCCAAAGACGGTATAGAAAAGGTCGGGCAGCAGGGCCACCAGGGCGCCGGCGGCGACGAGCCACAGCAGCGCGACGGCTGGGCGGCGCCATGCCGGCAGCGTCGCCGGCGCCGGCAGCCGCGCCATCACCGCCGACGTGAAGCCGTCGTCGGCAATGTAGCCGGCAGCCTGCGCGTCGGACTTGAGCGCCTGCTCGAGCCAGCCGTCGTCGTTGTCTGCGCGATCCTGGTCCATCGTCAATGTTCCGGCGCCCACGCGCCCAGCCGGGCCTTGAGTTTCTGCTTCGCCCGGAGGAGGTGCGTCTTGACCGTCCCAACGGGGCAGCCGAGCACGTAGGCTGCTTCCTCGTGTGACAGGTCGTTATGGTAGCACTGCACGATCGCCGCGCGCTCGCCTTCGGAGAGCACCGCCATGGCGCGCTTGAGATCGAGCGCGAGCGCGACGCTGTGCGAGAGCGGCGCCGCAGCATCGGCCGAGAGCGCACCGTCCTCGGCCTCTTCCTCCTCGGGCAGCTGGGATTCCTTGATCTTTCGCCGCTCGGCAAGGAAGGCGTTGTAGGCGATGCGGTAGAGCCAGGTCGAGAACTTGGCCTGTTGCCGAAACGAGCGCAGGTTGCGGTAGGCGAGCAAGAACGTCTCCTGGGCTAAGTCGTCGGCCAGGGCATGGTTGCCGGAGGTGAGCTTGCGCAGGCAGGCGCGCACCGCCGATTGGTGCCGGCGCACGAGCTCGCCGAAGGCGTGGCGGTCGTCCTGGACCAGGACACGGGCAATAAGCTGTGCATCGCTGACCTCGGCAGACGGCATGGACGGCGACCGGACGCCTGCCTCATCCGCCGTTACTCGACGTGCCCGGCCCGTTGCCGGCGGGCGGGCCGCTGGTCTGGGCCAGGTGGCGACCCTCGAGCCACCACAGCGCCAGGTAGCCCACCCCCACGAACAGCAGGATCAGTCCGACCCAGCTTGCCTCGCCGTTGGCGAGGATGGCGTAGAAAACGAAGGCCAGGCCGACCATGGTCATGATGACGCCCTTGCGCAGGTCCGACCACACCACGCGCCTGCGCAGCGCGAGCGCCTGCTGGTAGAACTGTGGCGCCAGGTTCGCCGAGGACGCGCCCGCGGCCACGGCGTCGGCCGCGGCTGCCGGCGGGACGACGCCCTTGGCGGCGAGCGCGAGCATGGCCTCGTTCTGTAACCGGGTCTTGCGCAGCTTGTACCAGATGATGCCGATGAGCAGGACGATCGGGGTGAGGAAGATCGAACTGACGATCAGGAAGATGAGCCCGATGACCCACGGCATCTTCTGCACCTGGGTGCGGAACTGGTCGACATCGAAATCGTCGTCGCTGTCGGCCCTGGGGTGCCTGGCGGCGTGCTTGTCCTCGCTCGACGGCGCGGTGGCGTCGGCCTTGTCCTCGGCGGCGGCGGTGTCGATCACGATCGAGGGTGGCAAGGCCCTGATGCGCACCGTCGTATCGCCCTTGGGCTTGGCCGCGTCGTCGGCGCGGGCCGGGTGGGCGAGGCAGCCGAGCGCGAGCGCGAGGGCGACGAGCATGGCGCCAATCGCAGTTGGCAGGCGCGGTCGATCACGGCGGCAGGTAGGCATTGGCGGTCTCTCCTCGATTCGCTGCGTTGAACCTTAGATGCTGCCACCGGGCCCTCCGGATTCAATCTCGCACCCCCGGCCCAGGCCCGGGAAAGGGGCCTTGTAGCCCATGCTATCATTGCCGCGACGCGGCGGCTCCGTTCCGGTCACGAGCGCCGCAACTGCTCGCGACCCGAAACGCGCCACTTGCCAACGCCCATCCACCGCCTCGCTGCTGCCGCCGCGCTGGTCGCCCTGCTCGGTTCATGCCCTGCGGGCGCCGCCGACGAGCCGGTGACCCTCAATTTCGTCAACGCCGATATCGACGCGGTGGTCAAGGCGGTGGCAGAGATGACCGGCCGCAACTTCGTGCTCGACCCGCGGGTCAAGGGCGTCATCAACATCGTGTCGAGCCGGCCGGTGCCGGTGAGCCTGGTCTACCCCACGCTGCTCTCGGCGCTGCGGCTGCAGGGCTTCGCCGCGATCGAGGGCAACGGCGTGACCAAGATCGTTCCCGAGGCGGACGCCAAGCAGCACGGCTCGCCGGTGATGCAGGGCCCGGTCACCGGCGGCGGGGACCGGCTGGTGACCGAGGTCTATGCGCTCAAGAACGAGTCGGCGACCCAGCTCATCAACGTGCTGCGGCCGCTGATCACGCCGGCCAACAGCATTGCCGCGGTCCCTACCGGCAATGCGCTGGTCATCACCGACTACGCCGACAATCTGCAGCGCATCGACCGCATCATCGCCTCCCTCGATGTGCCGCCGGCAGGCGAGCCGATCGTGGTGCACCTGCAGAACGCCTCGGCGATCGACCTGGTGCAGGTCCTCAACCGGCTGCTCACCGACCCCGGTGGCGCGGCGCCAGAGCCGCAGCAGCGGGTCTCGGTCGTCGCCGACCCCCGTTCCAACAGCGTGCTGCTGCGCGGCGACAGCCCGTCGCGGCTCTCCCGGGTGCGCTCGCTCATCGAGCAGCTCGACACGTCCGGGCGCAATGGCGGCAACATCTTCATCATCTACCTGAAGAACGCCGAGGCGCTGCACGTCGCCCAGACGCTGCGCGCGCTGCTCGGGGGCGGTGGCGACAACGGCGGGACTCCGAGCTCGCTGCAGCTGAGCGCGCCGACGCCGCTCAACGCCGGCTCGTCGGGCACCCCGCCCGGCTCGACACCTGCGACTCCGTCCGCCTCGCCGTTTGCCGGCACGGCTGCCAACAACGGCGGCAGCGGCGGGGCCGGGTTTACCGCCGGCGGCGCGACGATCGAGGCAGATACCGCCAACAACGCCCTGGTCATCATGGCGCCGGAGCCGGTCTACAACAACATCCGGGCGGTGGTCGAGAAGCTCGATATCCGGCGGGCGCAGGTGTACGTCGAGGCGCTGATCTGCGAGGTTTCCGCCGACAAGGTGGGCCAGTTCGGCGTGCAGTGGAATCTTCTCAACCCCAACACCTACAACAGCAATTCGACCCAGGTCGCCGGCGGAACCAACTTCAACCCTCGCGGCACTGGCCAGAACATCTTCGACGTGCAGGCCAACCCCTCTTCGGCGTCGCAGGGTCTCAACCTGGGGATCATCAGGGGCTCCATCACCATCCCCGGCATCGGCACGATCACCAACCTCGCCCTGCTCGCCCAGGCCCTCGAGACCGACAGCAAGACCAATATCCTGTCGACGCCGAATCTGCTCACGCTCGACAACGAGGAAGCCAAGATCGTGGTCGCCCAGAACGTGCCGTTCATCACCGGCCAGTACGCGCAGACCGGCTCCACCGCGACGGTCACGCCGTTTCAGACCATCGTGCGCGAGGACGTCGGCATCATTCTCACGGTGAAGCCGCAGATCACCGAGGGCGGCAGCGTGCGCATTGCGCTCTACGAGGAGGTGTCGAGCATCGCCTCGACCAGCAACCCGGCCGGGATCATCACCAACAAGCGCTCGCTGACCTCGTCGGTGATCGTCGACGACGGCCAGATCGTCGTCCTCGGCGGGCTCATCCAGGATGTGCTTACCGACAACGCCAACAAGGTGCCCTTTCTGGGCGACATTCCGGTCGTCGGCACGCTGTTTCGCTACGACAACCGCGAGCACGTCAAGACCAACCTGATGGTCTTTCTCAAGCCGACAGTGGTGCGCTCGGACCTCGCGGCGCATTCGCTGACCAGCGACCGCTACGATTATCTGATGGGCGAGCAGCAGCGGCTCAAGCCGGAAGCGGCTCCGTTCTGGACCGAGCCGATGGTGCCGGAACTGCCGCCGCTGCCGCTGCCTGCGGGCAACGGCGCGGCCGTGCCAGGCGGCGCGTCACCCGCCCCGCAATAGCGCCCTACCATGGCGGCACCGCTCAGCGCCCCCGTGGCAGACGTCAACGCAGCCCCTCTGCGGCGCATCCCCTACGCCTTCGCCCGCGCCCACGGCGTGCTGGCGTTGCGCGACGAGGGCGACGCGGTGCTGGTGCTCGCCCGCAGCGATGCGTCGCTCGAAGGCATCGCCGAGTTGAAGCGGGTCCTGCAGCGGCCGTTGAAGACGCAGACGGTCAACGCCGAGCGCTTCGCCGCGGAGCTCGCCAACGCCTACAACCAGGCCTCTCCGGTGGCCCAGTTCAGCGAGGATCTGTCCCGCGACACCGATCTGGCCCGGCTGCTGCAGGACATTCCGCAGGCGGAGGATCAGCTCGGAGCGACCTCCGACGCGCCGGTGATCCGGATGATCAATGCGCTGCTGCTGCAGGCGTTGCGCGAACGGGCGTCGGACCTGCATTTCGAGCCCTACGAGGGGCGCTCGGTGGTGCGCTTTCGCGTCGACGGCATGCTGCGCGACGTCATCGAGCCGCCGCGCGCCCTGCACGCCGCGCTGGTATCGCGGCTCAAGGTGATGGCCAGTCTCGACATCGCCGAAAAGCGCATGCCGCAGGACGGGCGCATGGCGCTCAAGCTCGGCGACAAGAGCGTCGACGTGCGCGTGTCGACGCTGCCGACCGGCCCGGGCGAACGGGTGGTGCTGCGCCTTCTGGACAAGGACGCCGCGCGCCTGGACCTCACCGCGCTGGGCATGAGCGACGCGACGCTCTCCGGGATCGACCGGTTGATCCGCGAACCGCACGGCATCGTGCTGGTGACAGGGCCCACCGGCTCGGGCAAGACGACCACGCTCTACGCGGCCATGTCGCGACTCGACCGCGGCACGCTCAACGTGATGACCGTCGAGGACCCGATCGAATTTGCCTTGGACGGCGTGGGCCAGACGCAGGTCAATCCGCGGATCGAGCTCAATTTTGCCCGCGCCTTGCGCGCGATCCTGCGCCAGGATCCCGACATCATCATGATCGGGGAGATCCGCGACCTGGAGACCGCGCAGATCGCAGTCCAGGCGAGCCTTACCGGGCACCTGGTGCTCGCCACCCTGCACACCAACGACGCGGCGAGCGCGGTCACCCGGCTTGCCGACATGGGGGTCGAGCCGTACCTGCTTGCCTCGAGCCTGCTGGGCGTGCTCGCGCAGCGGCTGGTGCGCCGGCTTTGTCCCGAGTGCCGCGCCGCGGCGCCGCCGACGCCGGGGGAGGCGGCGGTGGTCGAACGCCTCGGCCTTGCGCCCACGCAGGTGATCTCGGGCGCGCCCGGCTGCAGCGCCTGCGGCGGCTCCGGCTATCGCGGGCGGACCGGCATCTATGAGCTGCTGTTGGTCGACGATGCGCTGCGCCGGCTCATTCACGACCGGGCCGGGGAGGCGGCGCTGCGCGATACCGGCATGCGTGCCGGCACCCGGCCGCTCATCGCCGACGGCGCGCGCTGGCTCGCCGACGGCACGACCTCGCTGGCGGAGCTGCTGCGCGTGGCCGGCGACGCGGGCTAGCCGCGCCCCGATGGCCAAGGCCCCGCACTCGTACCTGCTCGAGCGGCTGCGCGCCCAGGCCGACGCGGTCGCCGCCCGGCGGGTGCAGCAGATCAAGCTGTCGCGCGAAGTCGTCGATCGCGTCGACGGCCGGATGCATGATGTGTTCCGCTATTTTGACGAGGCCTGCCGGCTGCTGCAGGTGATCGCGCCGAGCGTGGAGCGCTGTTTCGAACTGCCGCACGTGGTGCGCTACGAGGGGCTGCACCTGGAGCGCCCGTCGGTGATGTTCCGCAAGCAGCGGCTGGTCGATCGCGACGTGTACGACTACGTCGCCGTGTATTACCACCTGGTGGGCGCGGCCCCGGCGCCGCTGCGCGTGGGCATCCGCCGCTCGCCCGACGTCGAGCGGGCGTTGTCGCGGGCCAACATCGAGTTCAGCTGCGATACCGACTCCACGGTGCGCGGCGGTACGACGACGACGCACACCGTCATTCGCGTCGCACCCGGCCTGCGCTGCGAGGTGCGCTTCGATCCGGACTTCGAGAACGGGCGCATCGTCGTCACGCTGCGCAACGTCGACCGCTTCGAACCGGTCATCCTCGATTTTGAAACCGCGGCGCTGGACACCGAGGTGCTCGACGAGCTGGTCAATTTCATGCTCGCCAAGCCCAGCGAGTTTCTGTTGCGCGCGCCGCTGCGCGGTTTCTCGCGCTAAGGACGATGGCGGCGTTCCGCTACGAGGCCGTCGACGCGGCTGGCCGCCCGCGCCGGGGGCTGCTGGAGGCCACGTCGGCGCGGGCGGCGCGCGACGTGCTGCGCGGCGACGGCTTGTTTCCCACCGCCGTCGAGCCGGCGGCGAAAAGCTTCGCCGACCGGGCCGACGCGACCCGGCTTGCCCCCGCGACGCTGGCCCTGGTCACGCGGCAGCTGGCCACGCTCGTCGCCTCCGGCATGCCGCTCGACCAGGCGCTCGCGGCGGTGGCCGAGCAGGCCGACCAGCCCGGCGCGGTCAGGGTTCTGGGCGCGATCCGCGAGCAGGTTGCGGCCGGCGAATCGTTTGCCGGCGCGCTGTCGCGGTTCCCGCGCACCTTCTCCGCGCTGTATCGCGGCTTAGCCGCGGTCGGGGCGGAAAGCGGCCAGCTCGGGCAGGTGTTGTCGCGCCTTGCCGATTACCTCGAGGCGCGCCAGGTGCTGCGCCAGAAGTTTGTCGCGGCGCTGATCTATCCGGCGCTGGTGACCGTGGTCGCGCTGGCCGTCATCGGGGCGCTGTTGCTCTACGTCGTGCCGCAGATCGTGGCCGTCTACCAGCAGAGCCGGCAGACCCTGCCCTGGCTCACCCGCGCGCTCATCGCCAGCAGCGCCTTCGTGCGGGCGACCGGCTGGTATGCGGCGGGGCTGTTGCTGGCCGCGGCCGTGGCCGCGGTGCTGCTGCTGCGCCGGGAGCGCTGGAGGGAGCGGGCGCAGCGGCTGTTGCTGCGCACGCCGGTCATCGGCACGGTGCTCTGCGGCCTGGACACGGCGCGCTTCGCGAGCACGCTGTCGATCCTGACCGGCAGCGGCGCGCCGCTGTTGCGCGCGCTCGAAACGGCGGCCGGCGTCATCTGGGCGGTACCGATCCGGCGCGCCGCCCAGGCCGCCGCGGCACACGTGCGCGAGGGAGTCTCACTCGCCCGGGCGCTCGCCAGCCAGAGGGTGTTCCCCGCGCTGCTGGTGCACTTGGTCGCCAACGGCGAGCAGAGCGGACAGCTTCCGGCGATGCTCGATCGCGCCGCGCGCGAGCAGGACGCCGACGTCGAGCGCCGCCTCACCTGGCTCGCCGCGCTGGTGCAGCCCATCCTGATCGTGCTCATGGGCGGCATCGTGCTGGTGCTGGTGCTGGCGGTGATGCTGCCGATCGTGTCGATGAACCAGCTCATCCGCTAGCCGGGCGCGGTGCCGGCGGCCGGTCGCTTCGCGTGCTGGCGGGCGAGCGCCCAGGCCACGTGCTCGCGCACCAGCGGCGAGGCATCGTCCTGCCGGG
>Ga0074045_10006322_pt1 | contig 10193 bp, 12 predicted proteins | sample BogForMeECP23OM2_FD_94442 | JGI IMG/M metagenome (GOLD analysis project Ga0074045, IMG submission 94442) | Bog forest soil microbial communities from Calvert Island, British Columbia, Canada - Bog Forest MetaG ECP23OM2 | ecosystem: Environmental > Terrestrial > Soil > Wetlands ... | reverse complement strand
TTTTGAAAAGGTTGAAAAAGAAAACAGGGTTTAAGCGAAAATAAATAAAGAAGCTAAAAAGTCCTTAGAATGGTTTTACTTGGATTTGGCTTCTGCCGCTTGGAACAGGTTTTTGACTGCTTTCTGGCGGTATTTCTGCGCTAACGTTTCCGCCGTTACATAGGTTAATGCTTCTTCGGGACACCATTTGACGCATTGGGGCTCTTTTGTGTCGTTGTCTGTGCAACTGTTGCATGTGAAGACGATTTTCTTATCTGGATGCATGTTCATGGCGCCGAATTGGCATGCGCTGATGCACCATCCACAGCCGTTGCATGCGTTCTCGTCTACACGGATTATTCCTGAGTCATCTTCTTGGCTGAGGGCGTCTCTCGGGCAGGCCGCTACACATGCCGGATCTTCGCAATGTCTACAGGTGATTGCCATGTTGATTAGAGGTCCCATTCTCATGGCGCGTATGCGTGATTTAGTCGGGTTGAATGTTTTCTCATTGACCATGCTACAAGCGTATTCACAGACACAGCAGCCTATGCATTTTTCTGGGTCAGCAGTAACGAATTTTCTGTCTTGCGGTCGCACCATTTTAGTTTCCTCCTTGAGCCTTTGCTTCTGGGGCAACTTCAGGTTTAGCTTCTGCCGCAGCTTTCATCGCGTCTTCGGCAATGTAGGCTAAGTCGCCTAGGCCTACCTGTTGCAGCCGTTCAACAGTTGGAATGCCGTCAACTGTCCATCCTCTTGAAGCGTAATAATCATCTAAACCAACAGCCATTTCCTCGTCATTTACGCAGACGCCTTTGGCTGGTCCTTCATCGGGAACTGGAAAATGCTTTATCTTGTAGGGTACATCATCGTATTTTCGTGTGCCTTTTCCTTCGCGAATGTTGAATATTCTTGCGAGATTTTCGATTCTGTCTCCGTCTTTAATCATTTCTTCAGGTGTAATAGGGATGCCTGTTGCAAGCGTATAGTAGTTGGTGAGGTCCTTCCATCCATCATAGTATGTGCCTCTGCTGAATTTGCAAACGATGAGTGAGTCAATAATGTTGTACATGTAGCTTTCTTCAGTGATCATTTTGCCTCTGCCTTTCTCTATCTTGAAGCGGTTGACCTTGCCTTTAACGTCAGGCGAGTAAGCGCCGTTTCTAAGGTGGCATGCTCCACGGAACGAAACACTAAAGCCTAATGCAGCGGTTTTTAAGGTTCTCAGGTCGTAGCCTGGCAGCTCTAAGCCTTTGATGTGACAAGCGTACTTGTAAGCGTCTCCGCCGATGATGTCTGCGGCTCTCGCAACACCTTCAGCAAGCGCATTGCCCAACCAACCTTCACGTTTACCAATCTTGTGAATTATAGCGATTAATGCTTCAGCATTGCCGAATTTGAGGTCGATACCCTCTGTTTGTTCCTTTGTGATTATGCCGTGCTCGTAGAGGTCCATTGCGAAAGCTACTACGACACCGATGGAAATTCCGTCCATGCCGTATTCGTTTACTATACGCATGGCTTCGATAATGGCGTCAAGTCTATCAATGCCACAGAGTGGGCCCATGCTCCAAAGGCATTCGAACTCAAGTCTCGAGGTTGAGCCCTTGTAAGGTCCTTCTGGGACAACGCCTATGTGATCGCATCTCATTCCGCAGGTTGCGCAGCCAACGATTTTCTTCACGTAATGTTCGTTGAAGTATTCGCCGCTGACTTTGTCGGCGCCTTCGAAAGTGGCGTTTGTCCAGTTCCTTGTTGCCAATGCTGAGAGTGAGTTTAGGACAAGAACGTTTTCTGGTGTTCCCAATGTTTTGTATTTCTTTGTTGATGGTCCCTTCATTCGTTCATAAATAAGTTTAACAAATTCTTTGAAGCCTTCAAGGTTTGCAACGTTAACGTCATGTGTTCCCCGTACGGCAACTGCTTTGAGGTTTTTTGAGCCCATTACGCCGCCCATGCCGCTTCGTCCGATGGCGCGGAACTCGTCGTTTATTATGGCTGCAAATCGGCACATTTTTTCGCCGGCTTCGCCGATGGCTGAGACACGGATGTAAAAGTCGCCAAGTTCAGCTCGAATTTTATCGTCGGTTTCCTTAACCGTCGCGTACTTCAGATACTCGGCGTTTCTGATTTCAACTTTGTCATCGTCAACCCACAGGTAAGAAAGCTTCGGAGCTTTACCAATGATAACGATTGCGTCGTACCCTGCACGTTTCAGGTCCGGACCAAAGAAACCGTGGGCTTCAGCATTGCCGATGCCGCCAGTGGCTGGAGATTTGGAAACGACTGCGTAGCTGTTTCCGCCTGTTGGGCCCATGGTACCGCTGAGTGGACCCGTTAAATAGATTATGGGGTTTTCAGGGTCATACGCGTCGGTTCCCGGTTTTGAATTGTCAAAAAGCAAGCGGATGCCTAAGCCTATGCCGCCGATATAATCTTTCGCCATCTGTTCTGATAATGGCTCGTTTTTCATTTCTCCTGTTGTGAGGTTAACATGTAAAATTTTTCCCGCGTAAGCAAACATGCTTTTTTACCCCTCGTTACTCAATTAGGGTAGGCATTTGAAAAGTATATTAAGTTAATGGCTGATTCATTCAAAAATTCACGGCTTAAAACGACCTGTTTTTTAATACATAACGCAAAATAAGAAGCGAAAACTTAAAGCAACCTCAAAGTCATCTTTCAACAAACAAGGCGAAAAAAATGAAAAGACCAAACGCCCTAAAAGAGGCAGCAGCCAAAGAAGGCTTAGAATGCAACTTCCTCATCTTCAACCCATATAACATAGCTTATTTCACAGGTTTTTCAGGCGCAACCGCGCTTCTCATCCCCAAACAAGGCGAAAACACCCTTTTCGTTGGAGGAGTCAACTACGAACAAGCCAAAAATGAAGCAAAAGAAGTAACAGTAAAACTCTTGAAGCGAGGCGAAAACCTGATGGAAAAAATGGCGAAACAAGCACCTGCCAAAAAGTACGCCGTGGACGTGTTGCAGATAGAGAGTTGGCGTATCCTTGCCAAGGCGGTCGGCGGGGAAGAAAAATTGGAGCCCGCAGGCAATTTAATCCTTAAGCTGAGAAGCGTTAAAGATGAAAAGGAAATCGAATTGATCCGTGAGGCATGCAAATTGGCATCAGTTGGCATGAAAGTAGCCTCTGAGCTTATTTGCCCCAACATAAAAGAGATAGAGGTAGCAGCGGAAGTTGAGTACGCCATGCGAAAGAAAGGATCAAACGGGACAAGCTTTGACACTATAATAGCCTCTGGATCGACATCAGCTTATCCACATGGATCCTGCTCAAACAGAACAATAGGCGAAGGCGAGTTAGTGGTGGTTGATTTAGGCGCAAGCTACAACTCTTACCGTTCAGACATGACCCGAACATTCATAGCAGGAAAACCAGACGAAAAGCAGAGAAAAATCTATGAAACAGTCAAGGCGGCACATCAAAAAGCCTTCGAAAACATAAAGCCCAACGTTGCAGCCCAAGAAGTTGATGGCGCCGCAAGGCGAACGATTGAAGCAGCTGGTTTCGGCGAGTTCTTTGTCCATAACCTTGGGCACGGGGTTGGCTTGGAAATTCATGAAGCGCCTATTTTGAGTCCGGAGAGCAAAGATATTTTGACGACTGGGAACGTTGTGACAGATGAGCCGGGCATTTACATACCGGGATATGGTGGAGTCAGAATCGAAGACACCGTTTTAGTAAACCGAGAATGCGCTGAGAAACTTACCGTTGGACTTTATAGTCCGACATGCCTATCCTGAGGGAAAACTAAATAGAGTCAGCATCTTCTTATTTTTCGAAGCGTGAAATCCAGTGGATAGACCAGCCATTATACTTGTAGATGTACAGAATGATTTTGTTTCCGGATCCATGAAGGTTGACAGCGCTAAATCCATCATAGTGCCGTTGCAGAGACTTGTCACCACCTCACACCTAAACAACATCCCAGTTATCTATAGTGTCGATGCACATTACCCTCAAGACGTTGAGGTCACAATGAAATGGGGCAAACACGCCCTAAAAGGAACAGAGGGCGCGCAGGTTATCTCTGAACTGCGACCAGACCCAACCAAAGATTACGTGGTCGAGAAACGGACCTACAGCGGTTTCTTCGAGACAGGTTTAGACTCGCTGCTGCGGACTCTATACAAGGGTAATGGAGCAAAAACCGTGGTCCTTGGCGGGTTGCATACTCAATTGTGCGTGCGCCACACGGCTGCCGACGCCTTCTTCAGGGGATACCGTATAGTTGTGGTTAAGGACGGCGTGGAAGCGTTTACTAAGGAAGACCAAGAGCAAGGCTTAAAGTACCTTGAGCACGTTTATGGCGCAAGAATATTACAAGTTGACGAAGTAATATGGGAACTCGTCAGGTGAAGCATTGCCGAAAATATTAGTTGTTTTTGATTCTAAGTCGGGTAATACTGAAGCAATGGCTTTGGCAGTGGCGAAAGGCGCTGAAAAAGCAGGAAAAGTAGAGGTCAACGTCAAAAGGGCTGAGCAAACTACAAACAGTGACCTTCTTGCTGCAGACGGCATAATCATGGGGTCACCAACATATTTTGGGCAAATGTCCGCCAAACTCAAGAAGCTCGTTGACGACTCGGTGCAAATTCACAAGCAAATGACGGGGAAAGTCGGCGGAGCTTTCACAAGCAGCGGCGGAACAGCGTCAGGAGCCGAAACCACCATGCTGTCCATAGTTCAGGCCATGCTTATCCACGGCATGATCGTGCAGGGAAGAGCAGACGACAAACACTACGGCGTCGCTGTGACTGGAACCCCAAAGAAGAAAGACCTTGAAGAATGCGAAAGACTGGGAAGAAACGTCGCGCAACTAATTAAGAAATTGCACGCTTAACCAAAGCATTTTTTTCGCTGACTTAGCGGTGTTCTCTTTGAGAACAGTTAGGGAACAGTTTGAAACAATTCTGTTCTTGGGAGAGCATTATTAGGCGCTCCGGCTAATAGCTGAGCGGTGAAAAACCACATGATCGAAAAAAAAGTAATCTTATGTGCAGTACTCGCAATAGCAATCGGAATCGCAACAGTCATACCAATGGAGTACCTAATGTCTGCTCAAGCGCAAGCAAACGGTCAGCAAGCATACGGCAATTCTTGGTTCAACATCAAAGTGCCTTACGCCTACTACATCGCTAACGAGACAAACACCGGCGCATCAATATCCTACGGTGAAGGATACTACATAGCACTTCAAATTACGACAAACCCTAATGCCATGAAAACACTTCCAGACGCCAGAATGGAATACTACCTGATGCAAGTCTACTCTGACCAAGGTCCAATTGAAAACTTCACCTATGTCATCAGCGCAAACTGTACAGGCACCGTTAACCCATACATCCAGCTTGGCTACACGTTCGACAATTACCTCAACGCAGGCGACTTCATCAATGCCAGCCTCCCACCAAACATCTTTAACGAAAACAAGGTCTTTCTGTTCCTGCCGAACTTTGACGGCACATTACCCGCTACCGACCATACCTGGCAAGCCGAACCCACCTACACCTTAACAGCCAAAAACCAGGCAATCTCTGGACTAAGCGAAAGCTTCTGGAATGGCCAGTTAATTCAAGGAATAAACATGACTTCGACGGACAGCACCTTAAATAGCATTATGAACCAACAATTTGAACAGCTCCAAGACATCCAAAGCGCTCATTCAATAACCATCAACATAAGCAGAATAGGTTATGTTACAGTCGACGGCAACTCAACCACAGCAACCTCAGCAAGCGGCTTAATCCAACAAATACAGTTAACGCCATACAACGGCGGATTCCTCTACAACACCATCATACCGCAAGATCAACTATCGGAAACTAACCTGCAATCTCCAACCTTTCCATAGAACCCATTAGGCGGCGTCAGACTTGGCTAACGACGAGCTTGAAGGCAACACATTAAACGTATATGCATACATTGTCCACGCTGCCAAACCAGTGGGAACTAGAGACGTAACAAGAGGCGCAAGTCTAAGCAGCACAAGCGTCGCATTTCGGCACTTGCAGAAACTTGAGGATATGGGTTTAATCGAGAAGAACAGTTATGGCGACTACATCTTAAAAGAAAAAGCAAACATCAACGGGCACGTGTGGGTCGGCAAAAACCTCGTACCGCGATTGATGTTCTATTCCTTCTTTTTTCTTGGCGCTTTCAGCGCTGAGATAGCAATTATAATGTTGATGTTCCTAATAAAAGGTGCAGTGATTCAGGTTAGCTTTTTTTTCCTGACGGGTCTGACTGGAGTAGCGATGGTTCTCTTTTTAATTGAGGGATTACTGCTTTACAGAAAACTAAACCCGAACCGCACATGAAAAAGGCGAGGCAAATGGGTAAAGAAGAGATTCTTGCCGCAGTTAAAACCGCATTGAACGCCCAAGCTCACTACGGATTTTCAGTAAAGTATGACGCGGAAGGCAACCCAATAATGAAGGTCGCTCCAATGGTCAAAGTTGAACTTTCAAAAGATCAAAAATGAACAGGAACGAACGCGCGTTTGGATTTTTCTAGATGTTTGTAGATTTTTATATAATCCAATTTGTTAAAGCAAGGACAACAAAGGACGTTAGTGGACGCCTGCAGACTTTAAGCGACTTTAGGAGACTTTAAAGGACGGTAAAGGACGGTAAACGATGTTAGTAGACGCTAAAGGACGGATGCTGCATATGATTTGAGGTCTGATGCAAGAAAGCAACACAAAACGCAAACAAAAGAATCTGCCACTAAAAACGCCAAAAAACTTGGGTCACACTCTGAACGTTCATCCTCTGCGACTTTTTGGGATGTTTCAGGATGTTTTAAGATGCTTCGAGATGTTTCGGGATGTTTCGGGATTTTTTGGGAGACTAGTTGCAACCAATCCAAACCCTATTCGAAGAAAGCAACCCATTCACAAAGAAAAATTCCTGCACTACAAAAATATTGCAAAAAACTCGGGGTCAAACGTTCCAAACGCTATACGGCAAAGAATCACTCTTTTTCTTTTCCGCATGTTTTTAGAGTTACTTTGTATGTTAACGGCTTGTGACTTCTTCTGTTTTATTCCAAGATTGTCAAATTGTGTCAATTTGTGTGAAATAATGTCTAAAAATGTCTAACACTGTCTAATAGTGTCTGAAGATGTCTAATAATGTCAAAAAATGACTCAACCTGCAGATGATTTAAGCTTCTTCACAAAAAAACAATCTAAAACCCAAACCAAAAAAATCTTGCGCTCAACGAGAGGAGAGGTCATTCAGGGTGTTTTTGATGGTAAATTCTACTATGAATGTACAGTGAGGTTGCTCCTGTTATCAACACCAAAACGCTTCCGACGAAAAGAGGCAGAACAAGCAGGTTTCCGTAGTTTGCGATTTCCTGTTGCCACGCCCAAGGGTACGGTTGGTTCCACAGCGGCCAAGCCCCTATTACTAGATAAGTGAAGCTTAAAGCTGTAACCAACACGGCAGCGTGCTCCTTGTAGTTGGTTCTCGATGGCTGAATGTCTCTGATGCTGTAAACCGTCAGCATCAAAGTTCCAGCAAGCGTCATAACAAGAAGAACAGGGATTGTCAAGACCCAAAGAGGCATGTAAAGGCGAAAGATTTGCCAGTTCACATAAAAACCGTGGAAAGTGCCATAAAGATTAGGCATTACAAACGATAAATCGCTGACCCCGAAAAGCACCAGCAGCAAACCAATTATTAACTGATGACTCATAACAAACGTTGCTGCTTTGTACACTGGATTTGGTAGTTTCAGAGAGGGCTTCACCCATACCCGGATGCTAATTGAACTTAATGTGGGCCCGAGGTGATTTGAACACCTGACCAACAGATTATGAGTCTGGCGCTCTACCGAGCTGAGCTACGGGCCCACGAGGCTTTTCGTTTAATATTGCTGTTTCATACTGCATTTAAACATTTTCCGCATTCGCCAAGACAACTTGCCGATTCGCGCGACCCAAGTTAGGGTTTGCCGAACCATTTTTCGAACCATTGGGCGTAGAGCGCAAGGCATTCTTTGCGCCAAACGGCTCCTTCCTCATCTTCTCGTAGGCAACTGACGACTTCTAAACGGTGGGAAAGTTCCTCTTTCGCCTCTTGGAGATATCCTGCAACGTCGTCAAGCATGTCGTTGCCCCCCACAGCATAATCCTTCAAAGCGTCATGAAGAAAAATCCTTTTCTGTCTAATCAACTGGTAAAGTTTGCCTTCTTCAGCCGTCATACATAGCACCCCAATTAAGTTAGGATTTGCTTGATTAATAGAATTTGTTATTTGAATCTTTCTTAGGGCAAAAACAGCTTAGCGTTGGGTTCTTTCGTAGTGGAAAAGGTATTCTTGGGCGTAACCTGCGTACTTGCCAAAGTAGCTTCTTCCGAAAGCGTTCAGTTTTTCGTATTCACTGTTGCTTAGGGATGGGTTAGCTGAAAGTTTTTTCACAAGTTCAGGCGGAAACTCTTTTGCGTAGTGGGTAAGCAGTACCCGTTTAATCCAGACGTCAACTGGGAAAGCCTCCGTTTTATCGAGCGAAAACACCAGCACGCAATCCGCCACTTTCAATCCGACCCCGGGGAACTCAACAAGCGCCTTTCTCGCGTCAAGGTAAGGCATGGATTTCAAAGCTTCAAGTTCAAATTTTTCTTCGCGAATTTTCCGCGCCGTCGCATGCAAATACTTCGCCCTGTAACCCAAGCCGCACTCTTTCAACTCGCTCTCGCTCGCAGAAGATAGTCTCTCAGCGGAGGGGAAAGCGTAAAAATCCCCGCTTTCAAAAACCTTTTTTTCACCGAATTTCACTGAAAGCTTTCTGATCATCTGCTCAATAGCTGCAATGCTTTTGTAGGTTGCACAAATGAAACTGATGAAGCATTCCCAAGGCTCCTGGCGAATAATCCGTAGACCTTCAAACCTGTGTAGCGCTTTGCTGATGTAAGGATCTCTGTTAATGCAACGGCTTATTTGCCCCAAGTCATCATTCAACCCAAAATAACGGGTAACAAACTCGGCGTCAACACCAGCGAATTCCAGTTGCTCTCCGCACTGACGAATTTTGAGCACGTTTTCTCCGACGATGCCGTACCACCAATCGTCGATCTTCTTCCATCTGAAAACTTGTCCACAGCAAAGTGTAAAATCCAAGTCAAATGGGACTTTAAGCTTCATTGATGTTATAGCTCCAAGAACTTTTCTGGCTTGGGGACTTCAGGCGACAGTCCTTTGCGTTGCCGCAAGTCAGCTACAACCTGTGAAGCCAACTTTTGAGGCATTTTTTCCCAGTGGTCAAAGAACGATTGCCAAAAAGCCCTACCTGACGTCGCTGACCTAAGCTCTCTTGAGAAACCGAAAGTTTCAGAAACGGGGATGAAACCGGTGATTACTGTTTGCAGACCTTTCTGTTCGAAGCAGGTGACTTTTCCTCGTTTTGAGGCAAGTATTCTAGAAGTTTCGCTGCTTATACCAGCTGAAACGGTGAGTATTATTTTGTAGATGGGTTCAAGCAGGATCGGCTGCGCCGATAGGAATGAACCGAAGATCGCTTTTCCAACTCCACGCATAACTTCGTCGCACTTAAATTCGCTGCTCAACTGGAAATCGACCAAAGTCACCTTCAGATGCCGGACGGGTTCGCCGCATAATGGTCCAGCTTTGCATGCGTATTCAAATCCACCGATGAATGCTTCTAAAACCTCTTCGGAGAGGGGCTCAGCCTTGCTGTTGCAGTCCAGTAGCACGTTGCGGTGCTCGTCAACAGAGAGAATGCTTATTTGCTCTTCAATCTCATGCCCGTCAGGCGCAACCTGGACCCAAAAACTGCTTTGCTTATCTGGGCTTTTTGCCAAAGCCACAACTCCGCCAGTCTCAACGCTCTCCATGTAAACAACCCTTGGCGAAGAAACTGTAACATCCAAACCTGCGCTGTTCTTAAGTTGGTTGATTGCAACCTCCAAGTGCAGTTCACCCATACCGCTGAGCAGGTACTCGCCAGTTTGCCGATCAGCGGATACGATGAGGTTTGGATCTTCACTTGCAAGCTTTTTCAGTGCCTCAAGCAAAACTGGGATTTCCATCGTGTTCTTTGGTTCGACAGCTAAGGTGACGACGGGTTCGGAAACGTAGCTTATGCCTTCGAAAGGAACCATGTCAGCCTTATGCGCCAAGTCCACAAGGGTTTCGCCAGCCTTCACCTCACCTGTCAAACT
>Ga0074045_10006320_pt1 | contig 10194 bp, 7 predicted proteins | sample BogForMeECP23OM2_FD_94442 | JGI IMG/M metagenome (GOLD analysis project Ga0074045, IMG submission 94442) | Bog forest soil microbial communities from Calvert Island, British Columbia, Canada - Bog Forest MetaG ECP23OM2 | ecosystem: Environmental > Terrestrial > Soil > Wetlands ... | reverse complement strand
TTTCGCCAGAGGATGCTCGCGCCATTCTCCAGGATGCCGTTGATGCCCGCGAAAGCGTCGGCATCTTTGAAGCAACTAGGCGCGCTTGGTCAACTATTGGCCTTATGGTTGCTTGGGTTTTCATACTGTTCGTCTGCACTCCGTGGATCCGTCCGTTTCGCTGGTCGCGGTTGCTCTGGACGTATTTGGTTCCGATCATTCCCCTGGTCTTGCTCTTCGATGGGGTGGTGTCTTGCCTGCGGACATATCGTCCCCAGGAACTGCGTGAGATCGTCGAAAATCTGGAAGCGCGCGAATATCAGTGGGAGATCGGCGAGCTTTCCACTTGGAACGTGCCAATTACTTATCTGGTGGGTTGTCGGCGAGACACTCGTTAATTCGACGCCAGCACATCGTCGTTGTAATTCAGGAGCGCGCGTTTGGGAATGTCTTTCAATCCCTTCAGCGGGACTTTCTGATCCACCGAAGTGTTTCCCGTCAATCGCGCGCGACCCAGGTTCAGGGTGCGGCCGTCAGCTAGCTCCAAATAAACCGGCACGATCATGCGGAATTTATCGTCCACGCCGGACTGCGTGACCTTGAATCCGAATACGACGTCGCCGTTTGCGTCCTTGTCGAAGGTGGAGTCGATCTTGTAGGTAGGCAGGGCAGTGCCATAGACGTATTCGTTGAAGAACCAGTCCAGGCGATGATTGCCCTCGAGATCCATCTCCTGGGTCATGTGTTTTTCCATCATCGCTTTGAAATCTTCGGTGGTGGCCGCCTTGCCGGAATACGTCTTCACAAAATCATGCATGGAAGCTCTGAAATTCTCATCCCCCGTCTTGCGGTCCCACATCATCATGCGGATCATGTGCAGAATGTACGCGCCCTTGGGATAGATGAGGCGCCGGGTCGTGTCGAATCCGGTGCGCGAGTTACTGGACCGGTATCCCATGGTCAAGGGGCCCGCGTCAATGGCGCGATAACCCTGGGTGTTTCGTTCCAGCAACAATTCGCGCTCATCGTTCCAGAATTCGATGAACTTTTTCGGATTCTTCTCGATCATGCTGATGTAGAGGGACGCCGACATATCGGCGAAGCCTTCACTCATCCACTGGTCGCGGCCGGAAGCGAAGCCGACCGTGTGTCCCCACCACTGGTGGGCTACTTCGTGTGGCGTCACCACTTTCCAATAGCCGCGGTCACCCCAGTCCAGACCCAGCGAATGGCGCACGGTGGTATCAAAGTAGTAGCAGATCGGGATCCACACCAGTTCGGGCCATGATTGTCCGAAGTTGCACGCGGTCTGCTGCGTGAGTTGCATGTGCTTGAACAGCGAAGAGCCGAAATAATCGGTGTAGAGTTGCACCGCCATTTCGCCTTCGGCCAGCGCTTTCTTATTCAATGAAGTGGTGCTCATGGTGCCCAGAGCGACCGGGGCTCCCATGTGCGAGCCTTGCGAAGGCAGATCATTGCTGACCGCGTGTTGTAAGCTTTGCACCCAGTTGGGAGATTCTTCGTTGGCGTAGGACTGGATGAAATATTCGGGTTTCGTGAGCCTGACTTCCTCTTCCTTGAACCGGCCAAAGCTGAATCCTGCCACCGTCTGCGGAGTTTCGCTTTTCCACACGGTCACATTCTGACCGCCGTCGTTGCTCTCGGAGACCAGCACACCGGTCGCGGCCATCTTCATGCCTTTGGGAATGCGGAGCGTCATGCCATAGAGCGCGTACTCGCCGAAACTCGCACCCGGATTGTTCGGATACCAGTTTTCACGGGCTACAGGAAAATAGTTACCGCTGCCCTCGTTGCTCACGGCGTCTTTCCCCGCATAACTCGTCGTGAGTGTCAATTTCTCGCCCGCGCTGAGAGCTTGGGGCAAAATCACGGCGAAGTTGCCGTCGTCATTTTTGTCCTCCTGAATAAAGGCAAGAGGCTGCCCGTTGGCGGTGACACTCTGCACGCGCAGGGGCCGGAACAGGTCGAGGGGCACAACCCGCACGCCGTTGCGGCGCGCCACCAAATCAGTCGTCGCTTTCCCGGAAAGGAAGCCGCTCTTTTCGAAGGTCACATCCAGTTGCTGATGTTCAATGCGCATCAATCGGCCGACGCTGCCTTGCGCGTGTTCTCCGGTGAGACTGAACGCCGCCCAGTTGCCCCATTTGTTTTCTTCGTAGGTTCGGAAGCTGACTTGTTCGGATCCCCAGTTCGGATTGATCTCGTAAATTTCCTTGTCGCTGTAATGCTTGCCGTGGATGAACGCGTAGAACAGTCCGCCAGGTTCGGGGCTCAACACATCCTCCAGAATGCGCGCTTCCAGGTTGTTCTTGAACTTGTGGCGTGTCGTGTTCTGGCTGTCTTTCAGAGGTCCCGCATCGCAACCGCCGGACGCTGGGCTGCCGTCTTTCTTGATGTCGTCATAGGTCGAGTCGGTAAAGCGGAAGACCGCCTGACTGAAGCTTTCGCTGAATTCGTTCTCTTTGGTGAGCAGCTTCAAACTCTGGCGCTCGGATTCGGACGGTGGGTCGAGAACAAAATGGCCTTCGCCCGTGAACACCGCTCCGGTGACCTTACCCTGCACCGGAGTCACAAAGCACACCGTTCCCGAGTGCAGATGGAAGGTGCCGGCGTCGCGCTTCAAATCAAAGTTAGTAACGCTGACCGCTTCTCCCCCTAGCGTCAGGTTGCGAAGTTGCTGGTAGGTAGGGTCGGAGTTAGGGCCGGCGGGGGGATTATCGGCGGCGTAAAGAGAAAATGATGCCAGCAGAATAGCGGCGGCAAAGAAGATACGAGGGGCCATGGCAGACACGAGCCTCCTGTATGTGAAGAGCATTCGAAGTATGCACCAGTTTGCCGTTCGCGCAAAGGACTTGGATCACTAAGCAGGGGTAACCAAACGCATGGCAGGCGGTGGTGAGATATTCGACCTTGTGGCCGACGAACATTCCCGTCCAAGCGGAGCTTCCACCCCATCACGCCAAAGGCGGGCGTGATGGGGACCCCGGCTTGGACGGGGTAGCTTTCAGACAGTCGCAGCCGGGAGGCTACGCGTAATAGGCGGCGTTCTTGTCCAGAAATTCTTTCTTGTCCTCGGGCAGGTCGTCGGCGGTGAAGATCGAATCCGAGGTGCAAGCCGGAATGCAGGCGCCGCAATCGATACAACCAACCGGATCGATATAGAGCTGGGTCGCGGCTTCAAACTTCGGCTCGTCTTTTTTGGGGTGGATGCAGTCGGTCGGGCAAACTTCCACGCAAAGCTCGTCCTTAATGCAGCTGTCGGTGATTACATAGGCCATGAGGGCTTCTCCTAAAGGTGTTTCCGGGGGTAGTTTCGTTCTTACCTTAGCCAGTGAGGCTAGTCTTGGCGGTGATCTAGATCACAGCCGGATGTGGTGGGCGCACATCGAGCAGTGATCACCGTCACAGGCGAGAGGAGGGCGGATGCGGTATAAGAATGCATAGTTGCAATCCTAGATAGCCCGGCCTCACCCCACGACCCCACACAGCCGCCACCCAAGCGGCGGGCCGGGCAATCTTTTCCCTGACGCGAAAACTGTTCCCCATCGATTGCTGTTCCTCAGCGGGCTATGCATCTCGAAGAGTTTTCTCCGTTGCTAAACAGGCTGCAGAAGAAGTGTCTTCCGCGCTGCAGTCTCACCTCGACGGCTAAAGCCGGCGCTGAAAATAGCCCAGTAATCGCAGCGCTGAAGCGCTGCGCCACCCAAAATCAAGTGCAACGTCGAGTCTTCCCGCAGCCTGCCAAGAGCCAAGAGCTACGAGTTTTTTCTCTCCCGCAAGTACGAATCCTTGTAGCCGAGATAATTGTTGGCGTAGCGAAGGATTGTCTCCTGGTCTTTTTCATCCAGATGGCGGCGGAATTTTCCCGGAGAGCCCATCCAGAGGGAGTTCGGCTCGACGATCGTTTTCTCAGGGATAAGGGCGCCGGCGGCGATGATGGAGCCGGATCCGATGACCGCGCCGTTGAGGATGATGGAGCCCATGCCGATCAGGCAGCGGGCTTCAATGGTGCAGCCATGCAGGATGGCGTTGTGGCCCACGCTGACATAATCGCCAAGGTAGACGCCGTATTGTTCCTTCATGCCGTGGAGGACGCAGTTGTCCTGAATGTTGGAGTAGTGGCCGACCCGGATCTGGTGGACGTCGCCGCGGAGGACGGCGTTCATCCAGACGCTGGAGTGTTCGCCGACGATGACGTCGCCGATCAGTTGGGCGGAGTCGTCGATGTAGCAGGTGACGGGGAACTGGGGAGAGATGCCTTGGTAGGAGCGGATCATAGTTCTGAGTGCGGTTCTAAGCGCGACTTGAGCTGCGCCAGAAAACATATCATGGAGCGATTGGCGGGGACAGTCGTTGGCGGTAGTCGTTAGTCGGTAGGAAAGGCCGCTAGCAATCGCGTCCCCCGAACGACCACGCGGACGGTCGGCACTCCACTGGCTGGTAGGAGATTCTTCTGTGTTCAGGAAAGCGGGCTTTAGCGACGAAAAAGGATTGACAACTTGCGGCTCCGTATTTCAATATAGGCAGCTCGCGCTTCAGATGTCGTAGAGTTCCTGGCGCACTTCACCGCGTTAATTTCGTTCGTCGGAGATATCGGTGAGCTTCTCAGCGATCCTGCGAAATACAGCTGCGTTGTTACTGGTGACCCTTATTGCGACGGGTTTCGCGCAGGACAAGAAAGAACCTGCATATGGCAATTTGCCCGACTTCTCCGCCACTGAAAGCAGAGGAAGCGTGAGCTGGAAGATCCATCATTCCGGTTCCAAGTTGCGGGTCGACCCCAGTCCGGCGGGCGCTACCATTTGGGCGCCAGAGGAAGACAAGGTGTACAGACTCTTTCTTTTTCACGAGAGGACCACTTGTATCGTGATGAAAACCGCGCAAGCCAAGATGATGCGCAGCCCCCTGCAAGTGGTTTATGGGCCCAACACCACCCGAACCGCCAGTACAGCGAAGGAGGTGGTGGACGGCCACACCTGCACAGTGCTGGACGGGGTTACTTCCTTGCCCCATGGCAAAGTTAATTCCAAAATCTGGGCAGCGGATGACCTCAAGGGAGTTCCCTTGCGGATTGATCTGTACACGGATGCCGGGAAGGTGACCGCCATCTATCGCGATGTTGTCGTCGGCACCCCCGAACCGGGCTTGTTCACGCTGCCGAGTAAATGCATTCCGCCTGAGAAGGCGGGTCAGCTGGCGCCTGGGAGCGGCCCGCTTCCGAGTCAGAGCTCTGTGGATCAGAAAGCCCCCGATCAGAAACCTTAGCAGCGGTGAGGATGGAGTAAGGGGATTTGCCTCCGCCGTCGGCAAAATCTCATCCATGCTTTCCTTCAGCGGGACAGATCTTTCTTAGCGTAACCGACCCGCAATCGCGTGCGAAAGCTGAGCGCAACAAAAATGGCCCCGGAATGCCCGGGGCCTTTAGTACTTGCGGAAGAACGGCTATTTGCCTAATAGGCCCAGCGGGCTGCCCACACCGGTGCAGTAATCCCACTGCGGGCCCACACTGCAGCCGTTCGATCCGAGGACTATGTCGTTGAAGTTCTTCCCATAGGCGGCTGCGCCTCCCTGTTGGGAATACAGCAAGTTATTTTCCTCCGCCGTGTAGTACCCGCTTTCGACGGTGGGGTAGACGTGCCCCGTGCCCAGCTTATTCCCAGCATTGTTGACAATGCCGGCCAAGGAGGGCGAAGCAACGCTGGTCCCGCCCACCTGGAAGAAGACGCACTCGCCGCTGTAATAAGCGCAGTCGTAAATAATCACGCCGCTGTTGGGATCGGCGTTAAACGCGAAGTCGGGGGTAGCGCGGTTGAATTGGCCGAAGATCGGATACTGGTAGTTCGCCCAGGGGCCAGTATTTGATCCGCCCGCCCAGTTTTGCTGATAGGTCTCCTCCGAGCTTATACCGCCGCCGGATCCTGCCCAGCAACCCTCGATGAAGAAATGGAGGTTCTTGGCATTGCGATACACGGTAGTGCCGCCCGCGGAGACCAGCCATGGTGAAGAACTGGGATAGGCCGCACCGCAGCCATCATCGCCAGCGGAAGCGAAGTACGCGGTGTTGAAGGGCCAGTCGTAGCCGAAGTAAGTATCGTAGGCGGTTTCACCGTCGAACTCTCCGCTTCCCCAGCTATTGGAGACGTCGCCGCCGCCGTAATAGCCTTCAACGTATAGTCCAGCAACCCACTCCGCGTACGCCAGGTCGTCTATGCTGTTCGAGCAAGCCTCCACCAGGATAATGGTGGCCTTAGGAGCCATCACGTGCGCCCACTCAATGTCGAGCGATTCCTCCAATCCCCATCCCGGGTCGGTTGGAGGTGCTCCCTCGCAGTCACCGTTACCATTGGCATAGACCTGAAGAAAATTAGCCGTCGGCAGACCCCAGAAGGTGTCAAAGGTCGCCAACTCAGTAGCCGCATAGGGATTGTCGTAAGCGTCGACCAGAGCGATCGCTCCCCAACCCCCCGTCTGCGGCCCTCCTGTTCCCGTTGTGAAATTGGGAACGCATCCCGGAGTGTTGCCGTTCGATGGAATCTTGTACACACAGGCCATTGAACTCGGCGTCTCATAATGAGTTGCCCAAGGTGACCATATTTCCCACGCCTGGCGTAGCCGCTTTGACTATCTGACCGTTAGCGCTTGCGAAGACATAGTTGGTGTGGACGCGGTGCCCAGCATCCTCCGGCCGTGCCACGCTGCTGGCCGGCGTGATCCAGTTATGCGGACCCGCTGGAGCCGCACTCGATGCGCTGCTCTGGCTGCCCGGCAACTTCTGCGCCGCGGCGCCTAAAGCGAAGAACACTGCTATCGCAACAACTAATGCCGCCATTGCATGTCTCATTTACATTTCCTCCCTCTTTACTGCCTGCTAGATATTGGTGAACCTCGAGCCACTCAGCCCATACCCCGGTGGGGTGGGTGGTGACAGGAACCTCCCGCTGAATTTGCTTTCTATGCGAACCGGAAATCACCTGGGGGTCGCTCAGCCAGCTAAGAGGGGAAGGCATCCCGACTGAACACGCACACGATAACCTGAGTTTCCGGGTTGTCAAGAGAAAAAAGTGTGACTGTCGCGAAATTGGTAATAATGGCAAAAAAGTTGCACATGCTGGGCCCAGGGCTGTGTTTGCGGCCTAAGGTGCTTCGGGTTTGTGAGTGGACAGGCGGATATGAAACCCGGGTCTTTCCGCAGCCTGCCAACGACCGACGACCGAAGACTAGAGACTAGGTTACGAAAAACTGAACATATTGCCGGTGCGTGCGTCACATTCCCGCGAGGTGCGCGGTGGTATAGAGATGAGCAGGGTTTCTGGAATCCCCTCCGATTCCGAAGTCTCGGATGCGAGGGGATTCTTATGTGCCGCCGTTACCAGCCATTCCTAATCAGGATTCGCAACCTCTTTTTTTCTATTGTCGTCTTTTCTATGTGGCCGCTCAGCCTTTGGGCACAGGATGCCGCTACCGGGGCGCTGCGGGGCGTTGTTCTGGACGCTCAGGGCGCGGTGATTACGAATGCGGACATCGTGGCGATCCGTGTAGAGACGGGGATCCGCTACCACGCGGCCACCGATTCGGCGGGACGATTCGCGGTGGACCTGCTGCCACCGGGGCAGTATTCGGCGCGGGCGGAGGCGGAAGGGATGTCGCCGCAGATTTCGCCGCTGCTTCGGGTGGAGGTCGGAGCGGCTACGCAGTTGACGTTCAAGTTGAAAGTCGGGGGCCCGATGGAATCGATCACGGTTTCGGCAGCGCCGCGGATGGAGGCGGATCCGAGTTCGGTCTCGGCGCTGCTGGAGGAGCGGGCGATTCAAGACCTGCCGCTGAATGGGCGCAGGTTCACGGATCTGTTGCTGCTGGCGCCGGGGGTGACGCAGGATCCGCGAGGCTTGACGTCGGGATCGAACGGAGATCTTTCTTATGGCGGGATTCGAGGATACAACACCAGCTTCCTGGTGGATGGAGGAGACGACAATAACGGATTCTTCGCGCAGGCGATGGGACGGTATCGCGCGCCCTACCAGTTTTCGAATGAGGTGGTGCAGGAGTTCCGCGTGCAGTCGAATGGGTATGGCACGGAATCGGGCCGGGCTGGAGGCGCAGTCGTCAATGTGGTGACCAAGTCGGGGACGAACCAGTGGCACGGCAGCGCGTTCTATTACTTGCGCGACAGTTCGCTGGGAGGAGCGGCGCCGGCATTTGTCGGCTTCAGTCCCAGCGATCAGCAGCACCAGTTTGGCGGGACGATCGGAGGTCCGATCGAGCGTAATAAGACCTTCTTCCTGGCGAGCTACGATCAGCATATTTTTCATGTGCCAGCGGTGGTGGAGTTCGAGAACGGTTCGACGGTGGTGGTGCCGCAGTTGGGCACCCCGTCAAGTCCCGGGGACTACGAGGTCTGCGATCCCGCCATAGGCGGGATGGCCTGTGATCAGGCGCTGGTGTTTGCGTCGGCGGCGCAGCTTTCTACTTTGGGCGGGACGTTCCATGCGAAGTTGCTGGGGGACACGGGATTTGTGAAGCTGGATCGGGTGCTGACGCCGCATCAGCATCTTTCGGCGCGGCTGAACACATCGCGATATTACGGGACGAACAATGTGTTCTTCGATCCGGCGAGTCCGATTACGAATAATGCCATCAGCGGGGATGGCGAAGAAGATGTAAAGACGGAAAACGCGTCGCTGAGCTTGCTGAGCAGCATCACTCCGAGGCTGACCAGCCATCTGCGAGTGCAGTTTTCGCTCGACCTGGAGCAATCATTTCCAAATACGACCGGGGTGCAGACGAACATATACGACTGGCTGCAGGATATGGGGCAGGCGTCGATCTTGCCGCGGCAGACGCGGGAACACCGGCTGCAAGCCGCGGAGACGTTGAGTCTGAGCCGCGGGCGCAACGAGTGGAAATTCGGCGGCGACGGGATGCTGACCTGGGACTACAACTACTTTCCATCGATTTATGGGGGAGAGTATTACTACGACAATATTGTGGTGGATCCGTTCACGTTTGTCCCGATGCATGGGGGGCTATCGCTGACGCCGCTGCGGGCGTGGGCGCACAACGTGCCGCGATATTACATACAGAATTTCGGCAATCCGGTGTCGCATCCGAACAGCAACGACTACGCGGGGTTTGTGCAGGACACGGCGCGGTTGACGCCACATTTCACCTTGAGCGTGGGAGCGCGTTACGACCTGCAGACGTTTTCGAAGACGGGGATGGTGAGTAATCCGCTGTGGCCGGCGGCGGGGAAGATGCCGTTGCAAGAGAAGAACTTTGCGCCGCGAGTGGGAATCGGGTATGCGCTTGGCGACGAACGGCCGCTGATGGTGCGGGCGGGATTCGGGATTTTCTATACCCGCATTCCGCAGATTTACCAGTCGGCGGTGATGAATGACAATGGGATGAACAACAGCTTTCTTTCCCTCGACAATACGGATTCCTACCAGCACCAGGTGTTTCCGGCGTATCCGAACGCGGCATTTAACTGTCCGCCGGGTCCGGCCGTGTGCACGCTGCCCGATGTCTGGAAGCAGTATGCAACTAACGAGGTGGCGGCGTTCGCTCCGGAGTTTAAGACGCCGCGGGTGCAGCAGGGAAGCCTGAGTCTGGAGCGGGAACTGGCCGACGGGTTTACCGGAACAGTGTCCTATCTGTATGTGCATGGAGTGGACATGATCCGGGCGCGAGATGTGAATCTGCCCCCGCCGACGTATTACAGCTACCCGATCTTCGACCCGACGGGCAACACATTTCAAAATGCGTTTTATACTGTGGACTCGTTTGCGACATGGCAGACGAGCTACAGCATCAGTTGTCCGTATCCGCCTTGCATCAACAGCTTGAGCCGTCCGATATCGCAACTGGGGGCAATCGACCAGTTCGAGAGTGCGGCATCGAGCGTGTATCACGGCATGACGGTGTCATTGCACAAGCGGATGTCGGGGGGAATGTATTTCCGACTGGCGTACACATGGGCGCACGCCATCGACACGGGGCAGGACGCGCTGGTGGCGGGAGCGCCGGCAACCGTGCAGAACTCATACTCCACGAAAAGCGAGCGGGGGCCGAGCGTAACCGATCAGCGGAACCGGTTGACGATCTCGGCGATCGAGGAGCCGAATCCGTTTGCGGCAGGACAGAAAGCCCTGGCAGCGATGTTCAATCATTGGAAAATTTCGGGGATCATGACCTATG
>Ga0074045_10006319_pt1 | contig 10195 bp, 6 predicted proteins | sample BogForMeECP23OM2_FD_94442 | JGI IMG/M metagenome (GOLD analysis project Ga0074045, IMG submission 94442) | Bog forest soil microbial communities from Calvert Island, British Columbia, Canada - Bog Forest MetaG ECP23OM2 | ecosystem: Environmental > Terrestrial > Soil > Wetlands ... | reverse complement strand
CGAGACGCGAGCGCCGAAGATCACTTTTTGGCAGGCGACGGGGGATGTCGAGGCGGAGGGCGGTGTGCGTTCGACGGAGTTTTCAGGGCAGAGCGGCACGATGCACCTAAGCAGCTCGCTGCCGGCAAATATTACCGCGGATCATTTGCAGGGCAATTCGCAGGCGGGACGAGCGCTGTACACGGGCCACGCGCGGTTATGGCAGGGGCCGTCGGTACTGGAGGCGGATTCCATCGAGTTGTTGCGAGGGGCCCGGATTATGAACGCGGTGGGCAACGTTCGCGGCGTATTCCAGCAAGCGGTGACGGCACCCGCGGCGAGCAAGAAACCTGGTCTGTGGCATGTCAGCAGCGGGTCACTCACCTATTGGGATGCGGAGAGCCGAGCGCACCTGGAGAAGAATGTGGTCGTGCAGTCGGAGGACCAGCGCATGCGGGGACCGGTTTTGGATCTTTTTTTCACTCACGGGGAGGGCAACGGGGGCGCGTCACAGATCAGCCGGGCCGTCGGCACGGGGGGAGTGATCGTGGAGCAAGGGGATCGGCGGGGCACGGCGGAAAAGGGCGTGTACACCGCCGCGGACCAAAAATTCGTGTTGAGCGGGGGAAAACCCACGCTTTTTGACCCGGAGCAAGGCACCACCAGCGGGCGTGAATTGACCTTCTTTTTAGCGGATGATACGATCGTGGTCGACTCGGGAAATGGTTCGCGCACGCTGACCAAGCACCGGGTGCAGAGATAAGGGGACCGCCAAGCGATCCCGCGTGAAGCGGAATGCCCACACTCCAAGGCGTCGATCTCAGCAAGTCCTACCGGGGACGCAAGGTAGTCGATAACATCGAGTTGGAAATTGGACCAGGGGAAGTCGTGGGTTTGCTGGGGCCAAATGGCGCCGGCAAAACAACCACCTTTTACATGATTGTGGGGTTGGCCCGGCCGGATGCGGGGCGGGTGCTGCTGAATGGGCAGGATATCACCGACCTGCCGATGTATTTGAGGGCGCGAAGCGGCATCAGCTACCTGCCGCAAGAACCCTCGGTTTTTCGGCAACTTACCTGCGAGGAAAACCTTTTGGCGGTGCTGGAAACCCTGCCCTTGACGCCCGAGCAGCAGCGCGATCGCCTGGAAGAGCTGCTGGCCCAGATGGGGCTGGAGACGGTACGCCAAAGTAAGGCTTACATGCTTTCGGGGGGGGAACGCCGGCGGCTGGAGATTGCCAGGTCCTTGACACTGCAGCCGAGCTTCATCTTGCTGGATGAACCGTTCTCTGGGATTGATCCCCTGACCGTGAAGGATTTGCAGGACCTGATCCGGGAATTGAGCCGGTCGGGAATCGGGGCGCTCATTACCGACCATAACGTGCGGGAAACTCTGAGCGTTACGGACCGCGCCTACATCGTGAATCATGGGAGAATCATGAAGAAGGGTACTCCTGAGGCTCTGAGCAATGACCCGGAAGTCCGGCGGGTCTATCTCGGCGACAATTTCCGGTTGAATTAGGTTTATCCTAGGGATGGCAAGCGGGGATTGAGAACGGAACCCATGGCCTGGCAGGGACTCAAACTTAACCTCAGAGTACAACAGAAGCAGATTCTGACGCCCGGGCTTGTGCAGATGGTCAGCGTGCTGGCGCTGAACCGCCTGGAACTTCGCGAGATGATCAACCAGGAGATGATCGCGAATCCCGTTCTGGAAGAGCTTTCCGAAGAACCCACCGTCAGCGACAACTACAGCGACGAGACCTTCCTCAAGGCCGAAACCGAAAAGGTGCCCGAGAAGGAAGTTGCCAATCCCTTTGACGAGTTCGACGTCGGCGCCTTTTTCAACCAGTACCTGGATACCGGGGGAGACGGCGGCAAGTCGCAGGAGCGCGAGATTTCCGAGCGCCCCTCGTTTGAGAAGTTTCTTTCCTCGCCCGCAGGATTGACCGACCACCTGGCCTGGCAACTGAGCGTGACGATCTGCTCCGACGCGGTGCGGGAAATCGTCGAGAACATCATCGGCAATCTGGATGAGAACGGCTACCTGACGGCTTCGGTGGAAGAGCTTTCGCAGAATGGCAAGTACACCCAGGACGATCTGGAAGACGGGCTGGCGGTGGTGCAGGACTTTGACCCCATTGGGGTGGGGTCGCGAGACCTGCGCGAGTGCCTGCTGCTGCAGTTGAAGGCCTTCGATCCGCAGAACACGCTGGCGCAGCAGATTGTTTCCGAGCACCTGAAACAGGTGCAGTCCAACCAGATAAAGGAAATTGCGCGTGCGCTGAACCGGCCCATGGATATCATCAAACATGCCATTGATTCCATCAAGAAGCTCGATCCGCGCCCGGGGCTGCGCTACAACAAGACAGAACCCCGTCTGGTCGAGCCGGATGTGTACTTCCGCAAAGTGGACGACCAGTGGCAGGTATTCCTGAATGAGGACGACATGCCGCAACTGCGGCTCAGCCCGACGTACCGCAGGCTGTTGGTGCGCGACGCCGCGGACAAGGAAGTGCGCAATTACGTGAAGGAACGCTTCACGGCGGCGATCCAGTTGATGAAGAACATCGAACAGCGAAAGCACACCATCCTGCGGGTTTGCCAGTCCATCATCGCGCGCCAGGGCGAATTCCTGGACAAAGGCCCTGATACGCTGAAGCCGATGATGATTAAAGAAGTGGCGGAAGAGGTCGGCGTGCATCCTTCTACGGTGAGCCGCGCGGTGGCCAGCAAGTACGCGCACACGCCGCAGGGCGTGATCGAGCTGCGGTCGTTTTTCAGCGAGGCGGTGAACGGGCCGGAGGGCGGCGGGATGTCCCTGCTGACGCTGAAGCGCCTGGTGAAGAAAATGATCGACGAAGAAGACGCCACCAAGCCGCTGACCGACGAACAGATTGCCAAGAAACTGGAAGACAACGGCATCCACGTGACCCGGCGCACCGTGGCGAAGTACCGCGAAGATATGAGGATTCCCAGCACGCACCAGCGCCGGGTGAAAAGCTGACTCTTTGCCTGCCGTGAAGCGCATCTCACCAACAACACGAAACTCGCGAGCTTCCGGACGCCAACTGGTGATCCTGACGGGTTTGTCCGGATCAGGGAAGAGCACCGTCCTCAAGGCGTTCGAGGACATGGGCTACAACTGCGTGGACAATCTGCCGGTGGAACTCATTCCCATTTTCGCGGAACTGCACGCGGCGGGAGAGGGCGATTACCGGCGGGCGGCCTTGCTCGTGGATGCGCGCGAAGGGTTGCAACTGGAAAAGCTGCCGGGGCTTCTGAAACACTTGCGACGCGATCATCCGATCACGCTGGTGTACATCGAGGCGCACGAAGACGCGCTGCTGCGGCGCTATAGCGAGACGCGCCGGCCGCACCCGCTGGGCAAAGATTTTTCAGTGCGAGAAAACCTGGAACACGAGCGCGCGCTGATGGAGCCGATCCGGAAGCTTGCGGACGTGGTGATCGACACTTCGCAGTTCAACGTGCACGAGTTGCGGCAATTCGTAAATCAGAGGTTTCGGTCGGAAAGCCAGCGGCCGCTGCTGGTTTCGCTGGTGAGCTTTGGCTACAAGTTTGGAGTGCCGAGCGATGCGGACCTGATGTTCGACGTGCGCTTCCTGCCCAATCCCCACTTTGTGCCAGGATTGCGGCGGTATACCGGGCGGGACAGCAAGGTGCGCCGTTACATCCAGTCCTTTCCGCAGACCGGAGAATTCCTTCGCCGCATGGAAGGGCTGTTGACCTACCTGATTCCCCATTACATCGAAGAGGGCAAGAGCTACCTGACGATCGCGTTCGGCTGCACCGGGGGAAGGCACCGCTCGGTAATGATGGCGGAATGGATGAAGAAAGCCCTGGCGCGGCGCGGGTCTGCGACACGCGTGGTGCACCGCGACATCGACAAGTAAAGTAGGGTCAAACAGGGGGGTTCCGTCTTGCCTCTGCTCTAGCAAGAATGCATGAGCGATTGGATGTGGAATTCTCGGAGCCTACGGACGCTCCTGTCCAACACACACGGGGGCTAGATCAACGATTAGATCGCACAAGTGAGTACTGGGAGGAACTTAATCAGGATTTGACCGTGCTGAGGTTACCGGCTCGTCCACCATCGGATATACTCCCGTGGATGGACAATCTGGCGCCCGATGGTTTGGCGATTCCGGACGAAAAAAGAGGTGATTCCGACTCGCTGCGTGGCTGGCACGGACGACTTTCCGGCTGCTTTGCTTACGCGAGCTTGGCCTCTTTGCTCTTATTGTGGGTTGCACTCGCTTTGTACCACTTGCAAAGCAACCTGCGCTTCTCGCTTCCCGGTTGGAAATGGTTTAGCAGTCTCCCCGGGTGGACGTGGCCTCCGCTCGAGCTGTTCGGACTATTTCTGGCAATCATCGCAGCGGTTCTTCACCCCCGCGCTAAATTGTGGCGAATAGCGCTTTCTCTGAGCGTCTTGATGTTTCTGTTTACGATGTACGTAATGGGGTCTTGAGCCGAGTTGGCAGGTCCTAGGCGAGCAAACAGGAAGTTGACCCCTGACGAGAGCGGATCGGTACTAAGGAACGCCCCAGCAGCAGCGCGCCTTTAAACTCCTCTCTCACGACCGACATGGCTATAGAGTGCGAGCACGCGCAACTGTTCTACTGTTCCGATCGTCCACTCGCCTCATCCAATCGGCACCCGATAAATGTTCCTTCGCACATTCGTGCGCCGGTAGGCATATTTCTCAAGCCCGATCACCGAGTCCACGTCTCCCGGCAATTCGTAGGCGCCTTTTGCTTTCCTCAATTCTTCCTCGGTTCCGAATCCCTCCTTCGGCAGTTCCGGTAACCCCGTCTCCTTTTTCACCTCAAACAGGTACGACTTCGGCCCCCCGAAAATGTACAGATATTTCCCGTCCAGACTCCAATCCGCCAGGCACAACATCCGGCAAAACACTGCTTCCTCGCTTCCGGCAATCCGGCGCGCCACCAGCACAGCGGAATGCTCCGGGTCCCGGTCATCGCGCCGCGAAAAGCTCGCCCACTTTCCGTCCGGCGAAATCGAATTCAAATTCAAGATCGGGTCTTCGCTCAGCTTCCTTCTTCCCGAACCGTCCGGGTTTCTCACGAACAAATAGCTCTTCCCGCCTTCCTGGCCGCGATACGCCACATCACCGTTCGGGAAAAACTGCGGCGAGTCCTCATTCTCCGCCGACGGCAACTGCACCGGTGAGGTGCGGTGATCGGTCGACACCACCCACAAGTGCGAAATGCCCTTTTCGTCCTTGCTGGCAAACACAATGCGCTGCCCGTCTCGCGTTACCGCGTAATTCTTCATGTTGAATTCCGTCTCCACTGCATACCCGGGCACGATCCTTTCGCTCCGGCCGCCTTCCAATTCCATGCTCCACAATTCCGTTTTGCCGTCAGCTCCGGTCTTCAGGTAGAAGAAATGCTTGTGGTCCGCCGAAAACGTCCCACCGAAGGTGTCGCCTTCCGCGGACACCTGATGCTCTCCTTTCTCGTCCTTGATCACTTCGATCGTGTCGGTCGTTCCCACCGACGTCAACAACGATTTGCCGTCCTTTTCGATGGCAATTCCTTCTTCTTCCGCCGGGCCGCTGGTTACTTGCTCCGGTTGTCCATCGGGGAACCGCTGCCTCCAGATATGAAAGCGGCCGCCTTTGTTCGTGCTCATGTACATCCATTTTCCGTCCGGTGACCACGCTCCCGTGGTACATGTCGAATTCGCTGGACCGACCAGCCGCTCTTTCCCGCTGCCGTCGAACGGCACGACGCGGCACTGCGTGAGATTTCCTTGCCCGTCCATCAGCACCACCAACACCCACTTCCCGTCCGCCGACAAATACGCGTGATGCGCCATGCTGCGCTCGCCTTCCGGCAAAAACACATCGCGGCTCTGTCCTCTTCCTTCATCTGTGGTCACTACACCCATGTGCAGCCCGCTCTTGATCTCCGAAAACAACAGCCGCTTTCCTCCCTCAATCCATGTCAGCGACGAGGCGTTCCTCAGCATCACCCGTGGCTCTCCGCCGATCACCGGCACTTCCCACACGTCCCAGGGGCCCAGCGTGCTGTACACGACTTTCGTTCCGTCCGGCGAAAACGTCGGGCTGAGCTTCCATGTGCCATCATGTGTTAACTGCACCGGCTCGCCGGAGGGCAGCAGCTTCACGAAAATCTGGCCAGGCCCAATAAACGTGTCGCTCCCGCGGATGAATGTAAGCATTCGTCCGTCCGGCGAAATTTCCGGGTACACCGCGGAATCGGCGAAAAACGTCAATTGTTGCCACTTGCCCGCATCTGCTGCAAGCCTTTGTCCGCCACGCCAATACAGCAGGCCCAAAATCACCGCGAGGGCCAATGTGCCTACCCCGGCAACCCACCACATCTTCTTGGCCCATCCAGGCTGTTCCGGCGGCAGTGTCGCCGTCTTCCCCGTTTCGGTGTCCCGTTTCAGCCGCTGCAGGTCCGCGCGCATTTCCGCGGCACTCTGATAGCGTAGTTTTCGCTGCTTCTCAAGCGCCTTAGACACAATTCGTTCCAGTTCCGGCGACACTTCCGGAACAAACTCCCGCATGGGCTTCGGGTCACGGTTCAGGATGGCGTCGTGCAGCAGTGCTGTGGTCTGTCCGCGAAAAGCCGGCAATCCCGCTGTCATCTCGTACAGCACCATCCCAAACGAAAACAGATCGCTGCGCCAATCCAGTTCTTCGCCGCGCGCCTGTTCCGGGGACATGTACGCCATGGTTCCCAGCGCAACGCCCGGGCTCGTCAACAGCGCTTCGGTCGTTTGCGTGGGTATCGCCGACGCCCCAACGTAACCGCCGCCGGGCGCCTGTTTCGCCAGCCCAAAATCCAGAATCTTGGCGTGCCCTCTCTTGGTCAGGAAGATATTCGCCGGCTTGATATCCCGGTGCACGATTCCTTTCGTGTGCGCGGCATCCAGCGCGTCCGCGATTTCGATTCCCCACTGCACCAGCTGCTCTTGCGGCACGGAGCCCTGCGTAATCCGCTCGCGCAGCGTCTGCCCTTCCAGGCACTCCATCGCGATGAAGGCGCGCCCCGCCGCTTCTCCTATGTCGTACACCGTGCAAATATTGGGATGATTCAGACCGGACGCCGCCTTGGCCTCACGCTTAAATCGCTCCAGCGCCTGCCGATCATGCGCCAGATCTTCGGGAAGGAATTTCAAGGCCACCGCGCGTTCCAGTCGCGTATCTTCGGCGCGATATACCACACCCATTCCGCCGCCGCCGAGCCGTTCCACAATGCGGTAATGGGATATCGTTTTCCCGGTAAGAATGTCCGTCGCGTCTGTCCCCATGAGCGCCCATCTTAGGTGCCCGTCCTAGTTCCGTCAACGCACACGCTTGCACTTTTATACTTTCTTACTCTTTTGCCGCTTTAACCCAAGTTGAGGCTGCCCACGGCGAATGACGCGCTTGCCGGAAACTGAAGCACAACCGCGCCTCCGAAAACTTGACACAGCGCGCTGCAGCCGAATAGCGTACCAATGTGGGGTTGTGAAGCGCGGTGCGGGAGCCTGGGGCGTGGCGTCATTGCTTTCACCACAATTGAAGCGTCTTTTGAGGTATGTCCGGCCTTACCGGTTATCGATGGCCTTCGGCGTAGCTCTATTGGCCGTGGTGGGGATCGCGGAAGGCGTGATCGTCCTCATGATCGTGCCCATCTTCAGCCGTGTGTTGAATCCCGCGGCTCCGGATTCCAATGTGCTTCTGTTCAGGGTGCCCGGAGGAGGGCCCATCTACCTGAACCGGTTCTTTCCGCACAGTATTCACAATGTATGGACGGTGGTGTCTCTCTCGCTGCTGATTGTCTTCGTTGCGAAATCGCTTGCCGAGTTTGGCGGAAATACGATCATTCAGTTTGCGGGGCACCGGGCGATCAATGATTTGCGGAACTCGGTTTACGAAAGGATTATCCGGCAGCCCATCGCTTTTTTCCAGCAGCAGCCCACCGGACGCATCATGTCCGCCGTCATCAATGACGTGGAGCGGTCGCGCCCCGCCCTTTCCGAATACCTCGCGGACGTGTTCCGCCAGACGTTCACATTCGTGACCCTGATCATCGTGCTTTTATCCATTGACTGGAAAATGACATTGGCCTGCGGCATCTTTCTTCCGCTCATCGTGTGGCCGATCGGCAAGCTCGGGCGTCACATTCGCCGTTCGGTTGAGAGGAGCCAATCGAAACTCGGCGAACTGAATCAGATTCTGCAGGAAACCATCACCGGCAACCGCATCGTGAAGGCCTTCGGGATGGAAGAATTCGAAATCCGGAAATTCTCGCTGGCGGCGCGGCGCCTGCTGCGGGAGACGATGCGGTGGGTGTCCGCGCAAGTGGGTACCTCGCCGCTGATGGACATGCTCCAGCCCGTGGTGATTTCCTTGCTGCTGCTCTACGCCCGCGAGAGAATTCTCCACCAGTTGATGACCGTGCCGTTGTTCATCGCTTTTGTCTATGCGCTGTTCAAATCCTATGAGCCGATCAAACGCATGGGCTCGGTGTACCAGCAGTTTCAGCAGGCGCAAGGGGCCACGACGCAGGTTTTCGCGTATTTGGACTTGAAGGAAGAGGAGTCCGACAGGCCCCAGGCCGTCGAGTTGCTGCCGTTTACGAGCGAAATTGAATTTGACAGCGTCAATTTTTCCTACGACTCCGCGCCGGTGTTAAGGGAAATCGGTTTCAAGGCGCGGAAGGGAGAGATCGTAGCAATCGTAGGCACGAGCGGCGCGGGGAAGACCACGCTGGTGAACCTGATTCCGCGTTTCTATGAGGTGACCGGAGGCGTGATTCGCTTCGACGGCCACGACGTGCGCGAGGTCACCCTGCGCTCGCTGCGGAAACAGATTGCGATGGTCACGCAGGAGAATATCCTGTTCCACGACTCCGTGCTCAACAACATCTGTTATGGGATGAAGGAGGTTCCACATGCGAGGGTGGAGGAAGCAGCCAGGGCCGCGCTGGCGCACGATTTCATCCTGGAATTGCCGCAGGGATACGCGACGCTCATCGGCGAACGCGGCACGCGGTTGAGCGGCGGGCAGCGCCAGCGGATCGCCATCGCGCGGGCTATTTTGAAGGATTCTCCGATTCTGATCCTGGATGAAGCCACTTCCGAACTCGATTCGGAATCGGAGGCGTACGTGCAAAAAGCCCTGAGCAACCTGATGGTGGGGCGCACCACGTTTGTGATTGCGCATCGCTTGGGAACCATCCGCAAAGCCGATAAGATTCTGGTGTTGGAGGACGGCTCCATTCGCGAGAGTGGGACGCACGCGGAGCTTTTGGAGCAAGGCGGCAGCTACGCGCGCTTGCACGATTTGCAATTTGCGGAAGATGTAGTGCTGGCGCCCGCAGACGCGCCGGAGCTGAATCCGCCGAATTCGGGAAATAGAGCATGAGCGCACAAAGCACCACCCACGGAGCAACTTCTTCGGCGCGGAAGCCGGAGTGCCTTTCCATGACCGGGTACGCCACGGCGCGCTGCGAGCACCAGGGCTGGTCGATCCGCGTCAGCGTGAAAAGCGTGAACCACCGGTTTTTGGATGTGAAGCTGCGCATGCCGGAATCGCTGGAGCCTTATGAGATACGCCTGCGGCAGGCCGTACGGGAGCGCATTCATCGCGGGCATGTGGACATTCATGTAAGCGTGGAGCCGGGGAAAGCCGCACCGGTACACGTGAACCAGGAGCTCCTGCAAGCCTATCTGCGGGCCGCGGATGAGTTGCGCCAGCAGACGAAAGCGAAAGCGGAACTCGACCTGGTTTCCTTGTTGCGGTTGCCAGGGGTGATTGGCGGGCTGGCGCCGGAATTGCCGGATTCGGAAGAAGAACAGGAGGAACTCGGCAGAATCCTAGAGACGCAACTTCGAGAAGCCCTTACCCGAATGGACGAAATGCGGCGCGCCGAAGGGCGCCATCTGAGCGAGGAGCTTCGCGAGCGCACGATGCGCATCGGCACGCTGGTGGAGCAGGTGCGTGGTCTGGTGGAGGCTCTGAGGCCGGCCTTCGCGCGACGGCTGGATTCCCGGCTTAAGGAGCTGCTCGGCGGCAACAGCATCGATCCCGCGCGCCTGGCGCAGGAGGCCGCCTTGCTTGCCGAACGCAGCGATATCAGCGAAGAATTAGACCGGCTGCGCAGCCATCTGCAGCAGTTTGCGCAACTCCTGGACGGCGCCGGCGAACTTGG
>Ga0074045_10006318_pt1 | contig 10195 bp, 9 predicted proteins | sample BogForMeECP23OM2_FD_94442 | JGI IMG/M metagenome (GOLD analysis project Ga0074045, IMG submission 94442) | Bog forest soil microbial communities from Calvert Island, British Columbia, Canada - Bog Forest MetaG ECP23OM2 | ecosystem: Environmental > Terrestrial > Soil > Wetlands ... | reverse complement strand
CGGTGATCTTGGAACGCGCCGACGTGATCGTGCGCACCGCGCCTGCGCCGGCAGGAATCATCGTCAGCAATCCGCCGTACGGTGTACGCCAGGCGGATGCGGCAGAGTTGGCCGCCCTGTATCCTCGCCTCGGGGACGCGCTGAAGCAACGCTTCGCCGGCTGGACGGCGTACCTGTTCAGCGGCGATCCGCGGCTGCCCAAGCTGCTTGGCCTCAGGGCCAGCCGGCGTACGCCGCTCTACAACGGCGCGCTGGAATGCCGACTGTACGAATATCATCTGATCGCCGGATCGGCGCGCACCGTGCGGATGCAGTGATAAGATGTACCCTGCTCGTCCCCTTGGAAACTCTCCATGATGCTGCCTAGTCGCCACTACGTATCCGAGCACACCAAGTTCATGCGCGAGCTCATGCGGCAACACCCGGAGCTAGCGGAGAAGCAGCGCGAGGCACGCGCAATCTGGTGGGACAAAACGCCACGCGAGCTTTCCGAAGAACGCGCGATGGACGAGGGTCGTGTGCCGCAGTCCCCGTACGTCTACTCGTCCGAATAGCGGTCGCCTCGCGCCAGCGTGGCCGGCCTTCTTCCCCGTCGGCAGCTTCGCTCCACGGACGCGGTGCGATCAGATTTGCGAGCCGGGTTTTGCAGTGCCGTGAATGAAGTAGCTAGCAGTCTTGGCGATCGCGGCCGACCAGCCAAGCTCGCCGAGGCGTGTCATTAGCCCCTGCGGTTCCCAGAAGTGTTTGACGATGTGGAATTCCCGGCCGTCGTTGAGCTTGCGCGTGACGTTGCCCGCCTCCCGGCTCGGCTCGACGTGGTCCTTCGCCGTGGAGGACGGATCAAATGCCGAGTCGATCAAGTACGCCACGCCACCGGGATTGAGTGCGCCAGCGACGCCCTTCCAGAAAGGGACGAAGCGGCCATCCGGAACGTGCGACAGCCAGAAGCTGAAAAATACCGCGTCATAGCGCTCGGCCGGTCGCCACGAGAACAGATCCGCTTCGACGTATTCGACATGTCCCGCGCCGGCGAGGCGGTCGCGATTAAGCGCGAGCACTTCCGGTGACGCATCGACCGCCGTAATGCGCGGTACGCGACGGGCGAGATGGCGCGTGAACAATCCGGTGCCGCAGGCAAGCTCAAGCAGGTTGCCGGGAGCGCGTGCGGTGAGCCATGCGTCGAGCGCCGCCTCGACCGACGCCACCTCCGCTTGCCAGCGCGCATTCAACTGTGCGCCCCTGTCGTAGCGGCCGGTGCGCAACCACCACTCGTCGTATTCGCCGGCGCGCGCGCGGTAATAGTCGATCTGGTTCTGCAGAATGTCGTCGCCTGGCATCGGCATATCATAGGACATGCACTAACCCCGCGACAATCGCCGCGCCGGCGTTCAGCGACGGTGTGGTTTGCGCAGCAGAACGGCCGCCTCCTGGCCCATCTCCAGGCGCAGATCATCGGATATGCTCGAATCGGTCTCGTCGATTACGGACCACGCCCACGATGGAAGCGCCTCGGCCGTCAGTCCAGCCCCCAATCGCAGATGCACCGTCGCCTGATCACGCAGGCCCGTCGGGGAAACATTGAGCGCGAGGGTGACTAGCTCCGACCATCCTTGCGAAATCCGTATGCGCTCGAAATACGTTCGTGTGAACATCCACTTGTCGTCGAGCTCGCGATAGATCGGGTCAGAGCTCGGTCGCTCCCGCTTGCGATAGTCCTCGATCATCCGCTCGATAAAACAAAACCCCGGTGTGGCCCTTTCGACAGCAGACGCCGCCGCGAGGATTCTTCGGTACGTCAATTTGAGCAGCGTATTGCCCGCCTCGAAAGGCTCGAAGAAGAGCGCCCAGCCCCCCGGGGCGAGCGCATGGAAACAGGATGCAAGGACTCGACTCGGGTCGAGAATATGGTGCAGAATCGCCGCGCCGACGACCAGTTCCGCGACCTCCGGCCGATAATTCGCCGCCATGGCATCGACGCAAACCAGGCCGAACCGCTGATACCCGTCGGATCGCTTGCGCAGAAAATCGCGCAGGATGCCCAGCAGCTGAGGGCTGATGTCGGTGGCGACGATCTCGGCGCTCGGGAAGCGGTCCGCCAGAGGGATAACCGAATTGCCCGATCCGGAACCGATATCGATGATTCGTGCGGGCGCGTCCGGATTACCGGCTGCGGCGAGCGCGTTGCCGAGCAGGAATTCCCAATATCCGGTGTCGAAATAGTTGCGGTGATACTGCTCCGCATTCTCCAGGAATTGCGCCGTTACGCCGACTTTGGTCGCGCCGTGGAAGCTCTCTGGGGTGTAAATACCCTCGAAGGTGGGCGCTGCGGCACCCAGGTCGACTAGCGGCTCGGCAAAGACCGCTGCGAGGTCCATGCTCAGCCGTCGCCGCTAGCGCTCATCGAGCCGCAACTCCACGTACGCACGGTCGCGCGTCTGGCGCACCCAATCCTGGAATGCCTCGTCCGACTTGCGCTGGCGCAGCGCCAGCTGCGCCTGCGTGCGCTCGCGGTCCAGTGTGATGTCCTGCTTGCGACGGCCGAGCACCTCGATCAAGTGCCAGCCAAACGTGGTGCGCACCGGCCCCGAGACTTGGTCCAGCGCGAGCTTGTTCATCGCCTCTTCGAACGCGGGTACGGTGTCGCCCGGGTTGACCCAGCCCAGGTCGCCGCCCTTTGCCGAGGTGGCATCCTCCGAGTTAAGCCTGGCCATCTCGTCGAATTGGGCACCGCCATCGATTCGATCCTTGATGCGGTCGATCTTCGCTTTCGCGTCGGCCTCCGATGTGATCTCGTTGACCCGAATCAGGATATGTCGCGCGTGCGTCTGCTCAACCATGGCGGGTTTGTCGTGACTGCGACGGTCGAGGAGCTTGACGATGTGAAAGCCCGCGGCGCTGCGCAGCACCGGTGAGACGTCGCCGATCTTCATCGCGCGCACCGTCTCGACAAATACGGTCGGCAGCCGTGCCGCCGGACGCCAGCCGAGATTGCCCCCTGTCAAGGCGTCGCTGGCGTCGGAAAATCCGGCGGCAACCTGCGCGAAGTCCGCGCCAGTGCGGATGTTCTTGAGCGCCTCCTCGGCGCGGCGTCGCTTGGCCTCGATCTGGTCGGCGCTCGCCTGCTCCGGAATGATGACGAGTATGTGCTCGACGAGGTACTCCTCATCCCCTCCGCTTTGCGCTTTGACGGTGGCGAGGTAAGCGTCAACTTCCGAATCGCTGACCGCGATGTTGCGGTCCACTTCGCGCTCGCGCAGGCGCTGCACCACGATCTCGTTGCGCACATCCTCGCGGTATTTCGCGTAGGGGATGTTGTCCTTGGCCAACTCTTGGCGCAGGCCGTCGACCGTGAGCTTGTTGTCTTCGGCGATGCGTTGGATCGCGCGCTCGACCGTGGTGTCGTCGACCTTGACGCCGTTTTCCTTCGCGTATTGCATCAGGGCGCGTTCCGTTATAAGGCGCTCGAGCACCTGCTTGTCGAGGACATCGGCAGGCGGCTGCTGCACCTTCTGCTGGCGCAACTGCTTCACGACGACGCTCCGGGCATCGTCGAGCTCGTACTGCGTGATCGCCTCGTCGTTGACTACCGCGATGACGCGGTCGAGGGTCACCGTGCGTTGCGGCGCCTGCCTGGGCGGCGTCGTGGTTGCCGGCGCCGGGCGAGCTGCAGGAGGTGTCGTCGCGGGCGCTGCAGCCGGCGGCGTCGGGGGGACTGCGGTCACCGGCGCCGGGGGCGCATTCTGCGCCGTGGCAACAGTTGCCACCAAGGCAAGCAACGCAAAAAATCGGATGGACATATTCAGAACCCCGGAAAATATTGGGCGCTCGCATCGGCCGGTCGTGCGTTCGGGTCGTTGACGGTCAGGTAGCCGGGCACGTTGCGCTTGAGAACATCGATAGGATTCGTGCCGAGGCGCGCCAGCCCGTTCAACTCGAGCTGCACGAAGACCGATTTGCTCGTCGTCTGCGTCGCCGTAACCAGACGCTGGGCGACGACGCGGAACACCCAGCAGCCGCCATTATACTCAAAGCCAACCACGCCTTGCAGGGTCTGTCGCGGTTCGATCAGGGAATAGTTCCAGCGCGCGATCAGGGACCAGTTGCCGATCGGCCACTGGCCCGATATATCGAACTGTTTCAGTGGCAGGTTGTTGTCGTCCTGCTGCTCGCGAATATAGTCGTAACTGAAATTGATCACCTTGCCCGCGCCGGGCTGCCAGCGGATTCCAAGATCCAGTTCATCGGTCTGCGGGTGAGCGAGATTCTCTTGAAAAAAGCCGGCCGCGGTCCAGTAATCCGATATCCGGCTTTCGGCCGTCAGCAGGACGTCGGACGTATTGTTCGTCCGCAGCGGCTCATTGAGCGTCACCTGCTGGTCCTCGAAATAGTAGCGCTGGCCGATCGCAAAGCGCATCCGCTCCTCGCCGCTTACCGGATCGAGCAGCCGCGTCGTCGCGGCCAGCGTGAGCTGGCTGGTGTCGCCGATGCGGTCGCTCCCCAGATAGCGGTTTTCGGTAAAGAGCTGTGAGAAGTTGAAGTCGTCGTCGGCGCTGTCAAAGTTCGGGATCTCGCTCTGCAACCGGTAGGGGATGTAGACGTAATAGGCGCGCGGCTCCAGTGTCTGCAGCCAGCTGCGCCCGAAATATTCCGCATCGCGCTCGAACTCGAGCCCGGTATCGACGCTGGTAATCGGCAATACGCGGTTGATGTGCGAGCCTTCCGGCGTCGACTCGTCGAGATCGTAGCGCGTCATGCTCAGGCCGGTCTTGGCGGCAAAAAACCAGGCGTTGCCGCGCTGCGTCCAGCTCACGGTCGGATAGAACTGCGCGCGCTGGCCGTTGACCTCGGTCGGCTGGCGGAAGTTCACATACTCGGCGAAGGCAGTGAAATCGAGCCCTGCCCACGACACCGGACTTACGTTCATCACGATCTGCGGCTCGCGGAAATAAGGCGGGACAATCGGGTTGTTCGGGTCCTGCAAGGTCTGGAAGGTCTGCGCGCGCGCCAGCATCGAGAACGGCCCGTTGGTATAGGCAAATCCCCCTTCGCGCGGAAGATTGGTCTGCGAGGTATTCGCCAGTCGGTCGGACAAATCGGTGAAATAGGCGTTGTCTGAGACCTTCTCGAGATTGAGATAGCCACTGAGCCCGGGCACGCTGGGGAAATTCTCGTTGTGTGTCCAGTCCAGGAGATACCGCGTCGTGTCGGTCACGCGATCCTGGAGCACTTCCACGTTGGCCACACCGGCTATGTCAGGGAACAGGTAGCGAAATTGATCGCCGATCTGCAACCCGCGGCGGGTCATGAGTCGGGGCGTCAACGTCATATCGTAGTTCGGCGCGAGGTTGAAGTAATACGGGAACGACATTTCAAAACCGGTGCTCGACGACGAGCCAAGCTGCGACGTGAGGAACCCCGACTTGCGATCGTTGGACAGGGGAAAGTCGAGCCATGGCGAATGCAGGATCGGCGCGCCTTTGAAATAGACGGTCGCGTCATGCGCGATGCCGACCATGCGAGACGTGTCCAGGTCGACGTCGGCCGCGCGCAGGTACCAATCGTCGTTCCCCGCCACGCAGGTCGTGTAACTCGCGTCCTTCAGGTCATAGTGCTCCGGGCCATTGAAAAGAATTTCCGTGGCATTACCTCGCGATAGGTTTTCGCCGACGTGGAATTCAGGCGTGGTAAAAAAACCGATATCGGTGGTGCGGTTGAACCTGACCTCCGGGCCGGTAATCCAGTCGATACCGCGTCGTAGCGTCACGTCGCCCTTGCCCCATATCTCGTCGTCCTCGACGCCATAGCGCAGCCAATCCGCCAGTACCGTATTGCGGCGGGTCCGCAATTCGGCCTTGCCACTCGCCTCGATCCATTGCTGCGAGTTGCCCTCTAGGCTATCAGCGCGCAGAAAAATGGCCTCGCGCTCGGCCGGTTTCGCGGGCGCCGCCGGTGACGGGTTGGGAAGTGCCGGCTCGAGTCGAGGAGAGACTTTGAGTGCCGGCGGCGTGTCGGGTTCCCCGCTCGTGGATTGCGCCGAGGCACCGTTGGATGCAACGAGCAAAAGAATCGCGCAACAGACGAAGCCGGAGGAACGTGACATCCGAGGAGGCAAGAAGGCGAATGCTAAAATAGCGCATTCTAGTGTACTGCATCATCGATGGGCGAACCGCCAAATCCCGACGCCGCGACCGGAGATGCCGGCGATAGCCGCCTCGTGGCGCTGCACGCGTGGCTGGCCCGGGTTCTTCCGCAGCCGATGACCGCCATCGCACCGGCTTCAGTCGATGCCAGTTTCCGCCGCTACTTCCGCGTCCAGCTCGCCGAGGCGATTGTCGTGTCCGCGCAGACCGGGCGCGCCTGCACACTGATCGCGATGGATGCGCCGCCGGCGCGCGAGGACTGTCGGCCCTTTGTCGAGGTGGCAAGACTTCTCGCTGCCGCGGGGGTGCATGCCCCGTCAGTGCTCTCGATGGATCTCGATCAGGGCTTTCTGCTTCTGAGCGACCTGGGCACGCGCACCTATCTGGACGTGCTCGACGAGGCGACGGCGCCCGCACTCTATGGCGATGCTTCGGCGGCCCTCTTGCGCTGGCAGCTTGCGAGCCACAGTGGCCTCTTGCGTGAGTACGACGAAGCGCTGTTGCGCGCCGAGCTCGACCTGTTCCCCGACTGGTACGTCGCGCGACATCTCGGCTTTGTGCTGAATCCTGCGCAAAAGGCGACGCTCGAGCGCGTCTTCCGGGCGATCCTGGACAACAATCTCGCGCAGTCGCGCGTATTCGTGCACCGCGACTTCCATTCACGCAACCTGATGGTCGTCGATCCCAATCCCGGCGTGCTTGATTTTCAGGATGCCGTGTACGGACCGGTGACCTACGACCTTGTATCGCTGCTGCGTGACGCCTACCTCGAATGGGACGAGGAGCACCAGATCGACTGGGCCGTGCGTCACTGGGAAAAGGCGCGCGCCGCAGGACTGCCCGTGGGCGACGACTTCGCCACTTTCTGGCGTGATTTTGAGTGGATGGGCGTGCAGCGCCAGCTCAAGGTCCTTGGCATCTTTTCGCGTCTGTTTTATCGCGATGGCAAGGACGCCTATCTCAAGGAGATGCCGCGCGTCATGGGCTATCTGCGTGCCGCCTGCGCTCGCTACCGGGAGCTCATGCCATTGCTTCGGCTTCTGGACGAATTCGCGCAACATCAGCCGGTGGCCGGCTACACGTTCTGAGAGTCTCGCGTGCAGGCGATGATTCTTGCGGCAGGCCGGGGTGAAAGAATGCGCCCGTTGTCCGACGCGATGCCGAAGCCTCTGCTCAAGGCCGGTGGCAAGCCACTCATCGTTTGGCAACTCGAGCGCCTGGTCGCGGCGGGCTGCACGGAAGTCGTCGTCAACCTGGCCCACCGCGGAGAAATGATCGCGGCGGCGTTGGGCGACGGGTCGCGCTTCGGCGCCACGGTTCGCTATTCGCGCGAACCCGAGCCGCTCGAAGTCGCTGGCGGCATCGCCACGGCGCTGCCGCTCCTCGGCAAGGATCTGGTGCTCGTCGTGAGCGGTGATGTGTACACCGATTATGACTACGCAGTGCTTGTTGCTCGCGCGGCGACGATGGGCGCGACAGCGGCCCCGCCGCACTTGCACTTGGTCATGGTGCCCAATCCGGCCTACCATCTCGATGGCGATTTTGGGCTTTCCGACGGGATGCTTGCCCTCGACGGCGAGCCGCGCCTGACGTTCGGCAACGTCGCGCTCTATCGCACCGGATTGTTTCGGGAACTGCCGCGCGGCGAGAAGCTTGCCCTGCTGCCGCTTTTCCGTGACTGGATCGGGCGCGGCTGGGCGAGCGGCGAGGCTTACGCCGGAACCTGGGCCAACGTCGGTACGCCCGAGGAACTGACGCGGCTCGATCGGCTGCTGCGCGGGGCCTCCGGCGAGCACCCGCGATGATCGTTGATCGCCGGCACCGGGGGGGGTTCAGCGGACCCGGGTTCGCCTGCTGACGCCTACAGCCTGTTCGAGCGCATGGCCAGGCATTCGGCCCGCGCGATTGCCCGCTGCCCGTCCGACGCCGAGGGCGGCGCGGCCGCCGACCGGGCCGGACTCCCTCGATTGCCCATGCGGTGGCCAGCCCCGTGCCGGCAGGCCACCCCAACTCGGCGCGTTATTGAGGCATAATGCAATGTCATCGTCATAGGGCGACCCTGTGAAGGAGGTGTCATGACCTTCGCTAACAACCGTTTCGCGAGCCTGCTCGCATTGCTGGCGCTATTCGCCGCCATGGCTGCGTCAGCACAAACGCAGCAGGTCTACCGCTACACCGACCCCGATGGACGGGTCGTTTATTCGGACAAGCCGCCACCGCCCAACGCGCGCGACGCGCAAGCCAAGCGCGTCGGCCAGAACACCATCGAGACCAGCGAGTTGTCTTACTCGGAGGTCATGGCGCAGGAGCGCTTTCCGGTGACGCTGTACACGTTTGGTTGCGGCACGGTTTGCGATACCGCCTCGGCCCTGCTCAACAAGCGCGGGGTGCCCCATACCGTCGTCGACGTCGGTCAAAGCGACGGCGCGGACAAGCTCAAGCGACTCACGGGTGGGCTCGACGCGCCGGCGTTGCAGGTCGGCGACCAGTACTCGACCGGCTTCAACGAGAGCCGCTGGCAGAATTTGCTCACTGACGCCGGCTATCCCAAGACGCCCGCACCGCGCAATGCGCCGGTCGGGAGGGCCCCCGCGCCCGCACCGGCGGCGCCTGAAGCCGGCAGCAGCGCCACGCAAACGGTGACCCCCACGCCGACAGGCAGCTACCCGCAGTAGCGCATTTTATCCGGGGCCACCCGGTCGCCGCGCCACGCAGGTCGCGGTGTTGACGCACACGCCGGTGCTTGGCATTTGCTCCGCGTGTTGCAGTCAGGTTACATTGTTCTCCAGCGCATCTAAGTCCCGATCAATCGGGCATGTGCGGACTTCATTCTTCTGGAGGAACCCATGGACATCGCTCGCCGCAAACTGATCGCGGGTGCCGCGGCCAGCATCCCGCTGGCGCTTGCCGCGCCGCGAGTGCTTGCGCAGTCGTCGACTACGCTCAAGATCTCCCACCAATTCCCGGGCGCCACGGCGACTGAAGGGGATTTTCGTGACCGGCTGTGCCGGCGCTTCGGCGCGGAAGTCGAGAAGCGCACCAACGGCGCGCTCAAGTTCGAGATCTATCCCAACGCTTCGCTGATGAAGGTCGTGCCGCAATTTGCCGCCTTGCGGCACGGGGCGCTGGATCTCTCGCTCTACCCGCTCTCCTACGCCGGCGGCGAAGTCCAGGAGACCAACATCGGGCTGATGCCGGCACTGGTGCCGTCCTACGAAGTGGGAAGCGCGTGGAAGAATGCCGAAGTGGGCAGGATGCTTTCCAAGATCGTCGCCGACAAGGGCGTGCTCATCTTGAGTTGGATCTGGCAGGCGGGCGGCGTCGCGAGCCGCGACCGACCGTTGGTAAGCCCCGAGGACGCGAAGGGAATGAAGGTGCGCGGCGGAAGTCGCGAGATGGACATGATGCTCAAGGATGCCGGCGCGGCGGTGCTCTCCTTGCCGTCTAACGAGATCTATGCAGCGATGCAGACCGGCGCCATGGACGCCGCAATGACCTCGTCGACCAGTCTGGTCTCCTTCCGCCTTGAGGAAGTGAGCAAGTTTCTGACCAGCGGTCGCGGCAAATCGTACTGGTTCATGCTCGAGCCGCTGCTGATGTCGAAGGACGTCTTCGACAAGCTGCCGAAAGCGCAGCAGGACGTGATTGTGGAGGTGGGTGCGGAAATGGAACCCTTTGGCCTTGCCGGCGCCCGGTCCGATGACCAGGCGGTTGCCAGCGTGTACGCCAAAGCCGGCGCCACGGTATCCGACCTCGATGACACGAACCTGAAGCGATGGCAGACAATCGCGCGCGGCAACGCCTGGAAGGATTACGCGAGCAAGAGCGAGACCTGCGCGAAACTGCTGGCGGCAGCTGAGAAACTCTTGTGACCGGCGCTGCTGCTGCGCCCAAAACCCAGGACCGTGGCGAGCATCAGGCCGGTCCGCTGCGGTTGCTGGAGCGCGGCCTTGGGGCGATCAATGCCTGCGTGCTCGTGGGCGGCATGGTGGCACTGGTCGCGGCATCCTTCATCCTCACCTATAGCGTCTTCTCGCGTTACTTCCTGAAGGCGG
>Ga0074045_10006316_pt1 | contig 10198 bp, 12 predicted proteins | sample BogForMeECP23OM2_FD_94442 | JGI IMG/M metagenome (GOLD analysis project Ga0074045, IMG submission 94442) | Bog forest soil microbial communities from Calvert Island, British Columbia, Canada - Bog Forest MetaG ECP23OM2 | ecosystem: Environmental > Terrestrial > Soil > Wetlands ... | reverse complement strand
GCGGAGCCTTTCGTCACGCCGGTGATCATGTTGGTCATTCCCACGCAGGTAACCGAGGTGGTCGTTGGGCTCACGCAGGAAGAGCTGGCAGATGTGCAAATCAAGGAAGAAGAAAAGCAGCGAGTGCTCGGGATCGTCCCGAATTTCTATCTCAGCTACGAGCCTAATGCCGCCCCTCTTTCGGCGAAGCACAAATTCGAACTTGCCTGGAAATCAGCGAGCGACCCGGTCACGCTTGCCGGGGTTGGGGTTATGGCCGGGATTGACCAGGCCGCAGATCGTTGGGGATCGTACGGACAGGGAGCGGAAGGATATGCAAAGCGCTATGGCGCCACCTATGCCAATGTTTTCACTTCCACATTTATCGGTGGCGCGGTAATGCCTTCGCTTCTCAAACAGGATCCACGGTACTTCTACAAGGGAACCGGTAGTAGGAAATCGAGGATTCTCTACGCTCTCGCGAGTTCGGTGATGTGCAAAGGGGACAATGGACGCTGGCAGCCGAACTACTCGAATGTAATTGGAAGTTTTGCTGGTGCAGGAATGCAGGCTCTCTACCTTCCCGCGAACGATCGCCGCGGATCCGGGTTTGTCGTTTCATCGGCGCTGATTCGACTTGGTGAAACGTCTCTCGCGGGTGTCCTTCAAGAGTTCGTTTTTTCGAAGTTGACGCCGAACCGTCCGAGGCGGTCGGCATCGGAGCCCTGAGTAACCGTAGAACAGATCGTAAAGAATCGGGAGCGCGCAGCTTCAATAGCTAGAACCGATACTTGATATCGGTTCATCGAGTCTTCGATGACGAAATTTGTTCACAATTCACGAGTTTATGCGAGCAAGGTTCTCGTTGTTGTGCTTTGCCTGATCTGCGTCCTGGTTTCGCCTAAGACGTTTGGAACGGAATTGAAAGCAGCTACTGCCCGGGCTTTCCAGCAATATGTGGATCTCACGGAGGCGCGGATTCGGGGCGAGGTCACGGGCTCGAATGGGTTCTTACAAATCGATTCGCTCCCCGAGGATCAAAAGTCGGCGGCACGTTCTCGGTTACTGAAGGGTGAGATCTTCATTCAATTCATGGCGAACAAGGAAGACGGAGCGCCCATCCAGATACCGGGTGGGCTCGTTCATCATTGGCTGGCTCTGGCGTTCATTCCGGCGGCCACGGCAGAGCAGGTCCTTCAGCTGGCCCAGAATTATTCTCGCTACGCTGAATTGTACAAACCGGATATACAGAACGCGAAAATTCTCACACGTGAGGGCGAACACTTCCGGGTGTACTACCGCCTCTACAGGCACGCCGTCGTTACGGTTGTCTACAATGCTGAGTTCGACGTGGACTACTTCACGCCAGACAGCTCAAGAAACTACGGCCTGGCGCGCTCCGTACGCATCGCCGAAGTGGAGCATCTCGGGGAGCCAGACGAAAGAGAATATCCGGTTGGAAGAGACCACGGATATCTATGGCGTATGAACCTGTACACGCGCTGTGTGGAGCGCGACGGCGGCGTGTACGTCCAAGTCGAATTTCTAGCGCTGAGCCGCACCATTCCTGCGTTTTTCGCCTTGCTCGTAAATCGGTACGTTCATTCGATCCCGCGGGAATACCTGAAAGGCTATCTGGAGACAACACGAAAAGCGCTTTCATCCACAGAATCCCGCGTGTCTTTTGTGGAGAAGCCCCGCGGACATGGAGATCACCGCTGTCTATGCCCATTGACGCAGAGGCCCCTTAGCGCGGGACTGATGGGAGTAGGAGGCTTGTTGCCAATGCAAGAGGCCGGGCCAGCATTTCCGCTGGGAGTCACGCCGTAGACTCCCATTCGCCATCGACAGTAAGGAGTGGCGCCAGAGTGTCGACGTTCGATGTTTGTTCCTGAGCCAACGAGGTCATCGGCGACGCGACGGCACACACGATGAGGACCAGTGATAGGTAGTTGAATCTGAATCTCATATTGTTGATCCGTTTTTTGAAGCTCTCTTTGCTGCAAGGCCTCGACGATCAGCTCACTCATAAACCCAACCGGTGAAACCGATTGGCACTTTTGTCTTTGCTGTTGCGGGTGATTCCCTTCACGCAAGCCACAAGCCACGCAGCTACGGCAAACAGAAAGAGCTGGTTTCATAGAATCATCCTCTTTCTCCACTCGGCCATTCCGGTGGTGGCAAACACTTGATTGAACTTCTTCATTGCTACTCCCCTGGTTATCGAGAGGTCGAAGTCAACGAACGCTTGTTCTTTCCGAATGTAGTGCGGAGGACGTGCCAAATTGTGTGTCTGGCAAGTTCTTGAGTCTAAAGTGGGCAGGATGGATCGTGACCGGCTTGTGCTGCCCGAATGCGGGGCTCTGCCGCCTGACCCATTGCCGGCGAACATGTCGGCTGGGCCGTCAAAGAGGTGTCGTTAACACTAACCTTGTTGTGGACGGAATCCAATGGTCACGGCAGTGCCGCCCGTCACTCGATGGGCAGTCGATGCGGCTGAAATCGGATTAGATGTCGATCGCCTGTAGGTGTCGGCGTGAGCGATTCCGGACACGCGCAGTCCGGGTGGTTGGGATTTAGCAATATAGTCTGCAGGTGAGGCGGCTTCCCAAATTTGCCTAGGGGACTACGGCTAATTACTGAAGATCGCTTTTGTAGTGATCTCAAGACTCTCCAATGTCTTGCGCAACTCCCTTCTGCCATGGAAGACCCGTGCCTTGACGGCGGCGACCGAAAGACCCATTCGTAGAGCCGTCTCCTGTGTAGATAGCTCCCCAAGCTCCCGTAACTCAATAACTGTCCGCACCGGCGGCGTCAACTTGTGCATCGCTGCCGACAGAATTCGTGCTGCCTCCCGCCGCAAACAGCTGGCTTCGGGGTCGGGACTGAGATCAGATAATTCCAGATCGCGTGAGGTTTCTTCTCGGTTGCTCGAGTCGTCGATCGATACTTCACGCAGCCTACGGCCGCGGCGCAGCAACATCAAAGCTTCATTGATGGCGATACGCGTTAGCCAGGTAGAGAAGGAGGATTTTCCTTCGAACCGGTGCAAGTTGATGAACGCTTTTTGGAAGGTCTGCTGGACAATGTCTTCGGCGTCTTCACGGACCCGTACGTAGCGTAGCGCAAGGGCTAGTATTCTTCGGTGGTGCCGCTCGATGAGGACTCCGAATGCCTGTTCGTCTCCATCTTTGGCGGCAGCGACAAGGGCCTCATCGGCACCTGGATCACCGAAGGAGCCACTGGTCACGCGTCGTTTGTCGATCTCGTCCACACAGCAGAAACCCATCTTGTTGCTCCTCATCTGTTGTCCGGCTTGTGGCTTGCCGAGGCGGTGTTTTCTAAGCATTCGCGCACCGCAGCGGTAGCGTCACACTCAATGCTGTCCGCCGAATCGGGGGAGACTCTTTCTCTCTCGTTCCGCGGCTGTGTTCTTGATTTGCACGACGGTCCTTTCCGCATGTGAACCTCGGTGCCTCTGCGTTTAAAGGAGACTTCATCCATCGCGAACTTCATGAGGTGGATGCCCCTGCCGTGTTCCGCCTCCAACCCCTGGGACGCCAGAGGATCCGGAATGGCAGTGGGGTCAAATCCATTTCCATGGTCCTTAACGATCAGCCAGACTCCCTTTCCTCGTTCGCATCGGCAGCGAACCTCAACTAACTTGTCGGGGTCCAGTTCGTTGCCGTGGATGACTGCATTGCTCAGAGCTTCCCGAAGGGCCATTTCGACGGCGAACTCGTTGCCCTCGATGCAGCGCCACGGTTCTATGAGTCGCATCAACTGCTGCACCATTGGCGAGATGGCTCCGATTTCGCTCGGCATCCAAGCGTCGAGTTCGAGTAACGAATGGCTCCTCTGTATACCGGCAAACTTTGGCTGCGAGGCCTGTTTCTGGCTCGAAGAAAGTGCTGGATTCATCGCGAGTATCCCCATCAGCCACGTGCCAGCCACAGGCCGCAGCGCATGGAGTCGACGAAGCTGAATGCCTTGCCGTACCGCAGTACGCGGACCCACTTGCGAACGAACATGAATGTCACCGACATAAGACTTCTCCCAGCACCAACCGTTGTGCTTCGAATGCCTATGGGCAATGAGGGTGCCAAGCCAGATCTTCGCAAGTCCTTGAGGACATGGCGCGCGCGTCAGACAGTCCGGAGTGGCGTTGACCGCATGAGGGCACCACAGCGATTTCGGTCAGTGGAACCACGGGACTAATGTCTGCAAAGGCGGGAACGCAGCCTAGTGGGGAGTCACATCATGTTGCCAGCAAGGGGAAGTCGCTGCCTATCGTACCTATCATTCCGCGAGTGGTGACCGGTTAGACAGCTGCATCCCGGACTTGAGGGAGCGTCAGTTCCAAGAAATGCATGCGATCCTCGCGAAGGAGCCAGGGACGAAGGCTCCACATCCCAAGAAGGAATGAACAACTGTAAACCTGGCGGTATTCCACCTGGTCGCGCCGTGCTCGCTTTTCCCGAAGCGTTGTCCACTTCCCATAGCTTTGCGTGAGTGCCCGGAAATCGGCAGCGTACTACCAAGCGGACACCACAAGCTGGCATCCCGGTTTTGCCGAACCCCTTCCCCACCGCTATCTCATAAAGCAGTTAAGCACTTATGTGGTCCCGGGAATGCCTCCGACGTTTGGTTCTCTGATTGCTCTCAGAATTGCCGGAACTCAAGTCCACAGGATAGGAGGCCCCATATGGCAACCATTATCACGCCGGCGAACGTAACAATTGATCCGGCAGCGGATGGGGCGCTTGTCGCCGCTGCTTTTACCTCGCACGAATGCGCCTACTGTCTATCGCCAATCGTATCCGAACAACGATGGGTACGGGAGAAGATCTACGAACCGTCCACTGTCAACGGTCCGCGCTATCGTCGCTACCACGCTGATCTCTTCGCCGCCGAAGAATTAAGCTGTTGGGAAAAACGCGCGATGGAACTGGAAATCGCCCGGACTGCTCGAACTGCCGTCCGTGTCATGTAAACGGAGACGGGCATCCCGGGCATGCCTTGATAATTGATCATTTCGCAGTTTCTATGCTTCCCGTAGAGCCGGGATTAATCAATAGCTTTGTCTCTATCTCGCTGACACGATTCTTCTCCCAGCGAATGGTCTGGTGCTCGGCGATCGCTCGGATCGGGTAAGTGATTCCAATCTTGAGAAGCTCTAAACTTTCCGGACACGAAGCGGAGCTGGACTAAGAAGGCCGCTTGCGAGGGAAGTGCAGCACGAAGTTGCGGTAAGTATAGGAGACAAACCATAATTCCGTCGAAAGCAGGGTTTCGAGGGGCCGTGTTTCCATCGGAGAAATGAAAGAGCCAGACTCCTGTCCGCATAGCGTTATTGCCCCGCAATGGGACCATCACACCAGGACCAAAATCGAGAGTCATGTTCAGCCGGCGAGTATTGGGAAGCGGGACATCGTGAGGGAAACAGACAAAACCTCCGTCAACGTCGAAAAACGGTTGCCAATGCCAAGCGACGCGAGGCGCAAATTGCAGCCCAACAGAAAAGCCGCCACCATACGTGTACTGGCGGCCACTCGGCACAGTTTTGGAATGGATGACAAGAGGTTTGACGTCCAGATTGCCGCCAATGAATAGATGCGGCGTGGTGAAGAGCCGAGAAGTCATGCGGACACCGGCAAAGAACAGTCGCTGACCTTTGAGATCGCTCATGATTTGGGGATTGGCGAGCGTTCCACTCGTGTAGATCGAAAATTCCCCGTAGGGATGCGTCGATGGTGGCGTGATGATAGCCGGTTCTGCGGCATTGGAACTGACGTCAACAAAATTGGATTGCGCTTGAGCCGCAAGGGACGGAAACAGTAGCAGGAGGCTAACGAACGTTGCGGAACAGAAAGTGTTCATAGCCTGTATCTCCGTAGGATGCAAGTTACCCAAGAACTCAGCTCAAACCACGTCACGAACACGCACAGCACTGAGTACATTTCGCCAGCAGCATTGTTTTCGATCGCGCCGGCGACGTGTGGAGTTGCTTGCTCGCAACGGATAGTGCAAATCCTGTGCCAACGTGAAAGCTGCTGATCAGGACCGGCAGGGCGATAGGAGCGAGTCCGCCAGCCCAATACTGTCTTCGTGAGGTGGGGAGCCAAGCACCCGGCTGTTTCGAATTACGCGGCGGGAGCACGTGCCCTTTCTAGGGCACTGCCCTAATCTGGTCTGGACATATAAGCATCGGAGAGTTTCATTCCCTTGCGAAAGCAGTCGTTGCACGACCTCAAATCTGGCAATAGAAGTGCGGTCGATGACTGTAGCACGCTTTCAGCTTTGGCCGAAACGCGGCAATGCGGGTCACTGGTGAAGGTCACTGCCGAGTCCTCGGTGGTCGCATCACAAAAAGGCTGAATGCGACCAAGAAGTTGCCGGCTTTGCAACTGAATCGCGGGGGGCGTCACCATGACATCAGCTGGACATAAAGCACTGACCACAATGTTCTTCGTTTTGCTCGCGATGTGTGCGACACATTCGGCCACAACTAAAGCTCAGGACAGTTCGCTGCTCCCACGGGCTATAGATCACTCCCGCGGAGGTGCGGCCCGCTCCGCATGTAACGAAGCAGACAGGCAGTCACCTGCAAAAGATGCTTTGCGACTCGTCTGTCCGCGAACAGACACTGCAATAGACGAGGTCGCTGTTGGCAGCACGATTGTGATTGGATTCGTGGGTGGTTTCGTTAGGCGCGACGATCCGAGGCGGCCAGAAGTGCAATTTGCCGCGCTCCTTCGCCAACGGTACCCTTCCGCTCTTCGTGTCGAGGTGTTTGCAAATCATGACGGGAAGAAAGCCTTGCGCCAGATCTTGCGCCTACTCGATTCTAATGACGACGGCATTCTGAGAGCCACCGAGAAAGAACAAGCACGTATCATCATCTACGGGCATAGCTGGGGCGGTTCGCAAGCAGTGACATTGGCCCGACAATTGGCGCGACAAGGCATCCGAGTGCTGCTCACCGTCCAAGTGGATAGCGTTACGAAGGTTTGCCAATCCGATTCTCGCATTCCGGCCAACGTTGCTCGCGCGATTAACTTTTATCAGGCGGAGGGATGGCTCCACGGGCGGTCCACAATCCGCGCGGTTGATTCAGAGCAGACGAAAATCCTCGGAAATTTCCGTATGACCTATAAGGGTCATGATATCAACTGTGACAACTATCCGTGGCTCGTCCGAGTTCTCACCAGGCCTCACCATGAAATCGAGAATGACCCTCGCGTGTGGGGCCAAGTTGGCTTCTTAATCGACTCCGAACTGTCGGGTGAGACATCAGCCGTTCAGAGTTCGTGGGTCTCCGATTCACTGTTCACGAAATGAAGGCGTTTTGATATCCGCCCAGGTGTCGACTGGGGCATCACCGAGAGTTTAATCAAGCAGGGAAATTCTGAAACGGTCTGGATTGTTGAAACACGCCTGTTTGGGTCACTGCCTGACGGTTAGCACGGGGCATCCGGCACCGCACACGATCTCATAAGCTGTGGCCCAGGGCATGTGCGAAATTGTGCCGGCTAGAGACGCGCGACGTAAGCCCAGGATGATCAGGTCTACACTCTTGTCCAAAGCCACCTGCAAAATCATTTCACTTGGTATTCCGAACTGGACGACAAACGCGCCTTCAATTGGCGTCTCTTCATCACGAGGCATCAACTGCTCGAGCCGCCGCACGCAAGCCTGCCGCGCCTTCTCTCGCATTAACACGATTTCGGACGCGCTGTACCAGCCGGGGATTTGCGGTACAGGAGCCGCTGGAACGACATGCAACAGGATCAGTCCTGCGTTAGTTTGACTCGCGAGTGACACGGCCTGTGGCAGGGCGCGAAGAGAAGTTTCGCCGAAGTCCGTCGCAAACAGATACGTCCGAATTTCGCCCGTCAAGTCAACACGGCTCTCCCGGTATGAGTACGGGCCGACGGTTAGGACAGGACAGGTCGCGTCTCGAAAGACTTGCTCGGCGACGGAGCCCAGGAGTACTTTTTCAATGCCGCGCCGACCGTGCGTTCCGACCACGACCAGGTCGACTTGTTTTTGGAAGATTATTGCTTGCAGTTCCTCCCAGACGCTTCCGTGGCGGATGGTGAATTCATGATCTAAGCCGTCGAGCGACCCATCGTGCAGCAAGTCACGCTGGAGCTGTTGCATGTCCTGGGAGGCTCCCTCACAGCCGAGCTGGAGGGCTTCCGGTCCAGCCATTAAATAAGGGATCGGCGAAACGACATGCGCAACGTAAAGCTTCGCTCCGTAATAGCGGGCAATGGCCAATGCGTGATGAAGGGGTTTCACGGAAGCAGGCGACAGATCCGTTGCCATCAACACAGACTTTAAGCGCAGATCTTGAGCTGATCCAGCGATGGACATAGCGACACCTCTTCGTCTGCTGTCGGCGTCCAGTTTGTATCCGGGAACACCACTGCGTCGTTGATCAGCGTAGTGGCACGATCGAGGCCGATCGAAGTGCTGACGCAAAGATCGTAGAGCATTGGATCAAGCCAATCTCTCCCGTAGTGTTGGCGAATATATTCGGCTCGTTGTAAATCCATCTGCGTGAGCAGGGCTTGAACGTCTCGGTGTTCAGGCCAGCTAGCTTGCAAGGCCCGGACTCGTTTCTCGATCGGTGCATAGACAAGAACATTGAAGACGTCGCTTCGGCCCTGAAGGAAGCATTGAGCGCCGCGTCCGACGACTACACACTCTCCAGAATCCGCCGCTGCCTGGATCAGTTGCGTGGCGAGAGCGTGGGCAGAGTCCTCGTCAACCGCGTCCAACCAGCGAGGGGATACGTAGGGGCAACAGTCTGCTAAGTTAGTCCTTGGAGGTCGCAGACCGCACCACCAGCGGGCCGCCTGCTCGTCGAACTGAGCGGCCTTTGCGACGTCCAGGTCGGCGATTCGGGCGATACGGTCTACCAAGTGATGGTCAAGGAGTTCCCACCCAAACTTCCGTGCAATTAAGGAAGCCAGTTGTGTTCCGCCACTTCCGCACTGGTGCGTAATTGTGATTACTCTGATCATGGTTTCTCCAGTTTCGGTTCCGGAGTTGGAGCTTTATCGCTCAGTCCGGTTCGCTTCTCCTCGAACCAAGTCATCGCTCGGCAATTTGCAGCAAGCACAGTGTCAAGGGACAACTTGAGCCGCAATATGCAGTCCAGAATCGATGCGCGTGCGGTCGTTCTCAGAATGGCGACCGCCCTGGCTAGCGGATCAAGCTCACCGATGACGATTTCGGGATCGATCGGCAACAGGAAATTGCGAAATTCCCTCAGCTTTGAATCATTGCCATTCAAGAGATGCTCGGAGTGCATGCAATTCTGATTCAGATACCTCGACTCGCAGCGGGCAATTTCGTGAAGACTGTTTGTTATTGCGGCCTTAATCGTCACCCACTTAACCCATTCCGTGAGCTGCTCGCGGAACGGGAAGGGATACACCCCGTTTGTAACCAGTTCGCGTGCCTCGCTGACCGATCGTTCCGCAGTTCCTATGTCTCCCGTAATTACGAACGCCAGCCTCGACAAGGTTTCATGTTCGTCCTCGAACCGGGCCAGGTTTTCCAATGGGGACACGCGTTTTGCCTCCGCTTTCCTTTTCTTAAGTGAACGGATGCATGACATATGCAGCATCTCCTTAAGGGGCCGCACCCGGGCGAGTCACGGAAGATCGCCCGGGCGGGGGAGGTGGGCTACTGTGGACGAGGGAAGCACCTCGGTCGCTGACGGGACGGGCCTGTCAGCGTCTCCTTTAAGGGTCAGGTGAAGCCGTTCGCAGATGTCTCGTGGATAGCAAGCTTCCGCCAGGAATTTTGCGTGTAAGTCGCGCAGCCAAAGCAACAGCTGTTCGCCGACGGAATCAACGTAGGTCACTTCCGACATATCAACTAACAACCCGTTCCTTACAAAGCGCCTGGAGACGAGTGATTTCACTTGAATTGCCCAGGCCGAGACGAGCCGGCCTTCTAACTTGAGCACCAGGCCGTTATTCCTTTGGTTGAACTCCGCTCGAAGCATTCTCGTTCCTTCAGCGACCATCGTCGGTCGCTATACGTCAAGGTATATGGGCACACCGTGTGCCAAGTTTTAGTGCTGCTATCTCGCTGATCTAGGCCTAGATCTGACATATGTCCAGGTTTCTCGGTGCCGCGATGTGGGCATTGCCCGAATCGGGGCAACAAATGGGACTCTACGAACTTCGTTACTTGGAGG
>Ga0074045_10006315_pt1 | contig 10199 bp, 5 predicted proteins | sample BogForMeECP23OM2_FD_94442 | JGI IMG/M metagenome (GOLD analysis project Ga0074045, IMG submission 94442) | Bog forest soil microbial communities from Calvert Island, British Columbia, Canada - Bog Forest MetaG ECP23OM2 | ecosystem: Environmental > Terrestrial > Soil > Wetlands ... | reverse complement strand
GCCTGCCTGCCCTGCAGAAAGAGCAGTCGAGGCGGTAAGGACCGGCCTGCGCAGGTCTTCGTCAACCAGCCAGATGCTCACGGCGGACGTCAGGAAAGTTTCGGAAAGGGTTTTGGCCACGGCGGAGCACAGGTGCCTGGTGTCGGTCATGGAACCCGTTCTATGCGTGAAATCGGTCCATATCTTTCTGTAATCGTAAAAAGGCCTCCGGAAATGGCGGTGAATGTACCTTCTAAGTTTATAGCGTATATGCTCCGAGAGAAGCAGGGCGGCTGTACCCAGCAAAGCCAAAAGAACAATGAAAGCACTCTGAAAGAGCGTTTCGCTGAGGCCGAGATAAATTGCCAGTTTGACGGTTATCCCCAGCATCAGCAGGTAGAACCCGCTTGCCAGGAGGGTGAGCGAGTTGTACAGGAAATCCTGCGAGACGTAGATACTGGCCTCGCGCAAGCGATTGCGGAGCGCAGACACTATGAGCAGTATATTTGCAACTACCAGGACCGAGCTATTTATTGAAAAAAGCCGGGTATCCACGATGGAATAAAGCAGGGTTTGCGTCGAGGTATAAACACGTGCGGCAAAAATAAGACCTATGCCAAGAATAGAGAACTTGATCTGCCATCGTATCGCCCCATACGAGGTCCTGAGCGTCTTTTCCAAATTGGTGAGAACCAGGACGGAAAAAAGCAGATGAAAAACAAAAAAGGCATAGCCCGACGGACCAAGAGCAAGCAGCCAGGTCTGTTTTGCAAATGCATATCTGGAACCGATGAAAAGATGACCTCCCGCAACGGAAACCAGCAGTACGGGGACTGCAAAGGAGGCAAGAATTATCCACTTCCATCCCTTCACAAACTGTTTATAATTTTGACGCGAGTAGCTGAGGCTGAAAAGAAGCCAGCTTCCGGGGATAAATGCACCCGCCGCCAGCCTCAATTTTGCCCATCCAATCGCATCGCCCGACAAGATGGCCCCGTCGGCAAAAAGAGAGAGAAGCGTCTCTGCTGCAAGGGCCGTCATTCCGAAGGCAAAGGCAATGTAGGCAGGAGACCTGAAATTCCGCCAAAGCGCAAGAACGGCCGTCACTATGCTGAGAGCGATGCCGGCAAGGGCGAGCGCCAGTTCGATCTGTCCGGTTTCAATATTCATTGACTACTCGTAAGCATTTCAAAATTGAGGAATTTGGGAATTAATTCCTGAATCCCTTAATTCGCAATTCTTCAGTTGGTTTTTAATCCCTCAATCTCCTCTGCGTCCTCTGTGCCTGGTGGTGAACGCTTGCCTATTCTTTGCTCTGCGTTCCCTGCGGCGGGTTTTGATTACTTTTGTCGTTTTGGAGTTCAGCCAGGACTCGTTTTGCCTCCGGGGCGCCGTTAAATTCAGGCACGATCTCGAGTGCTCGGTTCAGGGCCTTTTTTGCGTCGTCCATATTGCCGAGTTGATAATGCGTCATCCCCAGATGGTACTGGACTACCGCATTGTCCGGCATCTTGGCTGCACTCTCCCTCAGATAGACCAGCGCCCATTCATAATTCCCCTTTTTGTAGAGCGTCCATCCCAGCGTGTCGGCAACATGGGGGTCTTCGGGAGCGGCATCACGGGCTGTTTTTGCAAATTTCAAGGCTTTTTCGAGCTCCCCCGGGGTATCCAGGTAAATGCAAGCCAGGTTATTTGCCGCCAGCGCAAAACTTGGGTTTATCGCAAGAACCGCCTCGAATGCCTGCTGCGCTTTCAGAGTATCGTTCCTTAGCTTGTTGATCATGCCATTCAGCATGAGAGCACCGGTATTTTGGGGGTCAGGCCTCAGAGCTTTATCGACCTTTGCCATTGCCTGGTCGAGTTTCTGGGCATTCCCATATACCTGAACCAGCCCCAGATAGGCAGAAACGAGCTTTGGATCGATTTCGATCGCTTTCATATAGGCGGTTTCCGCCTTTTCGGTTTCTTTCCGCGAACCGTATACCCCGCCAAGGATTTCATACAATTCCGGCTTCGACGGGTAGATCTCGATCTGTTTATTTACGCGTTCCAGGGCCGAATCGAGCCTGTTTCCCGCGATGTCCATGGAGACAAGCTGCGCCAGGGGTTCTACCGAATCCGGGGAAATTCTCAATGCCTCCTCGAAATGCTTCGCTGCTTCGACATTTTTACCCTGGCCGCGCAAAGCAAGCCCCAAAAGATGCTGTCCCCGGGAATCGTTGGGGTTTGCCTCCACCGACTTTTTAAACAGCGCCCCCGCCTTGACGGGATCTTTCCCGCTCAGGTATGCCGCGCCCAGGAGGTTGTAAATCGATGGGTTCCCGTGACCCTTCTCGATTAAACCTTCCAGACCGCTGATAGCCGTCTGGAAAGCGCCCGAGGCGAGGTCGAGTTCGGCCAGCCGCAGCCTGGCTTCGACAAAGTCGGGCTCGAGATCGAGCACCTGCCTGAAAGAGGCTTTTGCACTCTCGGTGTCCTTCAACTGCAGATGGGCAAGTCCCATGAAAAAATGGGCCTGTACGGAGCCGGGATTGTATTTTAAAGCTTCACTGAAGTCACCGACCGCTTCAGTTGCCCTGTTCTGGGCAAGATTCATCTGCCCCCTGAGGACCAGGGCCTCCACGTAGTTCGGTTTTTTCTGCAAAGCCGCGTCAAGCAACCTGCCCGCCTCAGCGTAATCCTTTTCTTCAAGCGCTATTCTTGCCAGAAAATAGTAAGCCGGCAAAAAATCGGGAGTTTTCGCGAGACACTCGGAAAGCACCCTTTTTGCCTCCGCCGTTTTCTTATTTGCGACGTAGAATTCAGCCAGCTTTATAAGCGCTCCCGAAGGCGCCGGAGAAAGTTCGACCGCCTTTTTCAACTCCTGTTCGGCCCGGCCGGGGTCCTGCCTCCTGAGGGATAGGTCTGCCATCAGCAGGGAAGCCTGCTCGGAACCGGGCTCTATGGCCAATGCGTCTTTTATGGAACTTTCGGCCTTTTTCAGGTCACCCTTTTTTAAGTAGAGTGAACCCAACCCCAGGTGGTATTGCGCCTTGTCCTGGAATTTGAGCCTGACCTGTTCCACGAGCTTTATGGCCCTGTCGATCTCTGCCGGAGACCTGGCCGCGTCGCACAAAAGCATAAAGGCTTCAAGGCTATCGGTATTTTTTTCGAGCAGCCGAAGCAGGATTTCAGTCGCCGCCTGAAAGGAACCGGTACGGACATCGACTTCCGCGAGCCGCAGGGATGCATCCATAAAAATAGGCGCCATGTCCACGGCTTCTTTAAAGGACGCCCTGGCCCTGTAGAGGTCCCCGTTCCTCATCTGAGCCAGACCGAGCAGAAACCTGGGCCAGGGCCAATCGGGGCGGGCTTTGATTACATCCTGGAGTTCTTCTGTGGCCTTATCCGTTTCATTTCCGACAAGCATCACCTGGGCGCGGGTAACCCGCCCTTCCAGATCGGAGGGGTTCTTTTTAAAGACAGACTCCAGGAGTTTGTTGCACCGGTCGAGGTCCTTCTCTTCGAGCGCTATCCGAGCCAGCCGGTTAAGCGCCGGCAAAAAATCGGCGTCCTTTTCGACAATACCCTCCAGAACGCTTTTCGCTTTATCCACAGACTTTGTGAAAAGATAGAAATCGGCGAGCTTCATTTGAACACTCGGCGCTGCCGGCGCCAGTTCGGCGGCAGCCCGGTACTCCTGCTCCGCCTGAGAGAGGTCCTTCCTCATTGTGGCTATATTGGCAAGCGCCAGGTGTGCTTCGGGGAGATTGGATTCTCCTTTGAGGGCATCGAGGTACGAACTCTCCGCCTTAGCAAGGTCTCCCTTTTTCATGAACAGTTGCCCCATGAGCAAATGGCGCCTGGGCAGATCGCTGGAAGAAAACTCTACCGCTTCGAGCCGTGAAATTGTGTCCTCGACCTCTTCCCGATTGGCGGCAATGCCGGCCAACAAGGCATAGGCGTCTATATTTTGGGGGTCCTTTTCCAGGACGGACTCAATCTCCAGGCGGCTGTCATCCGTTTTGCGCGACATCGCAAAGACTTGGGCAATTTTGATCCTCACCTCGAGGTCCGAGGGATCGATATCCTTTGTTTTCTCATAATGCCGCAGCGCCGGCCCCAGATCTCCAACCTTGAGAAAGAGTGAAGCCAGTTTCTTGTTTGCCTCCTTGTCGTTGGGATCGAGCTGGAGGATATTGTAATATTCAGTGGCAGCTTCCTTGTATTGCTTCTGCGCAAGAAACTTCTCGGCATTTTCGAGGTGACGGGCTTTCTTCACCTCTGGGGAAGCCCCGCATGCAACCATTGCAAGCACAATCAGAATTACCGGCAAAACACGCTTTAAGGCACCGGTCATAATTCATACTCCTCGTATGAGAGACTATATACAACACTAAGCAGGAGAATATCATTTCTATTGCGCACCCCTTGGCGATGTACCCCGCGTAGCGCGAAAGGCGCCCCGCTCATTCTCGACGCTCCGCGAGACGGGGCGTTAGCGGGGCGCCTTGGTTATTAAGGGCGTAAACTTGCCTTCAGGTATTTCGAGGGCAAGCATAATTCCGGCGGAGCCAACGAGTAAAATCGTCATTCGGGCATTAACTCATTCCGGTGCACGCCGGCAAGTAAAATGGTCATTCGGCATCAATGTTCGTCATTCCGGCGAAAGCCGGAATCCAGGACCGGCGTCGGTGAGGCACTATCCGCGCCACTCACCTCAGGCTGCACCTCCCCCTCGTCATTGCGAACCCCGGACTCAAGCCTTTCTTTGCGACTCGAACACTTCGCAATGAAATATCTCTCCACCCTTGCCAGCACCAGCAAAATCACCGTAAGCCAGGCCAGCCCGATGAAGAAAAAAGGAATCCCTCCGGCCGTATGCAAAGAACCCTCAAGGATCTTCTTGTCCCAGTAAATGCTGAGCAACACGAGAGTGGCGATCCTGAGCCCGTTTTTGAAGGGGGCCACAAACATCGTCAGTATAATAAGGGGCGCCCTTGCGCTGTTTGTCCGCAGGAAGTAGCGGGCATACAGGGTGCTGGTTATCAGCAATGCGATGCTGGACCTGATCCCGCTGCACTCAGGAGCAACCACTACGCTCACATCGGGAAGTGCTATCGAAAAGCCCTCTTTTACCGGGTACAGGCGGAGGGTGTCGAGCACCCAGCAGGCAGCATTGTACGATTGGACCTGCAGGAAGTATATCACCTTGTCCAGGACAAGGTCTGGTATGGGGATGGTGAAAAGGAGCAGGAAAACAGCAAATTGTGCTTTCCAGAAGGTTTTCAGGCCAAAGGAGAGCAGAAATATTCCCGCCAGGTAAACCGCAGATGCCAGGGACAAAATGGACGAGTAATCGTTTGGGCTAAAACCGGATTGATTTGTTTTTCCATAAAAATAGAGAATGCAGCTTGCAAGGACCAGGATAATGCCGTAAACCGGTGAATAACCCACTGCGCTGAATATTTTCTTTCTTTCCGTGAATAGTACATACCCGATGATGAGGTAAATTGCAGGTATATGGGAATAAAGAACTGACTTCGCCAGGAAGATACCTATCGCAGTCCTGCCGAAAACGAGAATTCCCAACAACAACAGGAAACCAAATAATATTGTTCTTTTTTCCGGTTTATGGATCATCTTGCGAGCACCCGATCTTAATGAATTTGCGGATAAGGATAAATCAAGCTTAAACGTACCAGGCATAATTCACCCCAACTATGGATTAGGAAATTTAGGGATTCAGAGATTAAGAGATTAAGGGATTAAGGGATTCAAGGCTTCCTCAATTCCTCAATTCCTCAATTCTTCAATTCGTTTGAGAAATGGCACGAAATGATACGAAATGGCATGGTTTCAGGATTTTTTCCGGCCGGCATACCGTCCAGCGGCCGGCGTTGGATATTTAGGCTTCAAATAATTATTAATAGAATCAATAATATATACGACATTAGATATTAATTATCTAGTTTTATGTTACACCTTATCTTGTTGCTAATGTTCGTGGTGCTGTGGCCTGTCAGAACAGAAACCAACTCTATGCGCCCTCCGTAAGCTTCGACACTCTCCCTGCCGACAACCTGGTCAATTCTGTAATCGTTCCCTTTGACAAGTACATCCGGCCTGAGGGTCTCAATGAGGGCGAGCGGCGTGTCTTCATCGAAGCGCACTACAAGGTCCACGCACGATAAAGCCGCTAGTAAGATGGCCCTATCGTTTTCGGAGAGGATCGGACGGCCCGGCCCCTTGAGACGCCGAACCGACGAATCGGTGTTGAGCCCGACGATAAGACGATCCCCCAGCGCTCGCGCTTGATGCAGAAGATGAATGTGCCCTGGATGGAGCAGGTCAAAACACCCATTGGTGAAAACGATTTTCCCTCCGTTGGATCGCCAGGCCAAAACTTGCATTTGAGCCGAATCGGCAGAACTGATTTTGCCGGCGCCGTGCAGTCCATTCCCGGATTCTGCCAACACAAGCGCATTCTGGAGTTCTGCAGCGGTCACGGGTTGAGTTCCCAATTTGCCGACCACGATGCCGGCCGCAATGTTTGCCACGCGAGCAGCTTCCGGAAAGCTAAGTCCACAGGCGACACACGCAGCGAGAGTTGCTATGACCGTATCGCCTGCACCTGAGACATCATAAACCTCGCGTGCTATGGTTGGAATGATGAGAGGTTCCTTTTGCGGGCCCAAGAGACACATACCTTTTGAACCTCGAGTTACAAGAAGCCACCGAACCTCATATATTCCCCGGATTCTTTCAGCTTCCTTTGACAGTTGCGGCTCGTTTTGGATTGCCGACTCCGCCACCTGTTCCAATTCGGATGCGTTTGGCGTAATACAGGTTGCAAAGCGATAGCGCTCCCACTGCTTTCCTTTCGGATCGACAAGCACCGGCACTCCACGTTTATTGGCCAGGGAAATCACCATTTGGCAAAAATCCGGAGTTTGAAATATTCCTTTCCCGTAGTCTGATAGAATCACTGCCTGGCAGGCAGGCAGATGCTCTGCAAATCTGGTCAACAGCTCTGACCTTATTAAATCGCTCAAGCAATTGGACTCTTCCTCATCGAGCCTAAGTAATTGCTGTTCCCTGGCCATGATGCGAGTCTTCGTTATCGTCGGCCGCAGTTGGTCTATCAACAGGTGGTTGTCTATGCCTTTTTGACCACACAGTTCTTTCAGAGCTTTGCCATCCAGATCCTCACCTATTATTCCGAGCAGAACCGTCGTGCACCCAAGATTAACGAGGTTGTTGCAGACATTTCCTGCACCTCCCAGCGCCTCATAGCGTTCCTTGACGCGCAGGACCGGAACAGGAGCTTCGGGCGAAATGCGCTTGACTTCGCCCATGAGGTAGCGGTCAAGCATTACATCCCCCAGCACCATAATCCGGCAATTTCTGAAATCAGGCAAAGCATCGGCCTGCATCGTAGAACTCCAATTCAAGCAATCGTTCAAAGGACCAGGGCCCGATAGTATGCCAATTTCAGGTATTGGAGGAGCACTTCCTGGACACCGTGCCAACTCGCCGTCCAATTCTCCGGCCGCTTGGTCCCCCACACAGGAAAGCAGTATGCAACCACTCCCATTTGGCCAAGCACAGAACTAAAAATGAGCTGCATCCGTTTGCTCTTAAAACCACCAGTTACAATAAGAACTGAATGAACATCCGGCCTCGATTTCAAAAATTCGCCAACCTGCCGGGCGGCATTGAGGGTAATCGGTTCGATCTCGCGGATGGGCAGAAGCTCGGTTGATTCCAGGTGAGCTACACGGATCATCACTTCGGCAATCCCCCGCGGCACCAACCCCGGTCTTTCAGGATCTTGTCCGGAGGCCGTCACCGGCACGAGCACCGTAGCGGCGCCGCAATGTTTCATCAGTTCTTCGGCTTTCTCGAAGAGCAGGTAATCAATGTCAAGATTGTCTATCAGGATCAAATCGGGCTCGCAGAACCCGGAGTCTGTGACCAGACCCCACCCAATCGCCGGGCCCCACCATCCTCGAGTAGTCATCGCTAATATCAGCACCAGGCTGAGGATCGCCAGGCGCAGCTTCCAGGTGGTTTTGTAAGTCGTGGTCCGATATATCAGGCAGCGCCGCCAGCTTCCCGCGCTCCCAATGCGACCCGATTCCGCTTCGTCTTTTGCGTTCGCTCTTTGCTTCAATTCTCAAGACAATCCCACCGGCCGACGGTGCTGTAGATCCGATAGATTACATCGGAGACTCGATTCCACGAATGCTTTTCGTTAACGTACTCAATTATGGTTCTCCGACTTGCATCAGGGTCTCGGTACATTTTGCTCTGAAAGAACAACCCTATTTTTGAAGCGAGGTCGAGCGGATCATCTGCAGCAGATACATAGCCCGTTACTCCTTCCACCACCGACTCGGCAAGCGCACCAACATCCGTGGCTACGACCGGCACGCCAAAGCTGTAGGACAGGAAGATCACACCGCTCTGGTAGATCTTCTTATAGGGGAGAACGAGGAGGTCGCTGGCCTTAAAATAGATCTCGACCTCTTCATCCGGGACGTAATCAATCCGTTTGTGGATGCGCCCGTTGAGCCCACTCAGAGTGATAGACCCTTCCAGATCTTTCCAGTAATCATTGCAGCTCTTAACTCCACCTACTATGAGGAGCCGGCATTCAGGAAGATAATCCAAAGCTTCAATGAGAAGGTCGAGCCCCTTGTAGGGTGCGATATTACCGAAGAAAAGCAGCGTCTTTTGGTCGCGATCAATGCCGAGCAGCCCTCTGGCTTTTGACCGGGTAAGCTCGGAACGCGGAATCACGTTATTGACTCCGAAGGGGACCACTGTGATTTTGCCCGGGTTGACTGAATACCCGCCGACCGTCTGAGACTTCATCTGATCGTTGTGCACCAGTATATGGTCGACCTGTCGATAAAGACACTTCAGGAAAAACCTGTCCAGGAATCCGCTGCGATTATCTCGTTCCCTCATGTTTATATTATGCGCCGTGTAAACAAGACGTTTACCCAGGAGGCGGTAAAAAAGAATAAGCAGGCTATTATCGAACCACTCGAACTTGTTGAACCAGAGGATGTGAAATAATCGGGGATCGGTAGTTGCAACGTATCTCAGCAACGCCAGGTAATACCTGACGATACGGAAAACCTTTTGCCGCAAAGGGGCGTTGACTGACTGAGCTCCTCGCAAATTCAAGTAGCTGACGTTTGCAGACCTGGCCACCGGAGAGAACTGCATTTCGTCGTTTGCCAGGAACTCGATCTGGAGAGGTTTGGAAACTAAACCTTCCAGCAGGCCCAGAGCATAATGAGGATCTTTCCCTGCGGTGAGGATCGAGATTTTAGGCATTGGATTTGGAAATAGAGTAATCGTTCACCGAACTTTCCCTGCAATTTTAAGCACCAGGAAGAAACATTAAGGAGTTGCCGGACGAAACGTTTGATCCAAACTTTCAGCCTTCGGGCATTGAAGTTTATGCCCATAGATTAGCTCGGTCCGCCTGCTCCTGAGACCGTCGGCTACGATTTGTACCGAGTGAATGTTCTCCTGCCCGCCAAGCGGCCAAGGGGAGTCCTGGACTTAAGCCAAAACTTCGACTCAAGCTGCGAGACATAGAAGGCCGAGATAGCCTCGGCTGAGAATGTGCGCCGTCTCTGCTGAGGACGGGTTGCAAGGCGGTAGCCCGTCTCTTCGAGAGCGTCTCCGACAACCGCTTCAAACCCGGCGAGATCCTCAGGCGAGTATCGCTTTTCCCACCGGCCCACTGGATTGAAACCCTCGGCAGAGGCCCGGCGTTGAAAGGAGCTGTCCGGGCTGCTGACCGAGCCGACGCCAACCTGCACGATGCGGTCGTAATCCAAATCATGGCCAATGAAACCGCCAAGTTGTGCTAACGTCTCCCTCGGTTTTACTACGAGGTCCTCGTAGTGCAGCTCATAGTAATCTCGCCCAATTCTTTGCCCGCCCGCACGGCCCTTTCGCACCATCCATTTCCAATATACGCCCAAAGACAGCAGTTTTCTGCCTCCTTCCCAGAAAAACGGACGAATCAGCCCCCAGTTCGCCAGAGATAAAGCCGCATCCCGCCCGTCACGGATGATGTGGACAATGAGCGCATTCGGAATCAAGCGCTTGATTTCAGAGATGTAGAGTGCATTCTGTGGCGTCTTCTCAGCCCATCGACCGACGCCTTGCTTCCGGCACATCTCCTCCATCACTATCCGTAGAAAATCTCCAAT
>Ga0074045_10006314_pt1 | contig 10200 bp, 10 predicted proteins | sample BogForMeECP23OM2_FD_94442 | JGI IMG/M metagenome (GOLD analysis project Ga0074045, IMG submission 94442) | Bog forest soil microbial communities from Calvert Island, British Columbia, Canada - Bog Forest MetaG ECP23OM2 | ecosystem: Environmental > Terrestrial > Soil > Wetlands ... | reverse complement strand
GTGCAGGATTTCGGCTTCGAGATTCATCCGAGCTTCTCGATTAGCACGAAATTGTCCCGATGGATGATCTCGTCGGCGACCTTGTAGCCGAGCACATCGGCGATTTCCGCCGACGGCCGGCCCTTGACGCGCGAAACGTCGGTCGCGGGATAATTCACCAGTCCGCGCCCGAATTCCACGCCCGCGTGGTCGAGCAGGCTCACGCAGTCGCCGCTCGCGAAATCACCGCGCACCTCGCAAATGCCCGACGCGAGCAGGCTCCGGCCCTTGCGCCGCAGGGCTTCGGCGGCTCCGTCGTCGACCGCCAGGGCCCCCGATGGGCGCATCGCGAAGGCGATCCACTGCTTACGGCTGTTGAGCCGCGTGCGCGAAGGCAGGATCAGTGTGCCGATTTCGCAAGCCGGGTCGAGCACCGCGCACAACGGATTCTCAGTGTGGCCGGGAGCGATAATCGTGCTGATTCCGGCGCGCGCCGCCTGCCGCGCGGCTTTCAGTTTGGTCGCCATCCCGCCGCTGCCGAGCGGCCCCTTGCTCTCCGCGACCAGCCCGCGCATCCCGGCCTCGGCGTCGGTAATCAGCGGGATCAGGCGGGCGTTGGGATCCTTGCGCGGGTCGCCGGTCAAAACGCCGGGAACGTCGCTCAGGATAACCAGGAGCTGCGCATGCACCATCCCGGCCACCAGCGACGAGAGCACGTCATTGTCGCCCATCCGAATCTCTTCGACCGCGACGGTATCGTTCTCGTTGATAATGGGAACGACCTTGGCCGCGAGCAAAACCTCAAGGGTATGGACCGCGTTGTCGCGGCGCTTGCGCTCGGCCAGATCCTGATGGGTGAGCAGGAGTTGCGCGACGATTCGGCCTCGCGCGTCGAAGGCCTTGGCCCACTGCCGCATCAATTCGATCTGGCCGGTGGCGGCCGCGGCCTGCCGCTCGGCCATCGAGGTCCCATGATGGCCGAGGCGCGCGCGTCCCGCCGCGATCGCGCCGGAAGTCACCAGCACGACTTCGCGCCCCGCGCGCATCACCGCGTCGATCTGCGCCGCCAGAAGATCGATCGTCTCGGTCCGGAGTCCGTCGCGATCGGAAAGCACCGCGCTGCCGACTTTGACGACCAGGCGTTGCGCCGGTTCGATTAAAGCGCGTTTGTAATCTAGCTGAGACATTCGACCGCGACTTCTTCCTTTTCCCGCAATCTGTCGGCGATCGCCGCGGCGAGGGGCGCCAGACCCACGCGCTCCTCGGCCGAAATCACGAAGACTTCGAGCCCGGTCGCCGCGTGCAGGGCGCGCGCCTGCTCCGACGCCGTCGCTGTGTCAACCAGGTCCAGCTTGTTCAGGGCGATCAGCGCCGGCCGCTGGATCATCTCGGGGTCGAACGCCGCAACTTCGCGGCGTACGGTCGCGAGGTCGTTCGCCGGGTCGCCCGTAAGGTCGAGCACATAGACCAGCACGCGGGTGCGTTTCAGATGCTTGAGAAAGCGAATCCCGAGCCCGTGTCCCAGATGGGCGCCTTCGATCAGGCCGGGAATATCGGCGAGACTGAACGCCACTTCGTCACTCACCTGCACACGGCCCAAGTTGGGGGTCAGCGTGGTGAAGGGATAGGAGGCGATTTTCGGACGCGCCGCGCTCAGCCCCGCGAGCAACGTCGACTTGCCGGCGTTGGGCAATCCGACCAGTCCGGCCTCGGCCACCAGCCGCAACTCGATTCGGACCCAACGCCGTTCGCCCTGGGTGCCGGGCGTCGCGATCCGGGGGGTGCGGCGGGTCGACGAGACGAAGTGCATATTGCCGAGACCGCCAGTGCCGCCCTGCGCGATAATCGCGGTGGCCCCCGGGAGCACGAGGTCAGCCAGTTGCTTGCCGCTTTCCTCGTCGAAGACCACCGTGCCGGGCGGGACCCGCACAATCAGGTCTCCGCCCTGATGACCATATTGCTGTTTGCCGCGGCCCGCCTCGCCGTCGCGCGCGACCGCCCGCGGCATGTACTTGAAGTCGAGCAGCGTGGCCAGGCCTTCGTCGACCTGGAAGATCACGCTGCCGCCGCGGCCGCCGTCGCCGCCCGCAGGTCCGCCGAAGGGGCGGAACTTTTCACGCAAAAAGGCGATCGCGCCGTCGCCCCCCTTGCCGGCCTGCGTGTAAACCCGTGCTTCGTCAATAAAGCGCATTCCACTGGATTATAGCAGGCGGGACACGCTTCAGGGACGCATGTTTTTGTTAAATCCCCGCCTAGCCGCAAAGCTCCGCGACGACGCGCAACGCCTCGGGCTGGCTGGTCCCGATCAGCATCGTGGTGACCGCGGACGTCTTCCAGCGGGCGAGCTGATCCCGCATATGCTCGCGCGGGCCGACCAGCGCGACCGCGTCGACCAGTTCGTTGGGCACGGCGGCCTGCGCCTCGTTCTTCTTGCCGGAGAGGTAGAGGTCCTGCAACTGGGTCGCCAGGTCTTCGTAGCCGAAGTTGCGGACGTAGCTGTTGTAAAAGTTCTTGTTGCGCGCGCCCATCCCGCCGATATAGAGGGCGAGGCTCGCCTTGATCGGCTCGCGGCACTTGTCGAGATCGGGACCCATCACGCAGGTCACATAGGGCGAGAAATCGAAATCGCGCGGATTCTTGCCGGGTCCGGCTTTGGCGAAACCGGCGTCCAGGTGGGCCTTGAAGAGCTGGTCGTACCAATCGGGGCTCATCCAGACCGGCAGGATACCGTCGGCCAGCTCGGCGGCGAGCTCGATTCCTTTGGGGCTGATCGACGCGGTGTAGATCTTCATATCCGGCCGGCCGTGCAGAATACTCTTGAGCGGCTTGCCGAGTCCGCTCGCGCCGGGGCCGCGATACGGAATCTGATACTCCTTGCCGTCGAAACTGAGCGGTTCCTCCCGTTTCAGGATCTTGCGGATGATCGCGATATATTCGCGATAACGCTGGAGCGGCTTGCCGTATGGCACGCCGTGCCAGCCCTCGATTACTTGCGGATTCGAGGGGCCGATCCCGATCAGAAAACGGCCATTGGTCAGGCCGTCGAGGGTCATCGCCGTCATCGCGGTCATGGCCGGGGTCCGCGCCTGCATCTGCAGGATTCCCGCGCCCAGCTTGATCTTCGAGGTGCGCGCGCCGACGAACGCGAGAAACGAAATGACGTCGGAGCCCCACGCCTCGCCGGTCCAGACCGATTCGTAGCCGAGGCGTTCGGCTTCGAGGATTACATCCATCGTCTCGCGCATCCGCGGACCCGAATAACCGGAGACTATTCCCAGTCGCATCGCAGCTCCTCCTGATCTTTGCCGACCGCGCAATTGCGGGCGATCATCAACCTCGACAATTTGCGCCGTTTAGGTTACGACCGAGCTTAGCAATCGGGTGGAAGCAGCGTCCAACCGATCAGCCGGAGGCCGGCGCTGATGAAATTCATGCTCCATCTCACCCCTGCGGTGCCCGCTTCGCCAATCGAGCGCGAGCGCCTGCGCCCCATCGCGCATCGCACGGACAAGACCCAGCAGATGATCGACGAGATGGTCGAGCTCGCGCAGCTTGCCGAGGAGCTGGGCTTCAACGCGGTTACCTACTCGGAGCATCATTTTTACACCGAGGGTCTCGAGGCCGGGGCGACGCCGACGCCCCATCTGATGAATCTGCTGCACCATACCAAGCGCATCAGGGTGGGGCCGGTCGGCTTCGTGCTGCCGACCTGGGATCCGATCCGGCTCGCGCTCGACGTTGCGTGGGCGGATCAGATGAGCCGCGGCCGCGTGCTGGTCGGTCTCGCGCGCGGCGTCTTTCCGCGCTGGGTCAACGTTCTCGGGCAGCATTACGGGGTCCAGCCGGGAGCGGTCGGACCGGAGGCCGAGCGGCATAATCGCGAGGTTTTCGAAGAGCTGTTCAAGGTGATGAAATTGTCGTGGGGCGAGGAGCCCTTTGCCTTCAAGGGCAAGCACTACAGTGTGCCGGTGCCGTTCGAGGGCCAGGAGTGGCTGCCGTATGAGGCGACCGCCCGTTACGGGGCGCCCGGCGAACTCGACGAGCACCATCGGCTGCGCAAGATCTCGCCGGTGCCCAAAACCTACCAGAAGCCTCATCCGCAAATCTTCATGGCATTGACGACGGCCGAGGAGACGATCCGCTGGTCGGCCCGCGAAGGGGTCGTGCCGATGATCTTCCTGCCGTTTCCCGACATGGCGATTAAAGGCGCGCAGTTCTATACCGACGAGGCGGCCAAGGCCGGCCGCCCGCTTAAGCTCGGTCAGAATATCGGGATGGCGCGCCTGATGTACCTGGGCGAGACACGCGAGGAGGCTCGCGCCCATGCCCAGAATGGCGCGATCTTCCTGTTCCGCCAGTTCCACGCCAAGTTCATTCCGCAAATCCCGACCACGATCGAGCCCTTTATGGACGCGGGGCTCGCCTTCACCGGCACGGTCGAGGACGTCCGGCGGCAGATGCTCGACGTTCAGGAGCGGATCAACCCGGAATACTTCATGATTGTCTGCGATCAGGGTTTTATGCCGCTGCACGATGTGAAGAAGCAGATCGCGATGTTCGGCACGAAGATCATGCCGGAGTTCATGGGCTAGCGATTTAAGTCAGCGAGGGGCGAGCGGGACACAAAAAGAGCCCGGTGCCTTGAGGCGCTGGGCTCTTGTCAAGGTCGTGGATTAATTCGGCTAACGACCGCCTGCCGCAGCGCTCGTCATTTCTTCGGCTACCGGCACCGGGTCGACGCTCACGCGCCGTTTGTCGCCGCGATACGATTCGTACTTGGCGATCCCGTCAATCTTGGCGTAAATCGTGAAATCACGTCCCAGACCGACATTGCGGCCCGGATGGATTCGCGTGCCGCACTGCCGCACCAGGATATTGCCCGCCAAGACCTTCTCGCCGGCGTATTTCTTGATCCCGCGCCGCTGTCCCGGACTATCGCGGCCGTTGCGGGTCGAGCCTTGTCCTTTCTTATGCGCCAACGCTGATCTCCTGAATGCGCAGCACGGTCAATTCCTGCCGATGGCCATGCTTGCGGCGATAATTCTTGCGCTTCTTCTTCTTGAAGACAATGACTTTGGTGCCACGAGGTTGCTGAACGATCTTCGCCCGAACTGACGCGTTGGCGACGGTCGGGCGTCCGATCGTACTCGCCCCCGCATCCTCAATCGCCAAGACCTCGCTGAGCGAAACTTCGCTGCCCACGTCACCGACGATTCGCTCGACAGTGATCTGGTCGCCCGCGCCTATTCGGTATTGCTTGCCGCCGGTTTTTACGATTGCGAACATTGGAAAACTCGAACCCAATTCAGTACCGGATACAGCGGCCTCTGTCAACGCGCCCTTAGTGGCAACCTCGTGAACGTCTGGCCGCAGTCAACGCAGCGGTACAACCTCGTGGCGATTGAGTTGGGCCGTCCCGTCCATGACGCCCTCTCACCGCGCACGCGTTCTTCGACACGCCCTCCGCATCTTTCGCAGTGTACAAGTCCAACTGGCCAAAGCCTGACCCCGACTTTGGAAATCTTCCTTTTCCGCTTCTTAGGCTTCACAAAGCTGCGGACTGAATCAATCCTGGTCCGATCATAGCCGATTCCACACGCCAACAGCCATGACTGGCGTGCATCGCGAGGCCTAGACCTGTTGGATTGGCGCGATAAATCCGCTGATTCCGGCACCGAACGAGGATTCGCCACGGACCGGGGGGATCCGTGGCGAACTCGATGATGAATCCGGTCGGAGAAGAGCTACATCATCACTCGATGACTGAGAAAAGCAAGAACAGCGAAAAGTCCGATAACTAAAGTTAAGCCTTCCATGTCTGAGCCTCCATCTCAAGAGATGCAACGCAATTTACACGATAATATTGCATTTTGCAATGAAACTCACACTGCATTCTGCAACGGGGACTTCGAGAGATGATCTCCCGCCGATTTCTGGGTCCAGGAGCAGAGATAATTTGTGGAAAAGGGGCAGGAAAGGGCTTGGAACGCGCGGACCGGGTCTGCTCAGCTCGTCGTTCCGTCTGCAGGCGGCGGCGCAGTCTTGAACTCAGGCAGCGCGCCGCCAATCATATCCCAAGGCTGCCGATCACGCGTGAATAGCACATACGCGGGCTTGAACACGGCCGGATCGTCGAGGCTGCCCACGTAGATCGTAACGGCGTCTGGAGAGACTTCGGGTGTGCCGAAGAGCAGGCTTCCGCAATTGGGACAGAAATTGCGGATCGCCTTCAGCCCGCTGCTCCCGACGGTCACGTAGTTCCTGGTCTCGCCGGTCACTTTGAACAGCTCTTTTGGCATGCCCATTACCGGGACGTGCCCGGTCCCGGACGACCGCTGACAATCGCGACAATGGCAGTGCACGGCGAACAGCGGTTCGCCGCCAGCCTCGTAGCGGATGGCCCCGCACAGGCATCCGCCTGTGATCATCGCGTACCTCGTTCCGGGTGGGGTGGTCAGTCGATACCGAGGCGCTCGCGGCCCTCGGGCGAGATCATCTGCGGAGTCCACGGCGGATCCCACACCAGATCGACGTTGGCCTCGGTGATGCCCTCGATGGAAAGGATCTTTTGCTTGGCGTCGATTGCGATCGTCGCGCCCATCCCGCACCCTTGGGCCGTCAGGGTCATCTTGACCTCGACCCTGTGCCCGCCGTCCGCCTCGGGCGTCATCTCCATCCCGTAGACCAGGCCGAGGTCCACGATATTGACAGGGATTTCCGGATCGAAGCAGGTCTTGAGCTGCTCCCAGACCATCGTTTCAAGGTCGCCGGCCGCTCCAGTCGCAGCCGGGTTCTCTTCCGCGGTTTTGCCGACCGCGTCCGCATCCTTGCTCTGGATACGAAAGAGGCCGCCATGCGCCGGGACCTGCAGCGTATAGGTGCCGCCGAGCGCCTGGGTGATGAAAACTTCGATGCCTTTTTCCAGCGTTACTTTATTGCCTGCGGGAACCTGCACGGCCTCGCAGTCACGGGTCAGCTCGACACGTTCCATTTTTATATTTCCTCTCGGAGTTTTGGGTAAATTCTAGGACTTTCGGCCAGCGGGTGCCAGCCTGTCGATTACTCGCTGCGATGGCTTCCGATTGAGGAAAAATTATGGAATAGGTAATAGCGAAGACCAGACGAAAGTGCGGGGCCGGGGTTCTATGGCGGAGGCGGAGCGGAAAGAGTCCTCGGACTGGTCGCCAGGTTATTCCGTGAGCAATTACCCGGCGGCGGACTATCCTGCGCGGCGCGGCGGGGATTCATCCTCGATCCACGCGACGGCGCGCGAGAAGTTGCACGCCTTCCTGCGCGAGCGGCCGGGCGGCGCCGACGTCCACGAACTGGCGGGACTGCTGTTTCGCGGAGTCGGTTCCGATCCCGAGCTGACGGCGCGGCTGATCCATGGTCTCCTCGGCCACGATCCTCATTTCCATCACGATGAGTCGACCGGGCTGTGGTCCTTGCGCGAAGCCGCTTCGTGGCGCGTCCCGCTGGATGAAGCGCCGTTCGTGGTGGTCGATCTCGAGACGACCGGCGGCCGGGTCGCGCCCGGTGCGATAATCGAGATCGGCGCCTACCGGATGCGCGGGCGGCGCATCCTCGAACCCTTTTCGAGCCTGATTCGACCACGCATGCCGGTGCCGCGTTTTATCACCGGGCTGACCTCGATCACCAACGAGATGCTGGAGGACGCCCCGCCGATCGAAACGGTGCTGCCGGCTTTTCGCGAATTTATCGACGGCGCAGTAATTGTCGCGCACAACGCGCAGTTCGACCGAAGTTTTCTCGATTTTGAGTTTCGCCGGCTTTTCGGGATCGGCCTGCTCAATCCGATCTTGTGCACGGTGCGGATGGCGCGGCGGTTGCTGCCGTCGCTCAAGCGGCGGCGTCTCGACCTGCTGGCGGAGCATTTCGGGCTGTCGACCGAGGGGCGCCATCGCGGACTGGGCGACGCGCGGATGGCGGCCGAGCTGTTCTCGATCATGCTCGAAATCGTCGCGCAGATGGGGCTCGATCGGCTCGATCGCCTGCTCGACCATCACGGCCGCGGCGCGGCGGGCCGGCGGATCGAGCGTCACGTGCCGCCGGAAGTGATCGCCGCGATCCCGCGCGAGCCGGGCGTCTATCTGATGCGTAACGAGCGCGGCGAGCTGCTCTACGTCGGCAAGGCGGCCTGCCTCAAGGAGCGTGTCGCGTCGTACTTCAACAGCGGCGTCAACGCGAAGACCGCCGAGCTGGTCAGCCACGTGTGGGCGATCGAGACGCGGGTCGCGCGGTCGTCGCTGGAGGCGGCGCTGACGGAGGCGAGGCTGATTCGCGAACACAAGCCGCCCTACAACCGGACGCTGAAGTCGGTGGCGCCAGCCTGGATTATCCGGCTCGACCTCAATGATCCCTTCCCCCGCCTGCAGGTTGTGACCAGGCTGACGGCGAAGGTTGGCGTGCTGCAACTGGGACCGTTCATCGGGCGGCGCAATCTCGACCATTCCACCCGCGCGCTCGCGCGTCTGCTGGGCCTGCGCGTATGCGCCGGACGGCTGACCCCCGATGAGGATTTTTCGCCGTGCGTCTACGGTCAGATGGGTCAGTGCGCGGCGCCCTGCAATCTGGGCGTGAGCGAGGACGCCTACGGCGATCAGGTGCGACGCGCGATCACGTTTTTGCGCGGACGCGCGGCGCCGATTCTCGGAGAACTGGCGCGCGGCCGGGATCAGGCGGCCGCCGCGATGCGCTTCGAGGAGGCGCGCCGATGCCATCGCGACCTCGAAGCGCTGACCGCGCTAACGGAACGGGTCGGGCGGCTCAGCCGGGTGATCGCGGAGAACAATCTTGTAATCGTGCTCGCCATCGTGACGGACGCCGCTCCCGCGACCGCCGCGTCGAGTTCATCGCCCAGCTTCGCGTACGTCGTCCTGAGCGGGCGGCTCGCGCTGACCCGCGAGCTGGATACGCCGGCCGCAGCCGAGGAGGTCGCGAGTTTCGTCGCGCAGAACTACGAGCGCTACCGCTTGCGCGCGGTTACGCGTGACGAGCTCGAACCGATGATGATCGTCGCACGCTGGCTCAGGGAGCGCACCCCACACGACGGGCGGTTGATCCACCTCGCCGGGCCGTCGGTTGACGCCGCGACGATCCTCGGCGTCAGCGATACGACGTCGGTCGCCGATGGCGAGTCGTCAAATGCCTAAGAGGCTTGGGTTCGCCCTGCGACGCAGTAGCGGAAGGGGAAAAACCAGCTGATACAAACGCGCTCCGCCGGGATGCCGGCCTCTGCAACGAGGCGCCGCCAATCCGCGGCGGCAAAAGCGCGCGCCACCGATAACGGTCCGTCATGCTGGACCATCGGGCTGAAGCGTAACAGGCGCGTCACATAACGGATCAAAAAAAAAGGCAGAGGGTGACGATGGAGATCGTTGATAAACCATCCGCGCCTTGCATGACGATCCATCCACCGCAGGAATTGCACGACTTCGTCGTCGGTCAGATGATGGGTGAAGAGCGAGCATATAATGAAATCGGCGCGGCGGTCCGGGTCGAAGGAAAAAATATCGGCGATCTCATATTGAATCGGCGCGTCAGGCGGCGTAACGCTTTCCGCCGACTTTTTTGACCACGGATTGCGATCCACGCCCGCCAGACAGATCTTGCGTCCACGCCACTCCGCCCATCGCCAGATCCTGCGCAGCATGTCGCCAGCACCGCTGCCGACATCCAGGATCGAAACCGGCTGCCCGGACTTATCGTCGCGCAAGGTCGCTTTCAGCCAATGCAGCGTGGGGCGGTACGCGAGCGTGCAGACATTCACCAGCTCGAGGTCGTGCAAGCATTGCCGGAAGTCCTCGAAACCGATGGCGTCGTCGTCCATCATTTCCAGCTGATGACTGCGGCAGCTGAAATCACGCCGCATCATTCAACTGCTGAAGCGCGATCGCTCAGGGGCGGACGCGCGTCACCGGACGGTCGGCGAGATCGGACGGCTTGCGTCCCATCTTTTCCTCATGTTCGCGATAGTCCTGCATAGATTTCATGATCGCACTGACGGAGGAGTTGAAGAGTCCCTCTTTGCGCTCGGCCGTCCAATGCTGCGAGTACTGAATCGGCTCGACCACGCCCTGGAAGTGCGGCGCCACGTAACGCGCCATCAACTCGTAAGAGCGCAGGGTCTTTTCGCGCGACGCCCATTCGTGCCCGAGGATCAGCATCCCGCCGAAGCCGCCGGCGCCCGAGGCTTCGATC
>Ga0074045_10006313_pt1 | contig 10200 bp, 13 predicted proteins | sample BogForMeECP23OM2_FD_94442 | JGI IMG/M metagenome (GOLD analysis project Ga0074045, IMG submission 94442) | Bog forest soil microbial communities from Calvert Island, British Columbia, Canada - Bog Forest MetaG ECP23OM2 | ecosystem: Environmental > Terrestrial > Soil > Wetlands ... | reverse complement strand
TGCAGCTTGTGGCCGGAAAGGGACAGGAAATCGATACTTGAGGATCCGAGCCGCAGGGGTACCTTACCGACGGCCTGTACAGCGTCGGTGTGCATCAACGCGCCGCGTTCATGAGCTATCTCGCCGATCTCGCGAACCGGAAAAATCACCCCGGTCTCATTGTTGGCCCACATCACGGACACCATCGCTGTTTGATCGCTGATCTTGGCCCGGACCTCCTCCATGTCCAGCATTCCATCTTTATCTACCGACAGCCATCGCACATTGTACCCTTTGAAGCGTCCGAGATGCTTGCAGAGATTCAGGACTGCCGGATGTTCCACCCTGGTCGTGACAATCTCTTTACGTTCAGGCATGGTAGCCAACGCGCTCAGGATCGCAGTGGAATCGGATTCAGTCCCTCCTGAAGTGAAAATCACCTCCTGCTGCGAGGCATCCAACAATGCGGCGAGAGACTCCCTGGCCCTGGCCACGTCGCGAGCTACACTTCCTCCGAAGGAGTGCATGCTCGATGGGTTCCCGTAGCGTTCCGTCAGAAAAGGGCGCATAGCTTCAAAGACTTCGGGAGCCACCATGGTAGTGGCATTGTTGTCCAGGTAGACCGTTTTCATCCCGCCACCTCCTCTACATGTAGATCAGGATGCACCAACTCCTTCAGCTTGGATTCTATGCCGCCCTTTGTTAACGCTGAACTGGGACAGGATGTACACAGCCCTCTGAGTGCCACGACAACCCGGTTTCCATCCAGATCGATGAGTTCCACATCTCCGCCATCCTGCTGAAGCATCGGGCGAATCTCCTTTTCCATAACTTCCTGTATCTTGGCGATCTTCTGAAGGTTCGTCAGTTGCGGTCGAGGCCGGCCATCAGTCTTCTCTTCTTGTTTCAGCTCTCCCCTGACCTGCGCAATAATTTCAGCTATCTTATCCTGGCAGAGCCCGCATCCACCGCCGGCTTTTGTATAATTGGTCACCTGTTCGACAGTGGAAAGATTGTTTGCTCTGATTTCGCTCTTGATCTGCTCGTCCGTAACGCCAAAGCACTGGCACACCAGTTCACCTTCCAACTCTTCCGCGGGGGCTGGCTCTTTGCGGTAACAGGCCACAGCAGCATGAAACGCGTCTCGCCCCATGACAGAGCAGTGCATTTTTTGCTGTGGCAGTCCGCCCAGAAAGTCTGCAATATCCTGGTTGGTGATCTTCATTGCCTCCTCTACGCTCTTCCCTTTAACCATCTCTGTCAGAGCGCTGCTGGAGGCGATTGCGCTTCCGCATCCGAAGGTTTGGAATCGCGCATCCAGTATCTTGTCCGTCTCCGGATCTATCTTCAGGAAAAGTTTCAACGCGTCGCCGCACGCTAGAGAGCCCACTTCACCAACTGCGTTGGCATCTTCCAGCTCTCCCACATTTCTCGGGTGGAAGAAATGATCTTTAAGTTTTTCGCTGTATTCCCACATGAGACACCTCTTCCTTTCTCATTCATTGTATCGACAACTTGAAAAAATATCAGACCATGCCACTTACTTCAAGGACCTCATAGTCGAACCTACCTATCTTTTAGATGTCTCAGAAAGCAATGAGGTTCTGAATTGTTTAGCGGTTGCGTTGTCCGACCGAATGGGTCGGAAATGTTGAACCGTGAGGCGTGGTGTGATATGAAAGTAATTTTCGACGAGTTGAAACGCGGAGCAGGGTTGTCCTCCAACCCTTCCGAGGTTTATTAGAAATTGGACGTGTGAAAAGTCCCGGTCGTCCCTTTTATAAAGGGCGGGATCGGATCGGTGTCGTCACACGACGATTGGCGGGACATGGTTGGCTAAGTTGAGGGAGCCGACCTGATGCCCATGTGGTTTGGAGTCAATTGATGCAATTGTTTGTTAAACGCATTTGCAAAGCCTGCGCCGCGGCGGTTTGTCTCATGCCTCTGCTCGCAGCTTGTGCAACGAAGGCACCCGCGGTGCCAGTCGGCCTCGATAGCCTCATTGAAGGCATTGAAAAGAGAGCTTATATTGTAAACCAATTCCGGGCGAAGTTCGTAAAAACGCGCCACAGCGCGGTCTTCAACCGCGACCTCAGCGTTCAAGGCGACCTAGTCTTTCAGAAGCCCAACAGATTTCGGCTTACCATGTCAGGAGATGTGAATGCTGACATCCTCTCCGACGGAAAAATCATCACCTTAATACATGATCAATCCGATCAGGAAGTATTCCGTGTGGAAGGCGAAAGGGATTTGTCCAAGTTCGCGGATCCGCTGGTCATGATCATGCAACGGATCGGGGACGGGGGCTTGCGAAAGTTTGCAGTGGTGAAAAATGTCCAGGATGGTAGTTCAAACGTACTGGAAGTTGAACCGGGTAACGACACTTACTTTGAAAGAATAACAAACGTCAGCCTGAGTTTTTCGGACATTGGGGAGATAGGCAAGGTAGTTATCGCATTCAGAAACGGTGACCGAGATGAAACCGTTTTCCAGTCCTGGTCCCTGTTGGCTCGGGATGATCCTGAAATCCTTCAACTCAACGAGCGTCTGCAAGGCATGGCCCAGCGGTCTGCCCAAAGTTTTCCCAAGAATTCGTCTAAGCAAGCTCTCGCTGAAATGAAAGATGACAGCCCCCCGAACCTGCTTCGGGTGGTCGCCCCTGGACAGTAGTGTAGTGTTTCCATATCAGCTCGACGGTGACGGCCGTTCATCAACGGGTATGGAAAGCTTCGGCACGGCGCGACCGGTTGGTCGCCGACAAGGGGTGAGCACCGCTCGCCCCTATCCTATCGTTTGCTTTCTAATCTGAAGATATTTCTGAAACACGACACTAGGTTATGTGCTGTCCGCTCGTTTCCGTTCCGGAAAGTGGAGCAAATCCGTATCCATATGAACGAATCGCCATGATTCACCCACAAAACTGGCAAACTCCCATCCGAAATCGACTGGTCGAGCCCAAACCCCCTGTCGAGGCACCTTCACATCTCCTTCAGGGAAGGTATCCCCTTTGTGGAAGAATCTAGCCTCCCATTTGACGCCGTTAGCGCTGTAAAAACGGCTTGCGATCACTGACTATCCTCTCAATATAACGGCGCGAGATTCATGTTGCGACATTACGATACTGTTTGAGGACAAGCACCTGCCGGGAAAAGACTCCGATCTCCTCTCATCTGAGAGCAGCACCAGCATTACTCTGTCTGTGCTTTAGGGGCTTGCCTCGGATGCTACCCGCGTATATCACGACAGGTGTCAGGACGATGAGAGAAAGGATACCAACAAGTGCCACTAGAACCATGACCGGAATCATTGCCAGTACGAAGGCGATCGTTCTGATCTTTGTTCCTGTGGGGGTGCTCCGACTTGCCCGTCTCATGCTTGTGCCCCTCAACGTCGCGAAGCCTCCACCGGCAGTTGGTGACCACCCTTGGTTTTCAACACCCCTACGAGGAGTCCGGCGGGGGTAAGGTTCCCCGAAAACAGATGGCCGTCATGGTGGCTTGCAACGACCTTGGCCCCGTCAATTTTCCCGGTGAAATGGTATGTGTCTTTCTGGCCCAGCGGGCTATAGACATAGGCAACCCCACTGACGTCGTTCCCATTCTGGTCTATTCTTGCCTGGATAAGGGAGCCCATCAACCTACTTTCCCAGTTGCCGGCAATATTCACCCCTGCTCCCGCGGCCGACAGACACATAGACGCGAGCACTATTATTACGACAGCGAAGTACTTGGGCATTTGTTCTCCTTCCCGGACACTTCAGGCATGTGCATTTCAAACACCCGCCTGAAAATACTCCGGCCCGATCTTCGTCAAGCTCAATAAATTTTGCGGCTATAAATAAATGAGTTCCCTGATCTCTGAACCGGTTCCTTGAATTGCGAGACGACCTTTGTTGTCTACGGAATGTCGAGCCGGATGGTGCCGGTGAACCAGCGCACGCCCTGCCGAGCCAGACGAAGAGCTAGGTGCGAGTCGCCTACTATCAGAGCCCCGAACCTCCCGTCACTGACCCTCACTATCACCAAGCCGGCCCCAAATTCCTTGACCTCATTCGGTCTGTCGAGCTTGATTGTACACGTGCTCATTAGTTCGACACTTTCCGGGTCCATCTCCTCCACCGCCACAAGGACGCTCTGCGCAATGCCGAGCAGGAAGTGACGGTCCGGTCTTGGCAGTCCCTCCTCTAAGTATACTTCAGGAGGACGATCCTCTTCAATTCGGATCACCAATTCCGGATCCAGGGAAAACAGAGGAAGTGAAGGCAACGGATCAGTCAATAATTTCATCGGCTTCTTGGCCAGGCCCGTGTCATTCGTAAGAAGGAACAAGCGTTGCCGGATTGACGAATCGGTTCAGGGCCCTATAGCTAAGCGCTGACGAAGCGACTCTGCCAATAGAATAGCTGCTGTCTGTGAAACGTTGAGCGAGCCGACTTTCCCTGCCATCGGTATTGACAGCGCGATATCGCATTTTTCGCGCACCAGACGCCGGATACCCTTTCCTTCTGATCCCAATACCAATGCAACCCTGCCTGTGAGGTCTGTGGCAAAACAGACCGCTTTTGCTGTGGAATCCGTCGCGTAGATCCAGTAGCCTGACTCTTTGAGCCCGTCCATCGCCCTTGCCAAATTAACCACCCTGGCCAAAGGAACATGCGCGGCCGCGCCTGCGGACGTTTTTTCCACGGCAGGAGTGACGGCTACTGAACGATCCTTACTCAAGATAACAGCCGTTACGCCGAGACACTCGCCGCTGCGCAAAATGCTCCCCAGATTCGCTGGATCCTGAATTTCGTCTAAGATGAGGACGGGGCCTTGCTGGTCGGCCGAAGCTGACAAGATCTCGAAAAACTCGACATAGGGAAAGGGACCCACCTGGGCGGCAAGCCCTTGGTGATTAGGGGAACCTGCGATAGACAGCAACTCGTTGGGGGAAACCCTTGTTAAAGGGATGTCGGCAGCATCAAGTACCGCGGTCAGGTTCCACTGAGGTAAAGGTTCCCTCGCCAGATATACCTCTTGGATCTGTCTTCGGCCGGCCTTCAGCGTTTCTATCACGGGATGGACGCCGTATATGACCGTGCGGCCGGGCCTAGCCGGTTGTTTCTTCTTCAATCGGATTTCTTATCCACTACGACGCGGTCTTGCTCTTCACCTTCATCCGGAGCGGGCAATCGGCCGTGGACCTTCCCGCGTGCTATCTCTCGCAGTGACATGACCACTTCTCTGTTGTCCCTGTCATGAACCAACAGAGGTGCGCCTCTTTTCAACTCCTTGGTCCGTTTGGAGGCGAGAATGACCAAAGCGAACCGGTTTTCAACCTTTTCCAGACAATCTTCAACAGTAACTCTTGCCATTTTGGGTATCTCTCATCACTCAATGTTTTGGGTTTGTTCCCTGATTTTTTCCAACTCAGCCTTGATGCTGACCACATAGGACGCGATGTCCGTCGAAGCGGATTTCGAGCCCAATGTATTAACCTCCCTATGGAATTCCTGTAACAGGAAGTCCAACTTTCGGCCCAGCGGCGATCCTTGGGCGCCGAAGGAGAGAAACTGGTCCACATGGCTTTCCAGACGGGTAAGTTCCTCGGTGACGTCTGAACGATCAGCCATGATCGCCACCTCTTGCAACATGCGATCTTGATCCAGCTCCATCCCTCCCGTCAGTTCCTGCACCCTTTTTTCGAGCTTCTCTTTCGCTGCTGCAGTAACCTGACTCACTATAGGAGCAATTTGGCCGGCCATTTCACGTATAGAAATCAGTCTCGTCTCGATATCTCTCCAAAGAGCAGCCCCCTCTGCTTTCCTCATCTGGTCCAGTGCGGCCAGAGCCTGTCGCAAGCTGTTTTCCACTACTGGCCATTCCTGTTCAATCCCCTCCTCCTTTTCCAGAGGAACAACGATCTCCTTGAGCGTCAATATATCGGATAGGCTTATGTCACCACAAAGTCCGAATTTTTCCTTTAATTGCAGCAGGCACTTATAATACCCTTCCGCGAGGGAATGGTCTATCATCACGTCCATGAGGCCCGCCCTGCCACCACTCCGATTGATGGTCACATCAAACTTACCCCGATCCACACTTTGAGACACGATTCTGCGGATCTCAGGTTCGAACGCAGCATACATTCTGGGCGATCTAACCGAAACATCCAGGAAACGATGATTCACAGACCTGACTTCGGTCACGATTTCGACTTCCCCGGCGGCATCCCTCCCCCGGCCGAAGCCGGTCATGCTCCTCACCAGGCCGTTTGTGGCGTCTGTTCCATCAACCTGCATTTATAACTCTCTCTGAGCCTGTTAAGGATTTTTATTAGTTCACGATCGGCGTAATCGGGATATGTCCATTCGAGTGAACGGTATGTGCCTGCGCGAAAAACAAGGGTGAGGTCGGCAAAAATCCCCTTCCCCAAGTAGATCCGGTGGGCGTTGTTCTTACCGGTTGCAAGGACGAAATTTCCCAGCGTCATCAGGCCGGGGTCCAAGTTAAACTTTCTCTTCCCTTCAACGGTATAGGCTTGTTCTATTGTGTTAGTCAAGCACTTGATACCGACGAGCGCTTCGCGGTCCACTAGGTCCGCGAAACACCAGAGCCACCTCAGGATTCCCTGACCCATTTCACTATTGTAGTAGGAAGTATAATTAAACGCCAACGGTCCTATTTCTTCATCAAGGGAGCCCAATTCCCGGACAAGCAGGGGTTTTGCGGCACTCAAAACCTGCCTGTCCGCAGTGAGAACACTGACGATGACCCTAGCAGGTTCAGGGATGCTGGGCTGGCTCAATGCAAAATCCTTAAAGAAGTGGGGCTTCAACCCGGCTCGGGTCACAAGGTGGCTGCTCGCGAGACGATAGATCGTTGTTACCCAGGCGGCTGCAATTTGGCCGCGCACCACAGATTCCGAGCAATCTCAGTCGATCTGTCCGTGGTTATTCTCTCCCAATTCGATGTCGATCCCTTCAAGCATGGCTCTTGGAAAGGACTTCGCGGTTGTTTCAAATACTTTGGGGGTCTCCTCCCGGCGCCGCCTGATGACCTTCAACGGCTTGTGTACAGGAACCGACGCAGCCTCTACCACTTCAAGTCTGGGTGTCCTGACTCGCGGTTTTCTCGGCGTTGGAACTACCGTGACCACGTGCTTGGCAGGCAACTCTTGAATAGGTGCAGGCCGGACGCTGGGCCCAGGTTGCGCTTGCTCTTCCACCACAGTCAAGGGTTCAGGTAAAGGCGGCTGGGCCGACTCAGGTTCTTCTGGGATTGCAGCGGAACGAGACCTCAGAACAAGTATTCTCGGAACTGTTCCCTCAGCTCTTACTTTCTTCTTGATTAGCTTCGGAATCTTGCAATTTGACAGAGCCCCCAAAGAGACGTGCGTCGCTTTCCTCGCCGCCTCGATTTCAGACCGTTCGCCTGCAAGTGTATCGGTCTCAACGGTAGACCCAGGAGCGGTGTTCGTCTGCATGGAGGCTTCAGAGGCGACTTCCTCCTTAAACAGTGACGTCTGCAGGTCGTCTCTGGAAATCTTCTTTCCCGCAATCGGACCAACAATTCTTTCGCGAGGCATTCCTATACCTGACCTGAGCATTTCTAGCCGCTCGTTGCCCCTTTTCATTTATTGTGTCCTCTTGTTCGTGTTTTTCATGGTGATCGATTTAATTATAGCGCACACAATATTCTTTTTCAATAACTATAGGGACAAATTCTCTTGTTTTTTCCCGTAGAAACGTCATCCATTATTTAGTTGACCTGATTGGCTGTTAGAATGTCCCAGCGAAACACATTGTCTCCGGCCGCCAGGGCGCTCCAGTGCCACCATTCCCCTTTGTCTCAACCTCCTCCAGACAATTATAATAGTTCCCTCAACAACCAGTTGGACCTGGATCACGGGTCCCTCTCGCCCATGACTATTAGCCTGAAGTTTCCTCGTCCTATAGTTTTCTGATCTTTTCCTCTGCTTCCTCCGACGTCTTACAATCAATGCAGTGGGTCGTGACGGGTCGTGCCTCAAGCCTCTTGAAATCGATTGGCTCTCCGCATACCTCGCAGAACCCGAAGCTGCCGTCCTCAACTTTCTCCAGGGCCTTCCCGATTTTGTTGATCAGCTTTCGTTCTCTGTCGCGGATCCTCAGCTCAAAGTTCCTGTCCGACTCCATCGACGCACGGTCGGTAGGATCCGGAAAAGCGCCCTTGCCTTCGGTCTCTGTCATGTCATCGACAGTTCTCCCAGCCCCCTTTACGAGTTCATCCAATTGTTTCTGAAGTATTCCCTGGAAATACTCCAGGTCTTCTTTTTTCAACTTCATGATCGTCCTCCATCAACGCCGTCCATCATCAGATGTGATGGTCCTTAATTAGCCAGCCTCACATTGTTCCAAGGGTCCCTCTCATGCGAAAGGTGCTTTGACGATTCCATTAAATCTATCCCTATGGTCAGCGCCATGCTGTTGTTCTCTCCGTCAAGGAGCAAAGCGAACTTGCCCTCGTCCCAAAAGGTCATGAAGATGTATGATACCGGTAAGTTGATTCTTGTCGTCCAGCACAGCCAGTCCTGTGATCAACTTCTCCTCCATGATCTCCAAGGCCTCGGCTGCTGTTCTATCGTCTCGGATCGTCAAGGGATCCAGCGTCATCAGGTCGCGAGCTCGGCATTCGTATATTCCTGCACCCTTCTCGAGGGCTCGTCGCAGGTCTCCATCGGTAATAATTCCCAACAGACGATGGTCCGATACCACCAAGGTGAAGCCCAAGTTTTGCTTGTTTATGCTGTCAAGGATCTCAGTCAGGGGGGCATCTTCACTCACTTCCGGGACCGCCGGCCGATCCAACATCATGTCTTTGACCTTGAGACACAGCCTTTCACCGAGGCTTCCTGCCGGGTGATGTCTCATAAAATCTTCTTTCCGAAAGTCCTTTCTTACCATCAACGCAACGGCAAGAGCGTCCCCGAGAGACAGAGCCGCAGTAGTGCTTGCAGTAGGGGCCATATTGAGCGGGCACGCCTCACGCGGCACTCTGCAATCCAAGACCAAGTCCGCCATGCGGGCCAGCGTCGACGAGGCCCCACCCGTCATTGCGACAATGCGCGCTCCCCTTTTCCTTATAGTGGCTGCCAGTGACGTAATCTCGGGTGTCTCGCCGCTGTTGGAAATCGCTAGTAAGGCATCATCACGTCCGACGATCCCCACGTCCCCATGAAGACCCTCCAACGGATGAACGAAAATGGCCGGTGACCCTGTACTGGTGAGTGTGGCGGATATCTTGCGCCCGACTATGCCTGATTTGCCTACACCAGTGATGATGATCCGCCCCCGCAGTGAGTAGAGCATGTCCACACAGGCATCGAATGTGTCATCGAGTCGATCCATTACCGACCGGATTCCTTCGATTTCTATCTCCAGGACCTGGCGGGCGATTTCGACGGCACGACCTGTCAGATCACAAATTCTGTGAGATTGCATCGGCCACCATTTCTACGACGAGCCTTACTTCTTCTTCGTCTTGTCCTTCTGCCATCACCCTGCACAGAAGCTGAGTGCCCGAATAACGAACCAGGAGCCGACCCCGATTCTTTCTGAGCCGCTCATGGGCTTCCCCCATAACCTTGCGAATTTCCGGAATGTCTTCGAAGTCTCTTTTAGCGCTAACTTCAACATTCTTCAAGATCTGAGGATAGAGCTTTACCCTTGCGGCCAGTTCCGATAAAGGCTTGCCGGTTTCCATCATGACCCTTATTACCTGAAGCGCCGACAAGATCCCATCTCCCGAGGTGTTGTGATCCAGAAATATTAAATGCCCCGACTGTTCCCCTCCGAAATTGAAGCCGTCGGTTCTCATTCGTTCAACTACGTAACGGTCGCCCACCGGAGTTCGAACGACCGAGGCGCCCAGCTCCTCCAGAGCCACGTCAAGCCCGACATTGCTCATCACGGTAGCCACGACGGTGTCTTGTTTCAACTCGTGTCTTTTCATCATATCCCAGGCAATGAGCCCTATGATCTGGTCGCCGTTGACTTCGTTGCCTTTTTCGTCGGCGAAGATCACCCGGTCCGCATCGCCATCCAGCGCTACGCCCAATTGAGCACCTGTTCGCCGGACCTCCTGACAAATCATTTCAGGATACAGGGAGCCGCACCCGGCATTGATGTTATGTCCGTCAGGATGAACTCCCAGTGTCGTAACTTCCGCGCCCAATTCCTCAAAAACTAGAGGCGCGGCC
>Ga0074045_10006309_pt1 | contig 10201 bp, 10 predicted proteins | sample BogForMeECP23OM2_FD_94442 | JGI IMG/M metagenome (GOLD analysis project Ga0074045, IMG submission 94442) | Bog forest soil microbial communities from Calvert Island, British Columbia, Canada - Bog Forest MetaG ECP23OM2 | ecosystem: Environmental > Terrestrial > Soil > Wetlands ... | reverse complement strand
TCGATCATCGCCTGATCGATCAATGCGCCAATCGTTGGCTCGACGCTGGTCGCGTGGGCCTTCAAAAAATCCCAGCGTGCGCTTTTCGGTGCCCAGAAGACATTGTCGCCCAGATAGAGGTCACGTTCCTCGACCAGGTCCTTTTCCTCGGGGTCCGCCAGCGCCCTGGCGCGCCGCTCCTCAAAGCGGTCCGAAATGTATTTGAGGAATATCAGACCGAGCGCGACATGCTTGTATTCCGCCGCGTCCATGTTGCCGCGCAGTTTGTCCGCGGCCGCCCACAGCGTCGCCTCGAAAGCAAGCGTCGGCTTGGCCGGCGCGCCCGCGGCATTTTTCGATCCCGGCTTACGACCCCTCGCCACCTTCCCCCTCCCTGGACTGATGAAGATTTCCGATTGCACAGACTCAGCGCTGATGCGAGCGGGAAGAGCGCTGCCGGGGCAGCGCGTTCATTTCATGATGCGCGTATCGGCGGCAACGGAAGTAACACGATTTTCGCTCGCCGAACATGCGTAACCCTCGGGGCACGCCGGTCGATGAAAACACCATCGTTTGGAAATACGGAAATTCAGGCCGCAGATTTGGTCAAAAGTGGTCCAATTCACCATCTCCAGCATTATCCCTTTTTGTTCAGTCAGGAAAATTCTCCAAGGCTCGTCGTTTTTCGCGACCGAGGGGAGCGCACGAGGCCGCGCCTTGCTTGCTTCGCGCAATCCGTGCTGCCCCGTGCTAGAGAAGGCAGCGAATGAGGAGCCTTCATGATTTCGGGTTTGATCGCGCTTGCTTTCGCCGCCGCCTTCGCCGGGGCCGCCGTCTACGTCAACTGGGTGGAACAGCCGGCGCGGCTCGCGCTCGACGACGAGGCGCTGCTCAGGGAATGGGCTCCGAGCGACAGCCGCGGGGTGGCGCTGCTGGCGGCTTTCGCGCTCGCGGCCGCGGTCGCGGGGTTTCTCGCCTATTTCGAGTCGCAAGATGTGCGCTGGGTGTTCGGCGCCCTGATCGTGATTTCGAGCTGGCCCTATGCGTTCTTCGTCATGGCGCCACTGAACAACCAGATCCTGTCGCTGCGCGGGCATGACGTTGCGGCGGCGAAGGCTCTGGTTCGCCAGTGGGGTTTCGTCGAATCGGGATTCGCGGCGATCGGCGTCATCGCCGTCGCCATGTTTTTGTGGGCGCTTTGAGAGCTTCGCGCGTCGACGGCGCGCTCCGCGACGTCGCCGACGCGCTGCGCTTCTTCACCCGGCTGCCCTTGCCTGCGGCCGAAGGCCAGCCGTTCGACCTCAACCGCTTCGCCTGGGCGGCGCCCGTCGCGGGCGCGATCGTCGGTTTCATCGGGACGTGCGCTTTGGGGGCGGGGCGGATGCTGGCGCTGCCGCCGCTGCTTTGTGCGGTTCTCGCGACCGCCGCTCTCATCGCGGCGACCGGCGCCCTGCACGAGGACGGGCTTGCGGACGTCGCGGACGGCTTCGGCGGCGGCGCTGATCGCGCGCGCAAGCTTGAGATCATGCGCGACAGCCGCATCGGCGCCTATGGCGCGATCGCCCTGACGCTCGCGCTCATCTTTCGCGTCGGAGCTCTCACGAGCGCGGTCTCGCTTGGATATTGGAACGCAGCCGGGGCGCTCGTTGTCGTCGCCGCCGTGTCGCGCGCCGGCGCTCTCGTGCCGCTCGCACGCCTCCATCCGGCGCGAACCGACGGCGCCGGCGCCGCTGCAGGTCGGCTCGAACCGCAAGCTTTCGCCGCGGCTTGGGGCGTAGCGCTCATCATCGCCGTCATTTTCGGCGCAGCGGCGATCGGTCTCGGCCGAGCCGCAGCGGCGGCGATTGCAGCCGCCGTCGGCGCGGCGGCGATGACGGGGCTCGCTCGATGGCAGATCGGCCGCCAAACCGGCGACGTCGCCGGCGCCGCCCAGCAATGGGCGGAAATCGCCGCCTGGTGCGGCCTTCTCATAGGCGGGTCGGCCGCCTAAATGACGACCATGTCCGGCCCCGGGATCACGATGCCCTGCGTCCGCGCCGTCGATCCGGTTGCAGCCCAGAGACGCATGCTTGCGGAAATCGCTTTTTTTGGCACGCGCAGGGCGCGCTCGCGCTCCGATAGGGGCGGACTTCGAAGGCTTGCGCGGAATTGCTGATGCGCCTCCTCGCCTCTCTTGTCATCCTCGGCGCGGCGTTCGCCGCCCTCTTGATCACGCCGGTCGAGAGCCGACTGTTCGGCCTCGATCATCAGGCCTTCGCCGGAGCGGCTGCACTGGCCGCTTTGCTCGTCTTCCTTCTGGCCCGGACGCGGGCGTCCGATCTCGCGCGGGTGGTCGGGTCAGCTCTGGTCTGGGCGGCTCTGCTCGTCGCTCTGACGGGCGTCTACGCCTATCGCTTCGAGGCGGCCGATTTCTTTGGACGGATCACCTCCGAACTCATGCCTTCCGAGCCAGAAGTGGGACGCGGCGGCGAGGTGATCGTCAATCGCCGATTGAGCGGCGAGTTTTCCGTCGCGGCGAGAGTTAACGGCGCGCGGGTGACGTTCCTGTTCGATACCGGCGCGTCGATGGTGGTGCTCACAGCTGCCGACGCGCGGCGCGCGGGCGTCAACGTCGCCGGGCTCGTGTACGACGTCCCCGTCACCACCGCCAATGGTGCGGCCCTCGCAGCCGAGGCCAGGCTCGACCAGATCGCCGTCGGGCCGATCCTCATGCGCAGCGTGCCTGCGTTCGTCGCCCGGCCCGGCGCGCTCGAACAAAGCCTGCTCGGCATGAGCTTTCTCGAGCGGCTGAAGAGCTACACGGTCGAGCGCGGACGGCTCATTCTGACCGCGAAGTGACAGCGGGGGACACATCCAGCGCCGGGGCGCCGAGACGACTCGCCTCCGAGGGCGAGACGCCGCCGCTCCGGCTCAAGCCGCGCGCTGATCGAACCGCTCCAGGCGCCCGAGCGCCGCCCGCAGCACGCCGAGGCCCGCCCCGGGGCGGACACCCTCGCTTGCGAGCGTACGCCGATAGAGGCGGGCGCCGGGCCGGCCGGCGAACAGGCCGACGAGATGGCGGGTATAGTCATGCAGACGCTCGCCGCGCCGGAGCCCCCTTTCGATCGCCGGCAGGAACGCCTCGACCGCCGCGAAGGCGTCGGCGAAGGGCGCCGGATCGCCAAAAATCGCCGGATCGACGGCGAGCAGCAGTTCGGGGTTCTGATAGGCGGCGCGCCCGAGCATGACGCCGTCGACATGGGCGAGATGCGCCTCGGCCTCCGCGAGGTCGGCGATGCCGCCGTTGACGATGATCGGCCAGTCGGGATGGGCGCGCTTCAGCGCGTAGACCAGCGCGTGATCGAGGGGCGGGAGAGTGCGGTTGTCCTTGGGGCTGAGCCCCTCGAGCCAGGCCTTGCGCGCGTGCACCACAAGCGCTGCGGCGCCCGCCGCTTTCACCGCGCGACCGAAAGCAAACAGCGCTTCGCCCGGCTCTTGCTCGTCGACGCCGATGCGGCATTTAACCGTGACCGGAAGCTCGACCGCCGCGGCGATCGCGGCGACGCATTCGGCCACCAGCGCTGGCTCCCGCATCAGGCAGGCGCCGAAACGTCCGCTTTGCACCCGGTCGGAAGGGCAGCCGCAATTGAGGTTGATCTCGTCATAGCCGAAATCGGCGCCGATTCGCGCCGCCTCGGCGAGTCGGGCCGGGTCCGATCCACCGAGTTGCAGCGCCACCGGATGCTCGGCCGGATCGAAGCCGAGCAGCCGCTCCCGCGGACCGAACACGATGGCGTCCGCCGTCACCATTTCGGTGTAGAGACGCGCGCGACGGGTCAGCAACCTATGGAACGCCCGGCAGCGGCGGTCGGTCCAGTCCATCATCGGCGCGACGGAAAAGCGGGCGACATAGGGTCTCATCTCCGCCCATATAAGCGAGCGCATGTGGTTTGTCGCGGCGACTTCGCCGCTCCTTGCCAATCTTGCTATATCGATTTAGCTCTCGTCATCTCATTCGGGAGGAGACTATGGCGAGATCGCTGATCGTGATCGATCCGCAGCCGCGGGCGCTGGACGAAATCTTCGAGGCGGATCTGTGGGCCCGGCTGCAAAGCCTCGGCGAACTTGCGGTCCACGAGGGAGCTGGCCGCATGCCGTCCGAGCGCTTCGAATCGCTTCTGCCGGAAATGGCGTTGCTGATCGGCCAGAGCAATATGCCGAAAGGCCGGCTCGACCGGGCGCCGAAGCTCCGCGCCATCATCAATGTCGAAACCAATTTCCTGCAGAACGTCGATTACGAGACCTGCTTCGCCCGCGGGATCTATGTTCTCGCGCCGAGCTCCGCTTTCGCGAGGCCGGTCGCCGAGATGGTGCTCGGCATGGCGATCGACCTCTGCCGCGGCGTCACCGCGGCCGACCGGGCGATGCGGGCGGGAAGAGAGAAATGGCTGCTCGACGGCGCCGCGGGCTGTTTTTCGCTCTATCGCGCGCGGGTCGGCCTCATCGGCTTTGGCGACCTTGCTCGCGCCTTCACGCCGCTGCTTCAGCCTTTCGGCTGCGCGATCAAGGCCTTCGATCCATGGATCTCCGACCATTTCATGGCCGGATTCGGCGTCGCCGCCGCGTCGCTCGACGAGGTTCTCGGGACAAGCCAGTTCATCGTCGTGTTCGCGGCCGTCACCAGCGAGAACCAGGGGTTCCTCGGCAGGCGCGAGTTCGAGTTGATCGCGCCGGGTTCGCTCATGCTGCTGATGAGCCGAGCCGCGGTCGTGGACTTTCCCGAGTTCCTGCGCCAGATCGAGAGCGGGCGCTTCCGTGCGGCGACCGACGTTTTCCCGGTCGAACCGGCGCCGCCTGACGATCCGGCGCGCAAGGTCGAGGGCCTGTTGCTCTCGCCTCATCGGGCCGGCGCGATGACGGATTCGCTCCTCGAAATCGGCCGGCAGACGGTCGCCGACGCCGGACTTGTCCTGCGCGGCCTGCCGCCGCTGTCCTGCCGGCGCGCCCAGCGCGAGACAGTCGCCCTTTCGCGATCGAAGCCGATCGAGCGCAGTTGACGCCCCGAGCTCCCTGCCGAGAGCCGCCAGACAAGGCGCAGGCGAGCGCGCCTCCGCGCCTACCCCTTGCGATAATATTCGAAGACCACGCAAGGACCGCCCGAAACAATGAGTGCGCGGACTTCGGAGTGCTCTTGCGCAAATGACGATGCCGGATTCCCTGCGCACCCGACCCCGGGGATGCCGACCCAGGTCGCCATCCGACTCGCATTTTCCGCGCCTGGGCGTGCTTCGTCGTCCCCTGGTCCCTGGGCAGGCTCAAAAATCGAACCGTCTTGACACCTCAGCCGGATTGCGACTAGCGTTCTATAACGATTTAGATCGATGGCGCATGCCGCCGAGGGAGCGAGACGACACGTGACGAAGACGAGGCCGACGATCAGGGACGTCGCCTTGCGGGCCGGAGTGTCCGTCGCCACCGCGTCCAATGTCGTCAACGGCAATCGCCCGGTGGGAGAGGCGAGCCGCCGAAAGGTCGTCGAAGCGATTGCGACGCTCGACTACCAGGTTGACCGCGCAGCAAGCGCCTTGCGCGGAAGCGCGACCCGTCTCGTCGGCTTGGTCGTTCCCGACATCACCAACGTCTTTTTCGCCAGCCTCGTGCATGGCGTCGAATCGCTCGCCGAGCGCGACGGCTATGATCTTCTGCTGGTCTCGACCAGCGAGGACCCTGCGATCGAGCGGCGCCGCGTCGAGGCGCTCGTCGCGCGGCGGATCGACGGCCTGATCGCCGTACCCGCGAACGACGCCTCGCTGGTCTCCATCCGACAGGGTCAGGTCCGGCTGCCGCCGACCGTGCTGCTCGACCGGGGCGCCGACGCGCCGGGTTTCGATACTGTGCGGGCCGATTGCGAGAGAGGCGCCTATGAAGCCGTGGTCCATCTGATCGGCCTGGGGCACCGCGATATCGCCGTTCTCGCTCATTCCAAACACCATCAGAACATCGCCCAGCGCATCGCGGGGTGCCGTCGCGCGCTGCGCGAGGCGGGTCTCGAGGGCCGCGAGCGCGTGGTTTGTGGCGGCCACGACCTCGAGAGCTTGCGCGGCGCGGTCGAGATGGAGTTGCACCGCGCCGACCGGCCAACGGCGATATTCGCCCTCACCAACATTTGCGCGCTCGCCTCGATCAAGGCCTCGCGCGGGCTCGGCCTCGATATTCCCGCCGACGTCTCGATCGTCGGTTTCGACGATTTCGACTGGATGCTGGCGCTCAGGCCCTATCTGACCACCGTCGCCCAACCGGTCGAGGAATTCGCTTCCGTCGCCTGGCGCCTGTTGATGGCTCGCCTTTTGGGCGAGCCCCCCAGCGAAGTTGATCGCGTCGAACTTCCCTGCGCCCTCAAGGTTCGGGAATCCACCGGGCCCCCCGTTTTCGGCTGAAAGCCGTCGCGGAGGCTCTTCGCTAACTCTAAGAGTGATGGGAGCGAACCATGTTGAAGCATTGCATCGCCGGCGTCTCGATCGCCGCGCTCGCCCTCGGCCTCGTCGTCTCGGGCGCGTTCGCCGCCGACAAACCGGTCTACGGCGTCCTGATGAAGACGCTGTCGAACCCGTTCTGGGGCGCGATGGAGAAGGGTGTCGACGACGGCGCGAAGAAGGCGGACGTCGAAATCTTCCTCCAGGCGGTCGAGTCCGACCAGGCGGCGGAGCCGCAGCTCAACGCCTGCAACACCATGCTGCAGAAGAAGCCGGCCGCCATGATCACCGCGGCGATCAATTCGACCATCCTGCTTCCCTGCCTCAAGCAGGCGAACGAGATGAAGGCCCCGGTCGTCGACCTCGATAACAATCTCGATCCCGAAATCACAAAGAAGGCCGGCGTCGAAGTAGCCTTCCATATCGGCTCGGACAACGAGGCCGCGGGCGCCCAGGGGGCCGATTATCTCGTCAGCGTGCTCGGCAAGGACGCCAAGGGACCGGTTCTGGTGATCGAAGGCCTTTCGGGCAACATCACGGGCCAGAAACGGGCGCGCGGCTTCGCGGCGGAACTCAAGAAGTCCGCGCCCGGCCTCAACATCGCAGCCTCGTTGCCGGGCGACTGGGACAGCCTCAAGGCCTCCAACATCACCAACGACAACTTGCAGCGCACCCCCGATCTGGTCGCGATCTTCTGCGCCAACGACAATATGGCGCTCGGCGCGGTCGAGGCGGCGCGCGCCGCCGGCAAGGACAAGCTCATCGTCATCGGCGTCGACGGCAACACCAACGCCGTCAAGTCGATCAAGGCGGGCCGCCTCAACGCATCGGTCGCGCAACTTCCCTATCTCGTCGGCATGGAGGCGGTCGAGAACGTCAAGAAGGTGCTGGCGGGCGACAAGGTCCCGGAGATGACTTACGTGCCGACGCTCGTCCTCACCAAGGCGGTCATCGAAGCCAACAAGGACCCGATGCTGCAGTACGTGAAATAGGATTGGCGCGTCGCCCGTCGGCCTGAGCAGCGGGCCGGCGGCGCGGTCGCGCGCCGGAGACATTTCGCTGATGGCCTCGACCACGACTCAAGCCGCCTCGGCGTCATGGCGGCAGCGGATCGCCGGCGGCGCCGCGGTCCGCCTCGAATCGCTGATCGTCCTTGCTGTGCTCTGCGCGGTGATGGCGGCGCTGTCGAACGCTTTCCTCTCCGTCTCGAACGTCCTCAACATCCTGCTGTCGACCTCGGTGTTCGGCGTACTGGCGATCGGCATGACCTTCGTCATCTGCTCCGCCGGCATCGACCTGTCGGTCGGGTCGATCCTGGCGCTTTCGGGCGTCGTCGGCGCGATGTTGACCTCGAACCTCGATTTGCCGTGGTGGGCCGGGATCGTCGGCTGCCTGGCGATGGGCGCGTTCACCGGCTGGGTGAACGGGTTTCTCATCACCAAGGGCGCGATCCCGCCCTTCATCGTCACGCTCGGCATGCTCGGCGTCGCGCGCGGTTTCGCGCTGGTTTTGAGCGACGGCGTCTCGATCTATGGGCTTCCTTCGCAGATGGTCTGGCTCGGCCAGGGGCGCCCGTTCGGCGTGCCGACGCCGGTCATCATTCTCCTCTTGACGGCGCTCGCCGCGCACGTGCTGCTGGCGCACACCCGGTTCGGCGTCTACGCTCAGGTCATCGGCGACAACGAAGGCGCGGCGCGGGCAATGGGCGTCCGGGTCGAGCGGCAGAAGGTGCTGCTCTACACCTTGTCGGGCCTGCTCTCCGGCCTTGCCGGCCTCCTGTTCGCCGCGCGAATCAATTCGGGCGAGCCGACCGCCGGCCTCAGCTACGAGCTCACCGCCATCACCGCGACGATCCTCGGCGGCACCAACCTGTTCGGCGGGCGCGGCAGCGTCGCCGGCACCCTGATCGGCGCGCTGATCATGGGCGTCTTGCAGAACGGGCTCAATCTGCTCGCGGTGCGGCCGTTCTACCAGCAGATCGCCATCGGCGCGGTGTTGATCCTCGCCGTCTGGCTCGACCGCATCAGCAGCAAGGAGGGCTGGCGGCGATGAGCCTCCTCGAGCTCACCGGCGTCCGCAAGACCTTCGGCGCGATCGAGGCGCTGCGGGGCGTTACGTTCTCGGTCGAAGCGGGCACGGTCGTCGGCCTCGTCGGCGACAACGGCGCGGGAAAATCGACGCTGATGAAGACGATCACCGGCGTTTACCAGCCCGACGGCGGCGACATCCGCTTCGACGGCGTCTCGCTCGTCGGCAAGGATCCCGGCGCAATCCGGCAGGCCGGCATCGAGATGATCTACCAGGATCTGGCGCTCGCCAGGATGCGCGACGTCGCCTCCAATATCTTCCTCGGGCGGGAGCTGACGCGCTCCGTGATTGGGGTGAAGCTCATCGATTCGAAGCGCATGCGCGCCGAAGCCGAGGCGATGATCGCCCGGCTCGGCGCCCGCATCCCCTCGGTCGCGCAGATGACCGGCCAGCTTTCCGGCGGCCAGCAGCAGTCGGTCGCGATCGCCCGCGCGCTGACCTTCAACCCCCGGCTCGTCATCATGGACGAGCCGACCGCGGCGCTCGCCGTGCGCGAAGTCGAGCACGTGCTCGACCTCATCCGCACGCTCAAGGCCCAAGGCATCGCCGTCATCCTCATTAGCCATCGCCTGACTGACGTGTTCTCGGTCTGCGACCGCATCGTCGTTCTGCGACAGGGGGCGGTCATCGCCGACGACGCGACCCGCGACACCAGCATGAACGCCGTCGTCGCCCACATCGTCGGAGCGACCGACGCGCCTCATCAGGGAGCCCATCCATGATCCGCTTCGGTATGCACTCCAGCCTCTGGACTTCGGCCTGGACGCGCGAAGGCGCCGAGAGAAGCGTCAGCGAATGCGCCCGTCACGGACTCGACATCGTCGAGATCGCCCTGCTCGACCCCGACCTCGTCGACGTCCAGCATTCGCTGTCGCTGTTCGACCGCTACGGCGTCGCCCCGACCGCCTCGCTCTGCCTGCCGCAGCAAGCCGAGGCGACGCGCCATCCGCAGGCCGCGTGCGACTTCCTCACCCGAGCGCTCGACGTCGCCCATGCGCTGGGCTGCAACACGCTGACCGGCGTCACCTATTCCGAGCTTGGCTACCGCTCCGGGGCCGTGCCGAGCGAGGCCGAGTATGACGCGATCGTCAGGGCGCTGAAGCCCGTCGCCCGGCGGGCGGGCGACTACGGCATGACGCTCGGCCTCGAGGCGTGCAACCGCTACGAGACCCATCTCGTCAACACCGCGAGACAAGCGCTGGCGCTGGCCGAGAGGATCGACGAGCCGGCGGTGATGATCCATCTCGACACCTATCACGCCAACATCGAGGAGAAGAGTTTTGCCGATGCGCTCGCCGACGGCGGCGGGCGCGTGCGATACGTCCATCTCTCCGAGAGCGACCGTGGCGTGCCGGGCTCCGGCAACGTCCACTGGCGCAGCGTGCTGACGGCGCTGAAAACCACCGGGTTTTCCGGCGACCTGGTGGTGGAGTCTTTCGTCACCTCGATGCCGGAGCTCGCCGCCGCGCTGTCGGTTTGGCGGCCGGTCGCGAGCGGGGCGGAAGAGGTGCTGAAAGTCGGCGTCCCCTACCTCAGGAGCCTCGCCCAGGCGAGCGGCCTCATCGCCGCTTGAGCCTCACGGCGAACGATGACGCATGGCCGCGCAGTCGCCAGAGGCTGCTCGGCATGGCGCGTCAGCCGTTCGGCAGGTTGCGCGCCAGCGCCTCCAGCACCGCCATCCT
>Ga0074045_10006308_pt1 | contig 10201 bp, 9 predicted proteins | sample BogForMeECP23OM2_FD_94442 | JGI IMG/M metagenome (GOLD analysis project Ga0074045, IMG submission 94442) | Bog forest soil microbial communities from Calvert Island, British Columbia, Canada - Bog Forest MetaG ECP23OM2 | ecosystem: Environmental > Terrestrial > Soil > Wetlands ... | reverse complement strand
GATGCCGGAAGCCGCAAAGACCAGGAACAGCGCGAACATGGGGCGACGGCGTAATCGGCCGAAGATGACGTAGCGAGACCAGTCGCTGAACCATAGATTCCATCGGTTGCCCCAAAAGTCCGCAATGCTCCGTGCCGCCCACGGACGGCAAAGCAGCGCGGGAAGCAGGCAGCCACAGGGCAGCAGGAACAGGTTCATAATGGCGACGAGCAATTCTCCGATCAGAAGCAGAAGTGGCACGGCAAGATAGCTCAGGAGAATTCCGTGAATTTGAAAACCACGGACCAGTTGCCAATAGACCCAATAACTCAACCACACAGCGGCAAACAGCATCAGGATTCGCAGCACCACCGGTCCAGCGCCGGTTGCCCGTTGCACGCGCAAGACCGAGTTGGGCGAAAACAGCACCCACGACATGGCTCTTCGCTCTATTTCACGTTTGGCCGGCAGCAGCAACGCCACCAGCTTCATCACGAATGCCATCACCGCCAGCGCGAGCAGGAGAAATACGGTCATCTGCCAGTTGGGATTGTCCGGCAACATCATCCAATGAGGAAATTACCTGAGCGGCGCGCCTACATCCAGCCCAAGGTTGGTGCACTGGTGGCCGTCTGCAAAGACTGGCCGACTGCAAAGACCATCCCGCGCGGGATGGAGATGGCGAAAAAATTCGGGCTGGAATTCCTGCCGACAACCGGCGCGTGAGCGCAACCGTGTCGCGGTTGAGGCTAACCAAGAGGAAAATCAGGAACGCTGTGCGCGGTGCTGAACCTTCCAAAGGAAATACATCTTCTCGTTGCGAATTGAATCTTCGGAGGAAATTCCGATTAGATTCCCCGCTAAATCCGCCGCCACCTTCGTAAGACCAAGTGCTTTTGCAGTTGCAATGAGACCTGACTCCAGAAAACCAAAATAATGCCCAGCAGAAATTGCAGCCACCCACCCTAGAATTCCTGCGCGTGATCTTTTGAAAAGTGATTTACTCGCCGTATTTACCTTTTGATTTAGCCTAGCAAGCTCGGGCTCGATCACTTCTTTGTAGATTTCCTCTGCATCTTGCTGCGTGAGTCTTCCCGGCTTTGACTTCATGTGTTCATCAACGGCTTTGGCAAATGCCTGTCGAAATGAAATGAATGCATCCGCCTCGCCGTTTCTTAAAGTGAGGAGTTCGGAAGTGGAAATGTTGTTCAGAAACGGAACAATACAAGTGAGGTGCTGCTGAATTAGCGTATTACGCCGATTCACTGCATCATTTCTGAAGAAATCGTTAAGGATTTCAACATGGATGGGGCGGCTCGTTACGATGCTGCTTCTTAAGCACTGCGATACGGCCATCTCAAACCCGATGTCGTTGAAGAGACTGTGAGCCATATCGGTATCCACTCCTAATCTCTTGCGAAGGGCTTTTGATAACAAAACAGGCTGTTCCTTTTCGAGTTGTTTGGCTAAGCGGGGTTGTCCTTTGGCTATTGACTTAATCTCACCCCAGTCTTTATGCGCAGACCCGTGTTCTACGAGGTCGTCATTACCACGAATGCTCAAATCAAGCAGGCCGTCACCGTAGTTCTCAAGCGTAGCCTCGGTTTCCATTTCAAAACGTTTCGTAAATCTCCGGAGTGCGTCATCAAACCTCTTTCGCTCACTGTCCGGCAATGCCGTTTTGCCCAAACAGTGGTAGCAAAGAGTTGTGGTCGGTGTAATCGGAACAATAAGTCCTGACTCAATCATTGGTTTCAAGATGAGGACGATTTCCAACTCGTCGTGAAAAGCAGACCTTGCTTCGTCAATTGCGTCTTCTTGATACCGACCCGAACTCGCGAAAAGATTGTTGTTTACAAAAACACGATCGCTGTAAAACGCGGCGAACTGAACAAGCTCGCGCGCCCGCTTCGTGCGACAATCGAGAGCTCCACATGGTGTTGGACCGCCACCGAGTGAAAGCGATGCCGTGTGAGAGAAAATCGAATCGACATTGTTCACCGACGACGTTGGTGTTAACTCGGCGGATTGTTCAGCGATTGAGACGAGTTCAGATCGCTTGGCACGCGCAATTTTGTCTGTATTGATAGTCGAGCCCCTGAGGAATCCAGCGTTCTCCAACAATTCGAATAAGATGTGGTTCATAACCGTGTGCTCAACGCTGTTTTTGTTGATTAAGCAGGTTTTTCACCTTCGCCTTCACGCTTTCATCCATTTTTATCAACGGTGGCCAAGGGCGTTTGAAACCTTCGCCGGGCAGTTTCTTCGTCGCGTCAATGCCCAGCTTGCTGCCCATCGCCATTTCGCTGGTGGCGTGGTCGAGCACATCGGCCGGGCCCTTGGTGAAAATACTGTCGCGCTGCGGGTCGGTGTTGGCGCAAAGCCGGAACAGTACTTCGCGGGTGTTATGCACGTCCACGTCGTCGTCCACCACCACGATGTATTTGGTGAACATCATCTGGCCCATGCCCCACAGGCCGTGCATGATTTTGTAGGCCTGCATCGGGTAGCTCTTTTTGATGCTCACAAAAACGAGGTTGTGGAACACGCCTTCCGCCGGCAGCGCGATGTCCACAATCTCCGGGAAATTCATTTTGAAGACCGGCAGGAACAATTTCACGCTCGCGCCGCCGATGTAAAAGTCCTCCATCGGCGGTTTGCCGACAATCGTCGCCGGATACACCGCGTCCTGGCGATGCGTGATGGCGGTGATGTGAAACACCGGATACGGCTCGGGCAAGGTGTAATAACCAGTATGGTCGCCGAACGGGCCTTCCTCGCGCAATGGTTCCTTCGGGTCCACGTAACCTTCGATGACAAAATCAGCGTTGGCGGGCACTTCGAGGTCGTTGGTCTCGCATTTGACAAGCTCGACGGATTTTTTGCGGAGATAACCCGCCAGCAGAAATTCATCAAGGCCATCCGGCAACGGGGCCGTGGCGGCGAAGGTGAACACGGGGTCGCCGCCGAGGAAAATCGCGACGGGCATGCGCGTGCCGGTTTCGTAATAACGACGGCCGTGCCGGGCGCCGACCTTCTGGAGCTGCCAGTGCATGCCGGTGGTGCGTTCGTCGTAAATCTGGATGCGATACATGCCCACGTTGCGTTCGCCGGTATCGGGGTCCCGCGTCACCACACAAGGCAAGGTGATAAATCTGCCTCCATCCAGTGGCCAACATTGTTGAATCGGAAGATTCAACAGGGTTGGGTAGGGCCCGGTGTCCCCACCGGGCCGCGGCGCGCTGGGGACAGCGCGCCCCACCCTGGAAATGTCTGCCGCCCTCGGCCACGGCTCCTTGCGTGCGGGTGGCGCATCAAATTTGTGAATCGCCTCTTTGCACGGCCCATCCTTCACCAGCTTCGGTTTGGCGTGGCGCAAATCGAGCGCCTGGCCGAGCAGTTTGATGGCTTCGCGAAAGCTGGTGGGCGGCTTGGCCTTCATCAGCGAGCCGAGTTCGGCGGCGACTTCGTCCACGGAATTCGCGCCCAGAGCCAACGCCATGCGCTGGTGCGAGCCCATCGTGTTGATGGCGACGGGAAATGGCGACACCGAGCCGTTGATGGTGGGTTTTTCAAACAACAGCGCCTTGCCGCCGCCGGGCGATTTCATTTCACGGTCGGCGAGTTCGGTGATTTCGAGTTCGGTGGCGACGGGCTGGGAAATACGTTTGAGTTCGCCGGCGCGGTCGAGCTGGGCGACAAAATCGCGAAAGGATTCAAAAGCCATACGCGCGCGAAACTAACTGAAATAACCATGGCGGGCAATCGCCGGAAATCGATGCAAATTGAACAGAAGCCAACAGAGAGAACGGAGTTTCAAATACCCATAAAAGAACACGTGAAAATTTCGCCGCCTTCCAGCCTCTGTTTTCTCTATTTCCTCCTGTAAGAAAGTCAGGCCGACTTTTCCCGCACCCGGCAGGCGAACTGGTCCACGCGGATGATGGCGCGTTTGTGCAGGCCGCGGGCGATGAGTTCGTGTTCGTCACGGGCGGAAATTTGAAACGTCACTTCGCGATCCTCGGCGTGAATCACGCGCGCGGTGCAATGAATCGTTTGGCCGACGGGCGTGGGCGCAAGATGACGGAGTTCGATTTCAGTGCCGACGGAGCGTTCGTTGTCATCGAGGCAGGCGGCCATGGCTTCCCGCGCGGTACGTTCGAGAAAGCCGACAAGGTTGGGCGTCGAAAGCACGGCGGGCATTCCGCCGGCGGCGAAATCAATCGCGTGTTGCGGCTCGATTTTGAAAGCCAGTTCGCCGGTCGCGCCGACTTTCGGACGACTTTTCATTTTGGCACCAAATCAGCGACCATGGCGCGCTCTTCCTTCAATTCATTGACGGTCGCCTCGATTTTGGCGCGGCTGAAGTCATTGACCGGCACGTTTTGAACGATCTGCCAGTCGTCGCCGTCGCTGCGCATGGGGAAGGAGCAAATCAAATTTTTCTCGATGCCGTAACTGCCGTCGGAGCAGACGCAGACGCTGTGCCAGTCGCCGGCGGGTGTTGGCTCGAGGAGCGAGCGGACGCTGTCCACGACGGCATTGGCCGCGCTGGCGGCGCTGGACGAACCGCGCGCCTTGATGATGGCCGCGCCGCGTTGCTGGACGGTGGAGATGAATTCCCCCTTGAGCCAAACTTCGTCCGAAATTGCGGCTGTGGCGGGCTTGCCGTTGATTTTGGCGTTGTAGAAATCGGGGTATTGTGTGGCGGAATGATTGCCCCAGATGGCAACGTTGCTGACGGCGGTCACGTCCACGCCGGCTTTTTTTGCGAGCTGCGCCTTGGCGCGGTTTTCGTCGAGGCGCGTCATGGCAAAGAAGCGGTCGCGCGGCACGTCGGGCGCGTTGTGCATGGCGATGAGGCAGTTGGTGTTGCACGGATTGCCGACGACGTGGATGCGCACGTCGCGCGCGGCATTTTTCTGGATGGCCTGGCCCTGACCGGTGAAGATCCTGCCGTTGATGCCGAGCAAATCCTTGCGTTCCATGCCGGCTTTGCGCGGCACGCTGCCGACGAGCAGCGCCCAGTTCACGCCGCGAAATCCTTCGTCGAGATTCGCCGTGGGCACGATACCCTTGAGCAGCGGGAACGCGCAATCATCGAGTTCCATCACCACGCCGCCCAGCGCGGGCAACGCAGGCTCGATTTCAATCAAATGCAAAATGACGGGCTGGTTCGGCCCGAACATCGCGCCGGAGGCAATGCGGAAGAGGAGGGAATAACCAATCTGGCCGGCGGCGCCAGTGACAGCAACGCGGATGGGTGTAGAGCTCATAAATAATTTTTGCGCGGAGGATTATGTTGAGGTGTCCCGCGGCGTGCAAGCGCGGAACCGCTCAATCGCCGGTTAAAATGCCGGAGCCAGCATCAGAATCTTTGGCCGGGTTGGCACTTGGCATCTGGGTTCCTGGTTCCGGGGAGTTTGAGCCTCGTCACCCCGGCTGCCACAGGGAAACAGGCAGCGCAAAATTTTTCTTGGCAAAATATTTATTCGGCGTAGAAACAGACTGTTCTTTGAAAAGGATGAACGTTGTTCATCCATCATCGCAGTCAAATGTCTGGGAACCCGGTGAAAATCCGGGACGGTTGCGCCACTGTAACGGCTACAAATTCCCAAAGTGCCACCGAAGCGAATCGGGAAGGCGGGAAGGCGGTTTGAGGCCGAAGTCAGGATACCGGTTTGGCTGTGCTCGTCTGGTTGAAGCAGTTGAGAGTTGAAAGTTTAACGCTCAACCCATCAATCACTTCTCCGTCAAAGAGAAGGATGAGGCCAGCCTGCCGAACGGTTTTCGACAGGATTCGTTGGATGCCTTCATTCTCCGATTTGCCGGGGTCTGGAGGTTTTTTTGTCGGGAGTCCCGCCTTTAGGCGGTCCCCTCCTTGCCGCCTGAAGGCGGGACAACAAACAGCTTCCTTCCCCGCGCTGGTCTCTCAATCGTGAACCCGTTCCGCCCCCGAAAGCTTTCGGGGTTGCGGAACCAAGTTGGAAGATCAGCACATGAAAAAAGTCCCGTTCGTTTCGCTGGCGCTGGCCGGCTTGTCCGTTTTGTCTGTCGCGCGTGCGACCGTCATCACCGAAAACTTTTCCGCCAATCCCTTGCAAAATGGCTGGCAAATTTTCGGCAACACCAATCTGTTCCAGTGGAATTCGACAAACCAAAACCTCGAAGTCACTTGGGATTCATCACAACCGAACAGTTATTTTTACCATCCGCTCGGCACGATTCTCACGCGCAACGACGATTTCAGCCTCGCGTTTGATTTGCAATTGAATGACGCGGATGCTGGCGGCTACGGTTTTGAACTGGCCATCGGTTTTTTGAATCTGGCGGAGGCCACGAGCACAAACTTCAATCGCAGCACCGGTGAAAATTCGCCTGATTTGGTCGAGTTCACTTTTTTTCCAGCCACCGCCTACTCCGACTCAACCGTGTGGCCTATCTTTGTAGATACAAACAGTTACTTCAATTGGAATGGGGACAGTGATTACGCCATTTACGCGCCAACGCCTGGCGACTGGTATCACATCGTGATGACCTACACCGCATCAAACCAGACGATGGTGACGACGATGACGAATTTCGAGCAAACTTCCGGCGTGACCATCATTGATCCACTGGACTTGACCAACACCATTTTTCCTTTCACCGACTTCCGGGTGGACACGATTTCCATCAACAACTATCAGGACGATGGCTGGGGTGATTCCATCTACGCGCAAGGAGTCATGGATAATTTCATCATCACCTTGCCGCCGCCGCCCATTCAAAACCTGACCGGTGCGTTCAGCAACGGGATCTGGCAGGTGCAATTTTCCAGCCGGAGCGAATGGCGCTACACTTTGGAGCGCTCAACCGATTTCCAATCGTGGACAAACGTTTCCCCGGCAACTCCGGGCAACGCGACCAACTTGTTTTTGCAGGACACAAACCCGCCAGCGGACAAGGCATTTTACCGCGTCAGCGCTCAAAGACCATGAACAAAGCAGTCGAAAGTCGAGGGTCGAGGGTCGAAGGCGAACGGAACGGCATACCGCCGATTTACGACATTCGACCCTCGACCCTCGACCCTCGACGACGAGCGTTCACGCTCGTAGAACTGCTCGTCGTGATCGCCATTATTGCAACTCTTTCGGCGATGCTGTTGCCGGTTTTGGGCAAAGGTAAATTGTCCGCGCAAAACGCGGAATGCATAAGCAATTTGCGCCAGCTTGGGGTCGCGGCGGAATTGTATTGGGACGACAACGGCGGGAACTGTTTCAGTTACGTCTTTGCCCCGACCAATTATGGAGCAATCTACTGGTTTGGCTGGATTGGTCCGGGGGCGGAAGGCCAGCGCCCGTTTGATCTGTCCTGTGGCGCGCTGTATCCGTATGTCAACGGCAGCGATGTGCGACTCTGTCCCTCGCTGGGATATGCACTCGCACAATTTAAACTGAAGGCTGACAGCGTGGTGTTCAGTTACGGCTACAATTTTTACCTTTCGACGCCAACCGGAAAACCGCCGATCAATGTTTCAAGGCTTCACCAACCGGCTCAAACCGCGCTGTTCGCCGACGCGGCGCAGGTGAACAATTTTCAAGCTCCCGCTTTACCCTCAAATCCGATGCTCGAAGAATGGTATTACCTGGATTTGGAAACAAATTATTCCAGCGTCAACAATTATCCCAACGGCCATTTCCGCCATTCGCAAAAGGCGAACGTCGTTTTTTGCGACGGCCACGTGGGATTGGAGAATTTTGTGCCCGGCTCAATTGATCCAAAACTGCCAAACCAGTTTGTCGGCCAGTTGCGCCCGGAAATTTTGCTGCTGCCGTGATGGTTGGAGTTTACGCTTCAGCGTGTTTTGGACAAACCCGCGCAGACAAGCCGAAGCTTGAACTCCCACTACGCGCCGATCTGTTTCTGAATCGCGGCGCAGATTTTCTGCGACCACTTTTCCAAAATCTTTGCCTCACGGCCCTCGAGGAGCAAACGGGCCTTGGGTTCGGTGCCGGAATAACGCAGCAACACGCGGCCACCGGCGGACTTCAGTTCCGCTTCGGCCTGCTTGACCAGCTTCAACACACCATCGAGTTGTTCGAACGGTTTCTTCTCGCGGACCTTCACGTTGGTGATGAGTTGCGGAAAGCGCGTCCAGCATTTCGCCAGTTTGGAGAGCGGCATTTGCCTCGCCTTTATGATGCGGAGCATCTGCAGGGCGGCGACCAGGCCGTCCCCCGTCGTGCCGAAATCGCGGAAGATCAAGTGACCGCTCTGCTCGCCGCCAAAGTTGAAGCCGCTGCGCAACATTTCATCAATCACGTTCCGGTCGCCGACGGCGGTGCGAATGACCCTGCCGCCGGCAGTTTTGATCGCCGCCTCCAGACCGGCGTTGCTCATCACAGTGGTGACCAGGGTCTTTTCGGCGAGCGTTTTTTGCGCCAGCATGTCGAGCGCGGCGATGACCATGATGTCGTCACCATCAATCAAATTGCCCTTTTCATCGCAAAGCAGCACGCGGTCGGCGTCGCCGTCGTGCGCGATGCCGAGCTGCGCCTTGTGTTCGACGACCTTGCGGCACACCGCTTCGGGATGCATCGAACCGCAATCCTGGTTGATGTTCATGCCGTCGGGCTGGTTGCCGTAAACGATGACTTCCGCGCCGAGTTCGCGCAGCACACAGGGCGTGGATTTGTAGGCCGCGCCGTGCGCGCAATCCACGACGATGCGCACCTCTTCGAGCGTCAAGCCGCGCGGAAAACTGGCCTTGGCAAATTCAATGTAACGTCCGAGCGCGTCGTCAATGCGGACCGCCTTGCCGACGGCGTCGGCCGTGGGACGGATGTTTTCAATCTTGCCGCTGAAAACCAAATTCTCGATTTCGTCCTCGATTTTGTCGTCGAGTTTGTAGCCGTCGGCGCGGAAAAATTTGATGCCGTTGTCCGCGTAGGGATTGTGTGAGGCGGTGATGACGATGCCGGCGTCGGCGCGCAAGCTGCGCGTCGCGTAAGCCACGCCCGGCGTCGGCAACGGCCCGATAAACAACACATCCACCCCCATCGAAAGGATGCCGGAGGAGATGGCATTTTCGAGCATGTAGCCGGAAAGCCGGGTGTCCTTGCCGATGACGATTTTGTGCCGGCCGCGACCGCGTGACTGGTGTTCAAGGTTTTTGAAAACGTACGCGGCGGCGCGGCCCAGTTTGAGGGCGGTCTCGGCGGTGACAGGTTCGACGTTGGCCGTGCCACGGACGCCGTCCGTGCCGAATATTTTTTTGGGGGAACTCATGGTTTTTTATCCGGTGGCGGCGGAACGATCACGCCCACTTTGGGCGGGGCAACACTCACCAGCGTTACCCCGGGCGGAGCGGAAACCTCCACCGGCAGATGCAAATCCCGTTCCGGCCCGAGGTCGGTCAGATTAACAACCGCGTGAACCTGGTCGGCCTGAAGCCTGGCCATGTCTTCCGCCGAACCACTGACCGTGACTTTTACCGTCAAGGGCGCCACCCGGAAATCGCGGACATCCGATGAGGCGGAAACCACGCGCACCGGCAAATTGGCAAAGGTGACCGTGTTCCCGCCCACCCACCCGGAGGCGGCTCCCGGCTCTTCGTAAATTTTATGAACGGTCAGCCAGATGGCCAGGGCCAGAAACAGCGAGAACGATTTCCAGCCGAAATCTTTTGTGACCCAATCGCGCATGGTGATAAAAAATTCAGTTGGCGGTTTGCTTGAGCGCCGGGCGCGGTTCGTTTTTGGTGATGACGACCGAACCGGGCTTGTGCCGTTCACCGAGGCGCGCGCGCAGCCATTCGGCGCCGTGGCGTGATTTGGCCGGTTGCACGAGCACGGAAGTCAGGAATGCGCGCAACTCCTCCAGCGACACGCCGCGTACGAGCTGGCCCTTGTAAGCATGCGAAATCATCCCTGTTTCCTCGGACACGACCACGATGACCGCGTCGGTTTCCTCGCTCAACCCAATCGCCGCGCGGTGCCGCGTGCCGAGCGATTTGTTCAAATCCGACCGCTGGGTCAGCGGGAAAATGCACGCGGCGTAGGCAATGCGGTCGCCCTTGATGATGACGCCGCCGTCGTGAATCGCGTTGTTCGGGAAGAAAATCGTTTCGAGCATTTCCGGCGTGGCGTCGCAATCCACGCGGATGCCGGACTCGACGGCTTCCTGAAGCTGGATGGATTGTTCGATGGCGATGAGCGCGCCGATTTTCACGTCGGCTAGG
>Ga0074045_10006306_pt1 | contig 10203 bp, 4 predicted proteins | sample BogForMeECP23OM2_FD_94442 | JGI IMG/M metagenome (GOLD analysis project Ga0074045, IMG submission 94442) | Bog forest soil microbial communities from Calvert Island, British Columbia, Canada - Bog Forest MetaG ECP23OM2 | ecosystem: Environmental > Terrestrial > Soil > Wetlands ... | reverse complement strand
TGTATGCCTTTCAGCGCGTCCTTGGCCTGCGTGGCATACGGGTCCTGCCCGAGAAGGTCCAGGTAGCCGTTCAGCGCGTCTTCGAACCTGCCCTGGGAGCGCAGCGCATCTGCCTGCGTGAGCAAAGCCGCCGCGGAGTTCGACTGAGACTGGCTGAGGCGCTGGAAGCCCTCCAGGTTTCCCGCGGCTTCTATGTTGGCAACGATCCTGTCCAGCCGGTCCGAGTTCGATGGCAGGTACACCAGGGCTGTGCGATAGTAAGAGGCGGCCAGCGTGAGGTTGTCTGCCCTGAACGCGTCGTCTGCCTTGTCCAGTGCCTGCGTGAGCCGCGCCTGACGGGCCGCTTCGGCATCCTTGTCACGGTTGACGAAATAGTCATAGCTTGCGGCGATCTCGGGAATGGCCTCCAGCGCCTCCCCGAACGCCTTTTCCGCCTCCGCGACCTTGCCCGCCTTGAGCATTGCTTGAGCGTCCGCGACGCTTTGCTTCAGCTCGGTGATCTCATTGGCCGCTTCCAGCAGAGTGGCAGTGTCGTTTTTCGCCTTCTCTATCTCGGTCTGCACCAGGTTGGTCAGGGAGTCGATGACGAAAAGGTCCACGTCATGCCGCTTGGCCAGCGCGGGCAGGACTTGCACATCAGGCCTGTTGACGAAATCTCTCAGGGCCTGGAGGCTCGTGAGGGCCTGGGTGTACTGCGCCTGGGCAATCTGGTCACGGACCCCCGTGTACAGACCGACAAGCTGGCCGGTCACGAGGTCTTCCTTATCGCGCTGGGCAACAAGTGTATTCAGGGCCTGCGTGGCCTGGGCGCTCGTTGCCTCGAGGGACTGCGTCTTCTGGGCGAACTGCCCTTTCAGATCCTGCTCCCTCTTCTGCGCATCCTGTATGGCCTGCTGCCGTTCGGTGTTCGCCTTGTTGAGATTGGCGGAGAACTCCGCCTGCATGGTCTTGAGGTTCTGTTCTGCCTGGAGCCGCGCCGCCTCCGCGTCCTTCTTGAATGCCTCCATGGCGTGCTGAAGCTGGGAAGCCCGCTGGGCCTCGAGCTGCTGCATGCGCAGGGCTACGGCCTGCTTGGAAAGTCCTTCTTTCTGCAGCCGTTCTCTTTCCGCTTCAAGCGCGGCTGCCATCTGGGCACGGAGCTCCTGCTCCTTCTGGCTGACCTTGCTGTCCATGTTGGTCTGAAGATCCTGGCGCTGTTTGTCGATGTCCGCGAGCCGGCCCTGGATCGTGTTGATCTCCTGGTTCTTTTCCAGGATCTTGCCGTTTGCTTCCCGACGCACGGCCTGGATGAGCTGGCCTTCCGCCGTGATTGTGCCAACGGCGCCGCGCACGATCTGGGATTCCCCACGCTGGAAAAGGAAGTAGAACGCCGCGCCCCCGATCCCCAGGGCCGCGACGGCGCAGACGACGACGAGCACGGGGAAGAGCACCCCGCGCTTGTTCGCCTTGACGATGAAGTCTTCGGGCGTCGTGACGATCCTGTTCTTCGTGACGACGTTTTCGATCTCCTGGAGGACGTCTTTCTGGTCTTCCTGGGAAATCCCTGACTCGGAATCGAATTGAATATCGCTCATGCTATTTGCTCTTCATGACCTCGACCCGGTCCCAGTTCTCCGGCGGAGGGTCCTTGTCATACAGCAGGCATCGATCCCGGAGCAGCGTGCTGGCAAAGTCATCCGGGAGCATGCGGCCCACGTCCTGGAACTTGCGCGCCGCCGTGGCAAAGTGGCGCCCGTAATAGTCATCCATGGCGGCATTGTGCATGTCCCATGCCTCGCGCTCCGTCCCTTCCAGCTTAAGCTTGGCAGAGTAGATCTTGACGCCCTCTTTCTTTCCCTTGACGGCAACATAGTCCAGGAGCCGCCAGGGCACCGTATCCTTCACTTTTTCCTGCAGGGTCTCGGAAATGATAAGGCGCTGGTGATACTGCTTGGTAAGCCCCTCGAGGCGGGAGGCGAGGTTCACCATGTCTCCGATGACCGTATAGTCCATTTTCTTCTCGGTCCCAATGTTGCCCACCGTGACCTCCCCGAAGTTGATCCCCACCCCGATCTGCCACTCCGGTTTGCCGGCCGCCTTCTGCCGCGCGTTGAAGCCGGTGAGCGCATCATCCATCTCAAGACCCGCCATGACGGACTTCAAGGCGTCGTCCTCGTGTTTCACCGGGGCGCCGAAGAACGCCATGATGGCGTCCCCGATGTACTTGTCCACGATACCTCCCTTGTTCATGATGATATCCACCATGACATTGAAGTATCGGTTGAGCGATTCCACCAGGTCATCCGGCGCCATTCTTTCCGAAATCGAGGTGAAGCTCCTGATGTCAGAGAACAGCACGGAGAGGACGCGGTTCTCTCCTACGAGCATTTTGTCGGGATTCGCAAAGAACTGGTCGATCACTTCATTGGGCACGTATTTCTGGAAAATGTTCCTGATCTTCTGCTCGCGCTTCTGCGCCAGCACTGCCTTGAAGGCAAAGCCCTTGATCTGGCCATATGCCCTTTCCAGCTCTCCGACCATGAGATTGAAGGTCTGCGCAAGACCGCCGATCTCATCCTTATATTCCACGACGACCCGCTGGGAAAGGTCATTGGTGGCGATGATGTTCTTCATCGTGTTCGCCACCCGCGTGAGCGGCCGGGTGAGGTATTGGGCAAAGAGGAGCATGAGCAGGACGGCCAGCAAGATGGCGCCTGCCAGGATGATGGCGCTCCGCTGGGTGATCTCGTTCACCTGGTTGTAGAACGTGCTCCGCTCTTCAGTGACCATCAGGTACCAGCCGAACGGATCGAACCAGAAGCCCTTTGTGACCCGGTCATGCCCGCCCATGCGTATGGTGTTCAACTCGGTGTTTTTCGCCGTGATCAGCTTGAGGAGCGCCGGCAGCTCGTCCGGCTGCAGCTTCATGTCCCCGGTGGCCATGGCCAGATTGCCGTCCTTGTCCAGTGCCAGGATAACTTCGGTGGGGCTCCTGAGGATGCTTTCAGCGTATCCCCGGACAGCGGCCTGGGTGGCGCCGACCATCTCCGGCTTGTCGGAGAGGTTGTTCTCCACAAGGAGGCCCCACTGGCTCTGCGCCTGGTTCTCCAGCTCGTCGGCCTTGAACCCCAGAAAATCTTTTGCAATGCGGGTGATGCCGTTCGTAGCGGAGAAGAAGGAAGAGATGCCCGTCAGAGTCAGGGTGGCGATGATGAGGGGCACCACGGTGAGAATAATCTTCAGTCGGATGCTCACGTCTATAATGTAGTCCGCTGTGTGCCCCCGCGCAAGGTCTTTTCTTTGCGCCTTAGGGCGCCCTTTTCTTTGCGCCTTCGGGCGCCCTTTTCTTTGCGCCTTTAGGGCGCCCTTTTCTCCAGGTTTGCAGGTGAGAGCCGGCCATGGTACACTAGTGCACAAGGCCGAAATCACTCCGTGACTGGCAATACCGACACGACAAACCTCCCCCCTGCCCGCTCGTCGTCCGGCGAATTGAACGAAGACGCCATTCTGACCACCCACAAGATCCTCGGGGCGTTCGGCCGGGATGCGCGCACGTTCGACATCCTTCGCGCCGACATCTTCGATTCCCGTCCGTTGATCGCCCTCTCCGCCCTGCAGGCGCTGGGCGTCATCAAGGATCCCCGGACTTTCGGCTGGATTTCGAGGCTTCTCAGCCATCCGGACCCTGAAATCGTTTGCGCGGCCGTCCGCATTTCGGGAATAGTCCCCGCTCCGGAGACCCTCCCACTCTTATTGAAGCTTTTTGCCGCCCGGCGGGAGGAGCTCGTTCAGCTGGAGCTGCTGCGGACGCTTGCTGAGCTCTCCCCGGAAGCCCCGGAAGTGCTCCAGCTCGCCGAAACCCTGTCCCGCTCGCAGACAGTGCAGCCCGCCGTGCGCTCTGCATCCCTGGAGGTTCTCCTGCAGCTCCGGGCGCGCAGGGGCGCCGAGGCCGCGCTGGCCCTTGCCGAGCAGGACCACGAAGCCGTCCAGTACCTGTTCCAGTCCGCAGTCAAGGACCCCGCGCTTGCCGGGGCCACCCTCAGGGCCTACAAGGCGTCGCACACGCGCCTGTCGCCGCCCCTGCGCGCGGCGCTGGTGGCGCTTGCCGCTTCGCTTTCCTCTACGGAGGCGCGAAGCATATTCTTCGAGTCCCTGGCGGAGGCGAGCGCCCCGCTTCGGCGGGAGTGCTACCGGCGCATAGGGTCGCACGCCACGCAGGTGCCCTGGTTCGACGAGCTGGGCGCCCTGCTGGCGGCCAACGTTGAGACAGACCCCTCCCTGGAAGAAGAGGCTCTGCTCGCGGTGGATGCCATGGAAGCGGCGCTCGGCGCGGCCGAATCCAAGCCCCCCTTGCCGCGTCTGGCAGCCGTGGTAGAGACCATCGCCCAGCTCTTCAAGGAGCTGAAGGAGACGCGGGATGGGGACATCGACACCTCTCACGAGACGGGCCAGCAGATAGCCAGCGCCCGGGAATACATGGAGTTCTACTACGACGAAGAGATGAAGAAGGCCTTTCTCCAGTCCATCAAGACCGGGGGAAGCTCCGTGGAACGGCAGCGCTGCGCCCGGACCCTGAAGGAATCCGCCGTGAAGCTGGAGGGGAGCCACTTCGAAGGGTACCGCGTGTTGAGAGAGCTCCTCGAGGATCCTACCCGGTCTGGAATCGCCCTTTTCATCCGGCACCTCTCCCTTGCAAAGACCGACAAACGGCGTGTCCTCTGGAGGCTCAAGCGCTGTCTCTCCCTTGTGAGGCTCGCCCACCCTGCGGGCGCCCGTGAGATGCTGGATTCCCTGTTCCAGTGGGCGCGCAAGATGAAGCTGTATCGGCTGGCGGAGACGGCGCTCTTTGCCTGCCACAGCGTGGACCCGCAGCCGGCGCTTGAGGCGTGCAGGGAATGCATGACGCCCCCCGTGTCGAACCGGATCCTCGCAATCGCCGCGATCGAGCTCGTGAAGGACAAGGATCTGGGGGCAATGGAGCCCACGCTCATCAACCTCCTCTACGAGAACGACCGGTACATCCGGCTGGCCCTGCTTGATGCGCTCTCCGCCGGCACGGTGCTGGGTGACGGCCTGCTGCGCGCCATCCTCCAGATCCTCGTCACAGAGGACGACAAGGAGGTCGTTTCCAAGCTTGCCGAGCTGCTCGGATCAAAGGGGAACATGGCCATTGCGCTGGCCCTGATCGAGGTCTACGAAGGGCTGGACGCGGGCAAGAAGGTCCTCGCAATTTCCGTGATCCACCGTATTGCCGAACGTTCGGCCCCCGTGACCGGAACCGTCCTCACGGAGTTCCTCTACCGGGTGCTTCGCAGCGGATCCTCTGCGGTCATTGCGCGGGTGCCTGCAGCCCTGTTCGCCCTCGGGGACGACTACGCTCCCCGGGTGCTCTCCGAGGTGCTCTCACGCCTTGCCTCCACGGACAGGATCACGCTCGTCAGGGACCTGCGGAATGACCTGCGGCCGTCGGTCATCGCCGCAATCTGGTCCCTCATGAGAGAGAAAGACCCGCAGCTCCAGGAGACCCTGCGCTCGGTGCTGCCTGTCACCAACGACCCGCGCGCGCAGCAGCTCCTGGTGAGCATGGTCAGGGTCCTCCGCACGCCGGCCGGGGACGGCGAGGTTGCGGACGTCGAGCCCGTGGACGAACCGGAAGTGCGCTTCTCCACGGAGAAGGAGACCTACAAGTTCGAGCGGGAGCACGTACGCGTGTGCGCGGTGCTTTTTTCCGACATCAAGGACTACTCCAGCAAGGCGGAGGAGCTTTCCCCCCTGGAAATCACCTCCCTGCTGCAGGAGTATGAGGGCATTCTCCTGCCGATCGTCGGCGCCCACGAGGGCGCGCTGGTCAAGAGGATGGGGGACGGCCACATCTTCCTGTTCTCCGAGCCCATGTCCGCCGTGCTTTCCGCAATCCGCGCGCAGAAGGCGCTGCGGAGATTCAACCGTTTCCGCCCTGAGAAGATGAGGGTCATTGTGAGGATCGGGATCCACTGGGGAGAGGTCGTGGAAAAAGGGGGAGACGCGCTGGGCAACACGGTGAACATCGCGTCCCGTCTCCAGACAATGGCCCGGGGCGGATCGGTCCTCATCTCTCAGGAGCTGTTCCTGCGCGTGGCGGACTGGATCCACGCGAACGATCTCGGAATGATCGGCATCAAGGGCCTGCGCGATCCACTCAGGGCCTGGGAGCCCACCGAAATCGCGCTGGGGCTGCCCCCGGACAAGGATCCCTTGAAAAAGAGCCAGCGTCCGGGGGCAGCCCTTTCCCCGTCGCCTGTCCAGGTCACGATAGACGACGCGGCGCTGCAGGACCTGTTTGAAGGTTTCGCGCGGGAGTACCAGAGGCTGCGGGACGTCTGCCGTCGGGCTGCCGGTTCGCCCAAGGAAGCTGCCCTGGTCGATGAGGAGTTCGAAAGAAGCTGGCGCAGCCTTCTGCCCTTTTTCTCCCTGCTGGGAAAGCGGCCAGTCCAGGAACCGGAGGTCGAAATCAATTGACGACCGGTCTCCGGATGCCGATCTCGGGCTCTTCGGCCTCAAAGGCGCCCGCAGTCATCACGTCGGTTCCTGGGCCGGGAACAAGGTCTCCACGATCGATGCCGGGACAGGACGGGAGAAGAAATAGCCCTGAGCGTGATCGCACGAAAGGTCGTTGAAGTTATCCGGACGCAGCGCCCGGATGGCCTCCAGCTGTTCCTGCGATTCGATGCCTTCCGCAATGACGACCATGTCCAGACTGTGAGCCAGGAATATAATCGCCTTCACAATTGCCGCGTCCGCGCTGTTGAAGGCCAGGTTTTGAATAAAGAACCTGTCGATCTTGATGGCGACAGGCTTCAGGTACTTCAGCCATATCATGGACGAATATCCGGACCCGAAATCATCCACGATGATGTCGATCCCGCGCTGTTTGAGCTTTCCGGCGATTTCGGCCGCCTTGTCCATGTCGATCATCGCGGTGCTTTCCGTCAGCTCGAACTTGATCAGCTCGGGCGGCACATGAAACTGATCCAGAGCGCGTACGACTTTGTCAAACAGCTCGGGATCCTGGAACTGCCGCGCCGACAGGTTCACCGTGACGGGAATTGCACTTCCCTTTGACTGCCACACCGAGACCTGGCGGCACACCTGTCTGAGGATCATTTCCCCAAGGGAAATGATAAGTCCCGTGCGTTCCGCATAGGGGATGAAGTCCAGCGGACTGATCACGCCATGAAGGGGGTGATTCCAGCGAACCAGGGCCTCCAGGGCTATCAGCCGCCGCGAAGAAATGTTGACGACCGGCTGATAGAAGATCTCAAACTCCTCGTTGGCCAATGCCGAGCCGAGGTCCTTTTCGATGGACGCCTTTCGTTCCTCGATGGCGCCTTCTTCCTTCGAATAGTATTGAAGATCATTCCTGCCCTGGGCCTTGGCGCGATAGAGAGCCGTATCCGCGCATTTATAGAGGTCTTCTATGTTGTCGGCATGGGAGGGGTAGAGGCTCACGCCAATGCTGAGTGTCTGAAGAAGCTCGAACTTCTCGAACTTTATGGTCTTCGAAAACGCTGCCCTGATGCGCGCGATGACTGTGTTGCAGTCCTGCTGGTCCTTGAGGTCCGTCAGAACGACCACGAACTCATCGCCGCCCAGGCGGCTCACCGTATCGTATTCACGCACGCTGCGGGAGAGCCTCTCCGCCACCTCCACCAGCAGACGGTCGCCGGCGTCATGCCCGTGACGATCGTTGACGTCCTTGAACTTGTCCAGATCCATGAGAAGAACGGCGACGATGCATTTCCGCCGCTCCGCCTGAGAGATCGCGATTCTCAGACGATCGTTGAGAAGGACACGATTGGGCAGCCTCGTGAGCATGTCATGCGTCGCCACGTGCTGAAGACGTTTCTCTGCAAGCTTGCGTTCCGTAATGTCCCGGAAGACGAATACCGTCCCGTCATGAGTGCCCGACTTTTCCTGGATGGGCGATGCAGAGAAAGAAAGATGCATCTCCTGCCGGCTGCTGCCGACGAAGGTCAGCTCTTCGTCCCGGACAATGCCTTCTGTTTTCAACCGCTGATCGACGATCGCAGAGGAGCCCGGTATCGATTCCTCCAAAGGCCTCATGACCACGTCTGTTTCGCGGAGCCGCAGAATTCCCAGGCTCGCCGGATTTGCGCTGACCACCAGTCCTTCCGGATCGAGGAGGAGCACGCCGTCGGCCATCGTCGAATAGATGGAGTACGCGGCATCCTGCGGCGTCAAAACCATCAAGCGATATTGCAGGATTGCATAAGCGATGCCGATGATCCAGACAAGAATGAAGAGGTGACCGACTGCGCCCACGTAGTTGAATCGGGGCACCTGGGCCAGCGACGAGGACGAAGTGTACAGCACGACGCCGACGCATACTGATACGACAATGAGCCGGGCCTGCTTCTTATGGATATCCTGTTTCGAGCGCCGGCCCCACCTGATCATAAGAATGCACATTGCGATTACATAGGCGAAAGTGTACGCATAGGCGGCATCGCCCCATGGAGAGCTCAGATCCTGTATGGCGCTCCATCCGAGGGGTGTGGCCACCATGGTGAACGGGAATGCATGATTCGCAATATTCATGTACGTAAAAACAACAGCGGGCAGATAAAGGACGGCGGCAGCCCACGGATGTCGACGAAAAGGCTTGAAATCGATGAGGGCGAGCAGAAAATGCGCAAAGGTGGGTGCGGAAAACAAAGTCGGGCACACCTCAACGACATACCAGGCCGCGGCGATGGAAGCGGTCGGCGCGCTGATTTCGAACATGGTGGCCAGGTACCAGAGACAGTTCACCACGCAGTAGATCAGGAAGAGTCTGTTCGTCGCAGCCCGGGGATTCTTCGTGAATACGTAGAGTCCTATCGCAAGGGCGACGAACATGACAGTCGTCGTAAGGAAAACTGAGAGCTGCACCCGGGCCGCCTCCCGAGGGGGATCTTACTACAGCGACGGTCGCGGGAGAAGCCCGGCTCCTTCCACGATCTCGCGCACCTTCTGCTCCCATTCAACGGCCATGATATGGATGCCCGCAACGCCCTCGATTGCCCGCAATTGTTCGATGATCTCCCGGCAGATGGCCAAGCCTGTTTCTGCTGCCTTGCCCCCGGGAGCATCGTTCATCCGCTTGACGATCTGCTCCGGTATGCTGATGCCAGGCACGCTCTTCGCCATGTAGCGCGCCATGCCGGCGGACTTCAACGGCGTTACTCCTGCCAGTATGCCGCAGCGGGTGTGCAGCCCCAGCTCGCGGACGGACTTCATCCACTCCGCAAAACGGGGCACGTCGAACACGCACTGCGTCTGCGCGTAGTCCGCGCCCGCGGCAACCTTCTTAGCCAGCCGAAGCGCCCGAAACTCGTACGGCTGGGCGAACGGGTTGGCCGCCACGCCGATGAACATCGGCACGCTTCCGGCAAAGTCCTCGTCGCTGTCCAGCACCCTCTTCTCGTCCCGCATGCGCTTCACCATTGCCACGAGCTGCACCGAGTCGATGTCATATACTTTCTTGGCGCCCGCCTGGTTTCCAAATCTCTGGTGATCCCCGGAAAGGCAGGTGAGATTGCGGATGCCCAGGGCGGAAGCCCCGAATATGTCGCTCTGCATGGCAATGCGATTCCGGTCGCGGCAGACCATCTGCATGACCGGCTCGATGCCCATCTGCACAAGAAGCGACGAGACGGCGACGCTGGACATGCGGACCACCGCTGTCTGGTTGTCCGTCACGTTCACGGCGTCCACGGCGCCGCGCAGGAGCTCCGCTTTCCGCCGCACCGGCTCAGTGTCGGCTCCGGCGGGAGGGCCCAGCTCCGCCGTGACGGCGAAATGACCCGCAGCCAGTACCCTTTCCAGTATGCTGCCGGACCTCATGGGAGCCGCACCTTGTCTGGTTTCCCCGCGTACCTGCCTTCAAAGCCCCGCTGGACAAGGGTCCGGGGGCCTTTTTCCATCCAGTCCATGGGCGGCCGGATGACGAGCATGCTCTCCACCCTTCCCTGTCCTTTCAGCCGGTCGTAGATGTCGTTCCACGCGCAGTGGATGCCGTCCCCCAGCTCGCAGGACCCGTCCTGCTGCGTGCCGCCGCAAGGGCCGTTCAGAGAGCCTTTGGAGCAGCGCGTCACAGGGCAGATGCCCCCTGTGTCACCCAGCACACACTGGCCGCAGGTCCGGCACCGCTCTTCGTACAGGCCCACATCCAGGTCCGCGCCA
>Ga0074045_10006304_pt1 | contig 10205 bp, 2 predicted proteins | sample BogForMeECP23OM2_FD_94442 | JGI IMG/M metagenome (GOLD analysis project Ga0074045, IMG submission 94442) | Bog forest soil microbial communities from Calvert Island, British Columbia, Canada - Bog Forest MetaG ECP23OM2 | ecosystem: Environmental > Terrestrial > Soil > Wetlands ... | reverse complement strand
GCCGGTGACTAGAAAACTGAAAATACCGATGAGCCGGAACGCGAAAAAAGTATTTGTTTACAGGCGCGATTGTCAATAAGAAAATGTTTTCCCGTTGAAACGGTACCAGTCGGTCGAGTGGCCCCGTTCGGGGCGGCGCCCGGCTGGGAGCAAGCGGAGGACTGCCCGGAAGATTTAAGTTTTCAAAGCTTCACCCAACATGGTACTTTGATTTTGCCCCGATGCAACACCGATTTTGTGTTTTCTGTGTTTTCATCGGCAAGTGGGCAAAAGCCCAATCGGTTCCTTCCCGAATGTCTGGCGGCCATCGCGACACGGGGACCGGACAGGGGGGGCGAATCTGGAGAGCGAAATCCTAAGCAAACGGCACCGCGATGTTGCGCAGGCATGCAAACCGGACGGGCGTGTCCGAGCGGCGGGCCGCTCCACCCGGAATGGGGCCATCCGGCCCCGCAGGACGATCTTCGCTGCGTTCGCTCTGATTGCGGGTGCTGCGGCCACTGCGCGGGCGGAACGCGTTCCGCCACCGCTGCCGTCCGATGTCCATACTGGTCTTCAGCCGGTCCCAACCACCGGCGCGGTCTGTGTTCTCTGGCTGGACGCTTCGCAACCGCTCCCCCTGGACCAGACCGCCATTGACAACAATAATGAGGTGGGCACGCTGGTGATCGCGTTGGCGGTGACGAAAAGACCGGCTGCCGCGGCCGGCGAGTCTGGGGGAAACGGTGGCAATTAGACCCTTCTCTCCGTGAGACAAGCGCGTTTGAAGATTTCTCTTGCAAGTGACTTCAGCGAACGCGTAGTATGCCGCTTATTTTGGAAACCGTTTCCTTTGGGAAATCAGCCAGGAAATTTGCCGGCGGTTGGGAGCTTTGTTGCTCAGCCTGCCGGATCGCAAATGCACTTATCAAGGATTAGGTGACCCCGATGCTCTTCCGCAAACACATCGTCTCGACGCGAGCTCTCCTCCAACTGACAGTGGCCGCGCTCTTCTTCATGGCCGCAGTGGGAGCGGCAGTTGCCGCTAACACAGTCAACGCGCCGGTGCTGGTTCCGTATACGGTCTACACGGTCGCCGGCACTCCGCAGTGGTCTTTCGCAACCACCCCCGCCATCATTGCCGGCTTCGGTTCCAGCGCTACAAGTGCCGTGGATGGCGGAGCTGCGGTCCCGTACATCAACAGTGCGGGTGTTCTGGTGCCGGGTGCGACGATGAACGGGCCGTATGGGTTTGTGGTCGACTCGGTGGGCGACGTCTACATCGCCGACAAAGGCAACGACCTCGTCCGCGAGGTCAACTACACGACGGGACTCATCAACATCGTCGCGGGCATGAGTCCCAGCGGCTGCAAACTGCAGACCGGCACGGTCAATTCATATTCCTGCACGGCGAACCTCGGCTGCGCGGACGGCGTCCCAGCGTATCAGGCCAAGATCGGAGGCGGCATCGACGGCGTTGCCGTGGACGCGTATGGCAACGTGTACTTCGTCGATTCCACCAGTTCGACCGTCTCCGTGGTCTACCGCGGCGGCACGCAGGTTGCGAACTTCATCGCGCTGGTGAACCCGGCCGGGGTGGCGAACTCCGGCGGGGTGCAGGTGGGGGACGTGTACCACATCGCGGGAGAGATCAACCTGAGCAGTTGCGCGGGCTCGACATCCAACAACAGCGTTAACATCGACAACGCGCCGGCATTCGAGAACACCGCCATCGTGGGCAACCCCGTCATAGGCGCCACCCTGCACAGTCCCACCCAGATTACGCTGGACAGCGCGGGAAATATCTATATCTCGGATGTTGGAAACACAACGGTGCGGGTGATCAACACCCAGGCAACCCCCCAGACCTTCTTTCAGTACACGGTACAGCCTGGGTACATGCGGTCGATTACCGACTGCAACTCGCTCCTGACCACCGCCTGCGCAAGCGCCGTCTCCTCTGCGGTCGGCACCGGCATCAATGGTCCGGCGAACGGTATTGTCTTCAACAGCCAGTATGTGTACGGCGGTGCCGACGCGTACGGCAATGTATATCAACTCAATGGGACTGGAGGCAGCATCGCCGTTCCCGGATACTACGAAAATGTGGCGTACGCCGGCGGCGCTCCGCTGACCAGCCTGCTGACCGTGGAGGTGCCGACGCTTTCGTCCGTCTATAGCGCGACCGAGACTGCTTACCCGGTCCCCGCCTCCGACTCAAAGACGCCCAATGAGTTGCCGCTCACCTATGGCAACATATACGTCGAGATAAGCAACCCGTCGCTCAACAGCGCTCTGCCTGCGGGATTCCTGAATGTGATTGTCACGACCACCAATGAGTTTCTCATTCGGCCGGTTTCGGTCAAGCCCGACAGCTTTGGCAACCTCTACGCCTTCGACGCCCACTTTCAGGAAATTAGTCGAATCGACCAGTACACTGCGGATGGGCTCCTTCTTATTTCGAACTGGGCTAACTCGAGTAGAGCCCTGTCACCTGTCGCTGGTCTTAACACCGTTACGAACTTGAACGCGGACGGTTCGACCAACAACTCCAGCAACTACAATCAGCCGGCCTCTTTGGGCGTTTCGGCCACTTCATCGCCCGCTTCGAACCCATGGGACTGCATCTATGGCACGTCGGGCCATCCCTGGACCTTTGGACCGCAAACCTATGATCCTCCTGGAGATGGCTGCCCAGGGATGGTCGCCGCGCCTAGCTCTGTCAAAGGTACCAGCGGCGGCAATTACTTTACCGATAACGACGGTCTGGGGAACCTGTATTTCGGGAACAACTATAACAATCTTATCCGCGAGATGCCGTTGGGCACTCAATTCCCAGCAACCCCGGTGGTGGCGGGAGCGACCCCGTGGTCAGTGACGAACACATACGCGGCGAACGCTGTGGTGAACTATACGTTGCCCTGCCCGACCGGGGTGACCTGCACTGTTACCCCGCAGGCGTACTACATCTCGCTGATTGCGGCGAATACTGGGCACATTCCTAACACGACTCCGGCGGATTGGAGACTGGTGTCGGAGACCCAGCCGATCCAGGTACACTTCGATGGGACGAATATTCCCACCACCGGTGGTGCGGGGGGGACTATACCGGTCTCGGACGGCCCCTCCCTTGGGTACACGACGTCGGCGGGTACAACGGGTTCCACATTCACAATTACAGGTTCCGGGGACTTCTCGATCGACACGACCGACCCGGAATATCCTCTGGGCTCGCTGTGGGTGCCGAGTGGGGCTTTTGCATATAACCCACAGACAACCAACTTTGCGATGTACCCGGTGTATGGGGCACAAGGTCTTCCCACATGCACGCAACTGGGGGTCTCATCGCCCGACAGCAGTTGGGACTGTCTGGTCTATGTGACCTTCAATCCGACGCAGCCGGGGCTGAGGACTGGCCAGTTGGTGGTAACCACCTCACTCGGGTACGTCTACAGCTTCCAGCTCACCGGTACTGGCACGGGCGCGCAGTTGGCGATCGATGGCGGTCAGCAGACAACCGTTGGGGCCACCGGCCTGGGCGGCGGGAAACTCGGCGTTTCCGCGGTTGCTGTGACCTCGACGGGGACCGTCTACATCGCCGACCCAGACAACAACCGGATCGTGGTTGAGCCTGCCGGCGGCGGGACGCAGACAGTCATCGGTGGGACCGGCGTCAGCATCCCGGTATCGAACACGCTCAATGGCGTGACGACAACCACTGCATCCACATTGAGCGGCCCGATGGGCGTCGCGGTCGATGCGGCGAACAATGTTTATATCTCCGACACCGGCAACAGCCGGATCCTCAAGTACAACCCGATCACCAACACGGCGACCCAGCTCGGCAATTACCTCTGGATTCCGGGCGCAATCTGCGATACCCCGGGCTCTCAGGCTGCAAACTGCACCTATACCGCATATACCTTGGCGGGGGCAGGGTACTTTTCATCGATCCTGAATGAACCGGGCGCATCCGTAGGCTATACCGCTACAACTACGAACGGAGTAACTACATACACAATACCTGGTTCCACAGGTACTACGGCTCCTCCGCAATACCAGTTCCTGCACCCTCAGGGCCTTGCCGTCGATCAGTGGGATAACGTCTACGTTGCCGACACTGGCCATTCCGTGATTGTGGAGATTCCCTCCGACACCAAGCTGGGCGGCGCAACTCCACTCTTCCAGTATCCTGGCGCGCCCACATTCACGACTCCGGTCGCGGTTGCGATCGGTCCGGTGATCGGTCCGCTCGGACAAAACTGGCCCGGATACCTCTTCGTTGCCGACTCGGGGAATCCGGCCGGTGAGATCGTTCGCATACCGCCGGGCGGCGGCGACCTGCAGCCGACGACGACCACGACCGGCGGCACCTCTGCGCTGTCGGTACTTGCATCCCTTCCGCTCTTTGGCGGCCAGGGTATCGCAACCCCGAACGGGGTTGCGGTGGACGCGGCCGGGAACGTCTATGTCTCGGACGGCACAGGCAACGCGGTCTGGGAGGCGCCCGCTGTGAGCACCAGCAATCCTTTCACGCTCAGCTTTACTGGGCTGAATGGCGCTCTGAATGCTCCGGCTGGTCTTGCTCTGGACGCGAGCGGAAATCTGTATGTTGCGGACTCGCTGAACAAGCAAGTCTTGCTAATGAACCGGGTGAACAACATTGGTGTTCCGTTTGGAACCGTGCCGAAGTCCATGGGAGTTTCAGGTGTGGCCGGTACGCCGGCGGGTTGCCCGATTCTCGGAAGCGACTCACCCTGCACTGGCGTGTTGACCGTCTCGAACATCGGCAACCAGCAGCTCACTCTGGCCTCGACCTTACCCCTGGCGTTAACCGGGCCCGGGGCTGCCTCATACAGCGTCACGACCACATGCCCCAGCAAGATTCCGGTGGGAACCACCTGCACCATCTCGCCGCTCTTCACTCCATCGGGCACCGGCTCGCCTGGTGGTGCGACCCTCACCGTGAATGGGACTCAGCTGGTTTCCTTGACAGCGAACGGTTCGAACCCGGAGGTCCTCATCACTCTGACTCCCTCGGCCACGCCAGTTACTACTGGAACGTCGCCGAACTACAACATCGCTACTCCTGGAACAGAGACCATTACCGCGACCGTGAAGCCGTTCACAGGAAGTACCACACCCACCGGTACGGTCACCTTTACCTATGTGATCGACGCTGCAGCCGCGGCCGCTGGCCTTCAGACTGCAACCGCCTGCGGAGCGGGCGGCTCAGCGACGGTTACTCTGAACTCATCGGGCGTGGCAACCTATACCATGCCTGCGCTTGCCACGGGCTTGGTCTACACCGTCAGCGCGGTCTACGGAAACGCCACTACCGGAATCGGCGACACGAACAACAGCACAACGACCGCAACTCCGATCGTGCTCACGGTCGCTGGAACTCCGGTTGTGGTGACAGTGACGTCCACGCTCGCCCAGCTCACCTATACCTATGGGGGAACGGTTCCTACCCCCGCCTGCACTGTGACTTCGGGTGGCACTGCGGTGGCCGGGGCAACCTGCACCAGCGGCGCCGGTACATTAACAGCTGCCGGCAGCTATCCGATTGAGGTTCTCTTTACCGGTGCCAGCGCCTGTAGCTATGGCTTCCCGGCTGTGACCACCGGTCAAGCTAACGTGATTGAAAACAAGGCTGCTATGACCGTCACGATCCCCGCGTACACGACGGTCTACGGAGCTGCGACCTTAAACTATGCCGCAGGACAGCCGGCGCCCATCGGGGGGATGGTGATCACAGTGCCCCCGGCCCTGACCGCCGACATCAAGAAGATGAGCGCGACGTTCACGCCGGTCGATTCATCCGTTCTGGATGTGATTCCAGGATCCCCATACACGGTGACGCCAGTCATGACCGGCAAGCCCATCGGCAACTACACGGTGACGATCCACAACGGGACGGATACAATAACTGCGGCGCCGGCGGGCATCACCATCACGGCAACCAATACCTCTATCGCCATATCGAAGGCGGGTACTGCTTCTACTGTGACGGGTGCTACATACGCGATCGCGCTCGGCTCCCTGGTCACGGCGGGCAAGGGAGTGCCTACGGGTACGGTCTCTGTGACGGACAACTTCGTCCCCATCACATCGACTGTCTTCGTCCCAACCCCAACGTCAGGGACCTTCCCAGTCGTAAATGGCGCTATCACTTGGCCATCGTCGACGGTTGTAATTCCTCCATGTTCGGCAACTGTACTCACCAACTGCAACCCGGTGGTGTTGTTCCCGGCAGCATCCGCTGGGGTAGGCACCTTCACTCTGCCCAACGTGGCCATCGGCGGCATCGGCGGCACCGGCAGCGCACCCCCGATCGGGACCCACTACCTGAGCTTCGCCTATAGCGGCGACCCAGCACCGGCAGTCACCGGCGCGTCGGACGGCAAGGGCGACTTCGCCTGCTCGGTGGTTGGGCAACTAGCAACCGCATCTTGCCCAACAACGAATCCGATTCCGTTCGCGCTGATTGTCGACAATCCGGACTTCACCTTAACCTCCACAACGGGCCCGATCAGTGTCATTCCGGGCAATGTTCCGAGCCAAAACGGTCTGCCCGCGGCACCGAACCAGGCCGGTTCCGCCACTCCGCAGTCCGCGATTCTCACGATTGGCGGGATTCTGTCGTTTGCCGGCCAGGTCAATCTCAGCTGTGTGACCCAGAATCCGAGCTATGTCAGCTGCTTTGTCGGTCAGATCGTAGTGGTTAATGGTGCGTCGCAACCGGTGCCATCTACGACATTGCCATATACGCCGCCGGGCGGTACGGCCAGCGAGACGGTGCCAGTTGTCTTCGATGTCTCGACACCGGTAACCGAGCCACTCGGCTTCAACACGTCTCAGGTGCGGACTTCCGCTACCAGGACCGTGTTGGCGTTCCTGCCGTTTGGCGTCCTCGCTTTCTGCGTGCGCCGCCGGCGCAGACTGAGCAAGGCGTTGTGGATGCTGATTGCCATCTCTGCAGTGAGCGTTGGAATGAGCGGATGCGGCGGGAACACGGTGGCCCTCGTCACCGAGATTCCCACTGGCCCGCAGACTGTAACCGTCAACGCCTCGTACACGTCTGTAACGTCCGTCCCCACACAACCTTCGGTGACGCGCTCGTTCGTGGTTCCGATCACCATCAACTAGGAAGTGCTGATGATCGGGCCGGGCAAGATCCTTCGGGGTCTTGCCCGGCTCGTTCTTTTTGTATGCAGCGTGTCTCTCGCGCAAGCACGAAATGGACTGCCCCTGCGAACGGGGGAGGGAGGCTCTTACGCGTCCGTCGCGAAGAAGGCTTCGACGTCTTCGATGGATTGGGTTTGGCGGTAGGGGGGCAGCGAGTCCAGGAAGATGCGGCCGTAGCGCTGGCGCTGGATGCGGGGGTCGAGGAGCATCAGCACGCCGCGGTCCTTGAGCGAGCGGATGAGGCGGCCGAAGCCTTGTTTTAGCGTGATGACCGCGCTGGGCACCTGGTAGTCGAAGAAGGCGTTGCCGCCGCCGGCGGCGATGGCGTCCATGCGGGCCTTGACGACGGGGTCGGAGGGGACGGCGAAGGGCAGCTTGTCGACGATGACGCAACGGAGCTGCTCGCCCTGCACGTCCACGCCCTGCCAGAAGCTGGAGGTGCCGAAGAGAATGGCGCCGGGCGTGTCGCGGAACTGCTCCAGCAGAACAGTGCGCGGGGCTGTGCCCTGCAGCAGAAGCGTGTAGGGCAGCTCCGCGGCGAGACGCTGGTGCATGGCGCGCATCTGGGCGTGGCTGGTGAAGAGGCAGAAGGCGCGGCCGTTGGTGATCTCCAGCAGCCGGCGGGTGCGTTCGGCGGCCTGCGGGAAGTACTCGGGCTCGCGCGGGTCGGGCATTCCCGGCGGCAGATAGAGCAGGGCCTGGCGCGGATAGTCGAAGTGCGAGGGGACGACCAGCTCGCGCGCCAGGGTGAGGCCGAGACGCCGGGAGATGTGCTCGAAGCCGGAGACGGGGCTGCCTGACTCGTCGGCTCCCGAGGCCACGGTGAGCGTGGCGGAGGTGAGCACAACCGAGCTGTAGGCCTCGAAGAGCGTGGCGGCAAGGAGCTGCGAGACGTCGATGGGCGTGGCCTGCAGGTGGGTGTGGTGGCTCATGTGGCCGATGCCGCGCACCCCCTTTTGCGCAAGCGCGCGGACTCCGCCGGCGGCGCGGCGCTCGATCCAGAAGACGGTGTTGGGGTCCTGCGATTCGAGCAGAAACTTGAGATGGGTGGCGATGTCGGCGGTGCGCTTGCGCAGGCCGGGGGCCTCGTCGATGTTCTTCAGGCGGTCGAGCTCGCCCTCCAGGAGGGTGAGGGCGTTGAGCGCGCCGGTGTAGGTGTCGCCGCGTTCTTCCAGGAACTCGGCGCGTTCGTCGAAGGGCATGCGGCCGAGGCCGGCGTAGGGACTGATGTTGGCGGGCGCGTCGAGTGCGGCGATGGAGTCCGGCTGCAGCTGCGTAGCGTCGTACGGAAGCGCGGCGAAGAACAGGCGCGCGCGCTCGCGCAGGGTTGCGGTGGCGCTCTCGATGGCGGGGGTGGAGGCCCGCCTTGCGCGCAGCATGGTCTCCACATCGCGGGCCAGTTCGTCGAAGCGCTGGGTGCTGAGGCTGATGCCGAAGAAGTTGCTCGCGACGTCCTCCATCTCGTGCGCCTCGTCGAAGATAACCGCGCCGGCGGCGGGCAGAACGCCCGCGTCGGGCGCTGCGCCGGCTTGCAGCTTGATCGCCATGTCGGCGAAGAAGAGGTGGTGGTTGACGATGACGATCTCGGACTCCAGCGCCTTGCGGCGCATGGCGGTGATGAAGCAGTTCTCCCAGTCGGGGCAGCTCTGGCCGAGGCATGCCTCGCCGCGCGCGTCCAGCCTGGGCCACAGCGCGGAGTTCTCCGGCAGCGCATCGATCTCCGCGCGGTCGCCGCTGGCGGTGGTCTTCTCCCAGGCGGCGATGGCGTGGAACTGGCCGATCTCGTCTAGCCCCGTCAGCAGCGGCGCATCGCGCAGCGCGTAGAGCTTGTGCCTGCACAGGTAGTTGCCGCGGCCCTTCATGGTGCAGACCTTGAGCGGGCCGAGGACCGATTCCAGGAACGGCACGTCCTTGAAGAAGAGCTGCTCCTGCAGATTTTTTGTGCCGGTCGAGATGATGACGCGCTGCTGGCGATCGCGGGCCAGACGCAGCGCGGGCAGCAGATAGGCGAGCGTCTTGCCGGTTCCGGTGCCCGCCTCCACGATCAGATGGCGCTTGTCGGCGAAGGCCTTCTCGATGGCGCGCGCCATCTCGTACTGCCCCTTGCGATGCTCGAACTCGAGGCCGGAGCGCGAGAGCAGCCCCGAGGGCGAGAAGAAGTCGTGGAGGCTTGGGAGCTTGCGCGCAGCGGCAATATCCCGCTCGTCCTCGGCGTCATCGTTGCGATGGGCAACCGGCTGGTCTGCTACACTCGTAATTTTTTTCGGAGAAGACACAAGGCTCTTCTCCCTATACTATTCGCGCTACCTTCGACTCGCCCGCTTGCTCAGCGATGCCCTAGTGGATTTTGTAGCTGAGGCCGAAGGAGAGGATGGGGAAGAAGCGCAGGTCGTAGAGGTCGTTCTGCAGCTTGACCTGCTCGGCGACGACCTTGGTCGGGTCGATGGGGTAGCAACTGGCTACTGAGTTGGTGGTGCAGCCTCCACCTTGGATGTTATAGACCACGGTGGGCGCGGAGAAGTACTGGAAGCCGATCTCGGACTCGAAGGTGAAGTGGCCTTTTTTAGGGACCATGTTGCCCGTGCCGATGGTGACGCGCGGGACGATGTTGTTGCCGCCGAAGGTGAAGACCCCGGTACCCTGAATTGGCCCAAGGGGGTTGGTGATGGCGTTATAGGGCTCGCTGTAGTAGGTGGCGCCGCCGAAGTCGATACTCTGGCCGGTGGGGACGGAGAGCGCGGCGGTAAGTCCGGTGTTGTTATAGATGGTTGCGCCTCCGCTGAGACGGAAGCGACCGTGGAAGGGAAAGACATCAACCATGGCGGCGGCGTTCTGGAACTTGATGGTGCCGTTGACGTTGACGTTGTCCGTGGTGATGGTGCTGGGCGTGTAGGAGAGGAAGGAGGCCCCTCCGCGCAGGTTGATCCACTGGTGAATCAGGGGTGTGGCGACGTCGAAACCGATGCCGGCGAGGCCGACCTTGACGCCGATGGCCAGGCCTGAGAAGGGGAGCGAGCTTTGCTTGGACGGCGTGG
>Ga0074045_10006303_pt1 | contig 10205 bp, 9 predicted proteins | sample BogForMeECP23OM2_FD_94442 | JGI IMG/M metagenome (GOLD analysis project Ga0074045, IMG submission 94442) | Bog forest soil microbial communities from Calvert Island, British Columbia, Canada - Bog Forest MetaG ECP23OM2 | ecosystem: Environmental > Terrestrial > Soil > Wetlands ... | reverse complement strand
GGAATAATCCGGGCTGGAGGCAATTACAATCGAAACAGGATTGTTTTTGTCTTATATCATACAATTACTGGTTATTTCGCGATCTTTACAGCCAGCAGATAAATAAATGGGCAAACACGTTCTCGTTAAAAGACTGTCCGGCGCAACCTTCCTTATTGTCGGCCTCACAGTACGAGAGAGATGCAAGTGTTACCTGTCCAGGACTTCCCTTATCTTTCTCATCAAGGTAGCAGGATTAAGAGGCTTTGAGATGAAATCGACACCCTCTTCCAGTATCCCCTTTCTTGATATTGCATCATCAGTATAGCCGCTCATGAAAATCGCTTTTATATCAGGGTCAAGTTTTTTTATCTCTTCGTATGCTTCTCTGCCATTCTTTAAAGGCATTATCACGTCAAAGAGCAGAATGGCTATTGTATCTTTGTTCTCAACAAACCTTTTTGCAGCTTCCTCCCCGTTTTCAGCTTCAATCACCGTGTAACCGTTTTCCTGGAGGGACATCACAGTGATCTTTCTTACATGAGGATCATCCTCCGCCACTAATATTGTCTCACCTTTTCCTCGTATCAGAGTTTCAATCGGCTTCGATACTGCCTCTTCTGTCTGCGCCAGTGGCAGGTATATCCTGAAGGTCGTTCCTTTGCCAACATCGCTGTATACAGTGATATAGCCATTGTGCTGCTTGATTGTCCCATAGACCATGGCAAGCCCCAGACCCGTGCCTTTACCGACTCCTTTTGTAGTGAAGAATGGCTCAAAGATGCTCTCTGTCGTCTTGAGGTCCATGCCGATACCTGTATCCGATACGGTCAACACAGAATAGTTTCCGGGGCTTACAAAAAAGTGTTCTTCAGCATATGCCTTGTCAATATTGATCTCTTCGGTCTGTATTACCAGATATCCCCCGTCAGGCATTGCATCACCAGCATTGGTGGCAAGGTTCAGCAAGACCTGCACTATCTGAGATTCATCGACCAGTACCGGAAGCGTTCTGTTTGCAAGGATGACTTTGAGGACAATATCTTCTCTGAGAATCCTTCTAAGCATCTTGTTGGCTTGTCTGACTATATCATTGAAGTCCAACTGTTTCAGACTTATGATCTGCTTTCTGCTATAGGCAAGGAGTCCGTGGGTCAACTCTGCCGCACGATTTGCACCGATAAGGATTTCTTCTATAAATTCTTTTGTTTTCTTATCATCCCTGACCCTCTTTTGTGCCAGTGTACCAAAGCCGATGATTGCCGTGAGTATATTGTTAAAGTCATGAGCTACGCCACCCGCAAGCACACCTATGGCCTCCATCTTCTGGGCTTGTCGGAGTTGCCCCTCGAGCTTTTTGCGTTCCGTGACGTCACGGGATGAGGAAAACAGCAATCGCCTGCCATCAATTTCCACCCCAACAGCATTAATCTCAACATCGATCACCTGGTTATCACTACGACGGTTTTTAGCTTCAAATACTTCCTGCTTATTCATCAGGTTCGAAATTCTCTCTTTAATTTCCCCGGCAGACCACTGCGCATCCAACTGAACAATGTTCAGGTTCTTTATTTCATCAGGCGTGTAGCCCAGCATACGGCAGAACGCATCGTTCGCCTCTACAATATTTCCCTCAATATCACAAACAACTATGCCATCGCTTGCGGCACGCAGAAGTGTTTTGTTTTTAAGGTTTTGAGATGAAAGTGCTTCCTCCGCTTGTTTGCGTTGGGTGATATCACGCGCTGTTGCGAAGACCCCCGCAACTTCACCCTGGGTGTTTCGGTAAGTACTGGCATTGTAAAGCACATAAGTAACTTTTCCTGACGAATGACGAATAGCGAGCGGATAGTCAATTATTTGGCCTTGAGAGAACACCTTCTGATAGCAGATACGAGCAATTTCCGGTTCGGTAAAGTAATTTGAAAAATCGCTTCCAATAAGCTTATCCCGGTGAAATCCTGTGACTTTTTCAGTTGCCGAGTTAGCATCGGTTATTTTACCGTCAATATTAATAGTAACAAAAGGATCAAGACTGGCTTCAATAATACTGCGAGAGTATTTATAGGCTACGCTAATATCTTCGGAACGAAATACAATAACTATGAAACACACAACTATTCCTGTGAACACCACCCCCCCCAGAAGGAAGCCCCAAGGACGCAAACTGCTTCTTGACGTGATAAAGCTCGGTGTGGCCGAATAGATCACCATCCATTTCCGCCCGGCCACTTCCAGAGTCTTTTTAATTATAAAGTCTGTTTCTGGATGATTTTGGTTCAGCAAAGGAGTTTTGCGAGTGCGTGATGAATGTGCATAAAGAAACCGCTCTTCCCCAGGTGCTGATTCATCATAAATAAAAAAATCTATGCCTGCAGGTTTTAAATAATTCGTAGCTTTTTCAACAATGCTACCGATATTAAATACGGCCAGAGCGAAGCCTTGAAGATTGTCCCATCGAGCCTGATCGGAATTTATTAATGCCCCTTTCTTATAGATGGGCGCAAAGACTAAAGAACCTGCCTGACTTCCAGTCTCCTGGACAAGTTTTATCCTGGCAGTCGCACGTGGCTCACCTGTTTTTCGGGCTGCTTCCAGAGTCTCCTTACGTTTGGGATTAGAACCAAGGTCAAAACCAAGGGCTATCTCATTGCCCTTATAGGGCTCTACAAAATAGACGGGGAAATATTCCTGTCTCTTCTCGGCCCTCTTCATCTTTCCCTGTGCAACAACTTCAGTGAACTGAAAATGAGGAAACCCTTCGCTTCGTGCAGCTCGTTCATATACCTCCCTCTGGGAATCCCGAACTCGAGGTATCCATTCAAGGGCTTGAATACTTAAATGCTGCTCCAGAATATAGTTTGTAAATTTTAGAAACTCAGATCTTTCCACATCTTTTCTCGATGTGTAATAAAAGGCTCGAATCGAAGAGAGCACAGCCAGGTCGTTATCAATCTCTCTCTTTAATGCGGAATAGCGGTCTTCAGCTGCTTCGTTGAATTCTACATTTATAAGTTTCCTGTTTTCGTCATAACTCACTTTAGCGACAATAAGGGATAAGACAATGCCCAGAACTAGTATTACAGCACATAAAATACTACGGGAGGGCTTGTTGAGCATGACAAAAGAATACATATTAAGGGACAATAAACGCAAACTAAAGGTCAGTGGGGTCAGGTCTTCTTTCTTGTCATCATATCCTCTTCATAATGCGACTTACAACGGTTGTTAAGAACACCATCAATACCTATGACAAGAAAGAAGACCTGACCCCATATGATACTTTGGATAATCAATTAATAATGTGCAAAGGTGCGTAAAAAATTATATAATTACCGTAATTTGAAAGAATAAGGGGGTTAAATCATGGCAAGACTAAAAATAGTTAACTTTGAGTGCGAAGAGTGTGGTTCAGAAGTCATTGTAACAGCCACTGGGGAAATCCAGTTAAGTCCCATTTACTGTTGCGGAGTCGCGCTGACAGAGATGACGCCTCGTGTAAGTAACCAGACCAAACCAAAAAAAAAGATAACAAAGAAAACAACAAAAAAAATGACTCAAAAAAAAGTCACCCAACAGAAAAAACCTTTGCCTAAAAAGAAATAATCGTATACAGCAATGTGGGATGGTCCCTTTACGAAGGGTGCTCACAAACCCTATGATTAAAATGTAGAAAGCAAGTGCCCCAAATCGGGTATGTTGGACTGATACACACAGGGGTCAGGTGAGGTCTTGAAAAACAGGAAACTTATTTCTCAAGACCCCACCCCTTTCTGCTCCAGAAGTTTTCCGCAATCCTCTGCAGGCAGCGGGCGACTGAAATAAAATCCTTGCGTGATATCACATTGAAGAAAGCACAGTCTATGCCATTGTTCTTCGGTCTCGACACCTTCGGCTATGGTTTTCAGGTTCAAAACTTTAGCCATTGTAATTATCGCCGCTATTATAGCTTCAATATCGGCATCTTTGCATATTTCCCTTACAAAGGACATGTCAATCTTCAGATTGTCCACCGGGAATTTCTTGAGACAACTAAGCGACGAGTAACCCGTGCCGAAATCATCGATGGATATGGCTATCCCGGTATTACGCAACTCCTTGAGGGTAGTCCTGGTGTATTCTATGTCCTTCATAAAAGCACTCTCGGTTATCTCCGCCACAATAAGCAACGGGGATAATCCTGATTCTTTTATGATCCTTCGTAAAGTGTCAACAAGGTTCTTCTGGCGGAATTGAATCAACGAGAGATTGACTGAGACAGGCACTACAGGATACCCTTTGGCCCGCCATTCTTTATTTCAATAAGTTTGACAGCATCCCACGGTTTGGTGATATATTGAACAATTTGCCCCTGATTGACCGCTTCTATAGCCGCGTCGATATCCGCGTAACCGGTCAGGAGAATACGAGAGGTGTCTGGACTGGTCCCGGCAACTTGCGCGAGGAATTCGACCCCGGTCTTCACCGGCATTCTCTGGTCAGAAATAACCAGTGAGAACATATTGTGAGAAACCAGCAGTTTCTCCGCTTCGTCAATATCCTCTGTGGCAAAGACTTGAAAATCCTTGCGCAGCAGGTCAGCCAGGCTATTAAGGACCTCAGTTTCATCGTCCACAATAAGGACTTTGGGGTTTTCCTGGCTCCCAATTTGAATCATTTATAAACTCCCTTTTTTATTGTCTGTCCTATTCGGTTACGGCCATCCTGTTTGGCCCGGTACAGAGCTCTATATGCTTGTTCAAAACGGGTTAATATAGCAGTCATATTAACTCCTTCAGTGCCTTCATGTCCTTGATAGCGAGCCTGCCGTTTTTGTCTGCGATAAGACCTGACTTCCTGAACCGGCTCATGACCCTTATGGCCGTCTCAACAGTAGTGCCGACCATTTCAGCCACGTCCTGCTTGGTGATGCGCATGTCTATAACATTCTCGCCTGGATCGACCCTGTCGCTCGATTTGTCAGCCAGCTTTACCAGCAATGCGGCAATACGGGAATCCACCCGTTCAAGGGCAATGTTCTTCAGGGTTTCATGCATGCCTCTCGTTCTCTCTCCGAGGCTGGAAGTAATCAAATACATCACAGAGGGAAAGCGGTCTATAATCTTGAGCAGGGCTTTTCGTGACAGCTTGAGAATTTCTGAATCTTCCATGGCAACGGCATTCGCCGGAAAGGGAAACCCTTTCAGTACAGCGAACCCCCCAAAAAAATCGCAGGGGGATATGACTTCCATGATGATCTCCCTTCCCTCGCTCGAGATCTTGGTCACTTTTACCTTTCCGCTCATTACAATATAAAACCAGTCCGGGGCATCTCCCTCTGTAAATATTTCTTTTTTTCTTGTGTAAGACTCCAGGATAAAGCAGGAAAGTATCTCCGCAAGGTCTTTATCACGTACCTTTGAAAATATCGGGATACGCTTCACGTCATCCAGGGTGCATCGCATTGTTTTTTCCATTTTCGGTCTTATTATAACCCATACGGGAATTCCTGCAACAGCTGCCGTGCTGCCCGAATATAAACGTATTGCGGGAGGACGTATATCATATGATTTAGATCATACAACTTCAATAGCAGGCGTTGTTACACTAAGCTGTCCGGAGAACAGCCGGCAATTATCAAGGAGAACTATGCCGGACAATTATTATGCTGTTGGTCGCTCTTTTGATAAACAATTTGCCTAAAACCAGAAGATATCGTGAATTCTGTCTCCAGTTCCAGATCGGCAGTCTTAATAAATTTGTCACAAATATGACCTGCGTCATACTAACTTTAAATTTATAGTGATAAACTTAACTATAGTCGCAAATTGAGTATGCCTTAGCGTGTACTTGTAATTTCAGACGGGAAATAAACTTCAGGAGGTATTTATGTTCTGTTATCAATGTGAACAAACTGCACAGGGAAAGGGCTGCACCAAAATGGGAGTATGTGGAAAAGACCCGGAGTTGTCGGCGTTGCAGGATCTTTTGATTTATGCAATGAAAGGTCTTTCGTTACAGGCAGTTGAAGGAAGAAAGGTGGGAATAATTGAGAAAGACGTAAACATATTTATAACAAAAGCCCTTTTTTCGACACTCACTAACGTGAACTTTGCCCCCAAGCCGTTTGAACGATTGATCCACCAGTGCGTTACTCTTCGCGAAGCTCTCAAGGCAAGGGTTAAGGCTGCAGGGGGCAAAACAGACTTCACCCATGACAGTGCATCATATAAACCTTCGGATTCAATCGGGGAGTTGGTAAAGCAGGGCATGAAGGTTGTCGAAAAAATCTCTGATGCCGGGGTAAGCCCGGATATACAGTCGCTTCAGGACATCCTGCTCTTCGGTGTAAAAGGCGTGGCTGCTTATGCCGACCATGCAGAAATTCTCGGAAAAACCGACGACGCGGTCTATGCATTTATGAGTGAAGCCCTGGCGGACATGACAAAGACCGAACTCGGGCTCAACGAGTGGATAGGGCTTGTGCTTAAATGCGGAGAAGTGAACCTTAAGACCATGGAACTTCTGGATGCTGCAAACACCGGGACTTACGGTAATCCAGTCCCAACAAAGGTTCCGCTTGGTCACCGGAGCGGCAAGGCAATCCTGATTTCAGGCCATGACCTAAAGGACCTTTTTGACCTTCTGAAGCAGACCGAGGGTAAGGGGATAAACATCTACACTCACGGCGAAATGTTGCCTGCGCACGGATATCCCGGGCTAAAAAAATATAAACACTTTCATGGCCACTTCGGGACTGCATGGCAGAACCAGCATAGGGAGTTTGCTAATTTTCCGGGCGCAATCCTCATGACCACCAACTGCCTCCAGAAGCCTCTTGATTCATACAAGGCCAACATTTTTACATGTGGACTTGTGGGCTGGCCTGATATCCCTCATATTTCTGACGGTAATTTTGCACCTCTTATAGAGAGGGCTCTTTCACTCTCTGGATTTACCGGAGACGCTCCGGGCAAAGAAGTTATGACAGGGTTTGCCAGAAATGCGGTTTTGGGGGTTGCGGAAACAGTTATAGAGGCTGTCAAGTCCGGAGCTATTCGCCACTTCTTCCTTGTGGGCGGTTGCGATGGGGCAAAGACCGGCAGAAACTACTACACTGAATTTGCGGAAAAAGCGCCAAAGGACACAGTTATACTGACCCTTGCCTGTGGCAAGTTCCGCTTTTTCGATAAGGACCTTGGCGACATAGGCGGCATACCCAGGCTGCTGGACATAGGCCAGTGCAATGACGCATACTCTGCAGTTCAGATAGCGCTTGCGTTATCTAAAGCCTTTAATGTTGGGGTGAATGAACTACCTCTTTCTCTTGTTCTTTCATGGTTTGAACAGAAGGCCGTGGCAATACTTCTCACCCTCTTATATCTCGGGATCAAAAACATCCGCATAGGGCCTTCTCTACCTGCGTTTATTACACCTGACGTGCTTGATGTACTGGTTAAAAACTTTAATCTTATGCCAATAACTACCCCGGATGCTGATCTGAAGGCAATTCTGGGATAGGAGAAAGTGTCAGAGAGTCAGGGCAAATGCTTAGTTTAAAGGTGACATGAATACATGAATAAAAGATACACAGGGCTCTTTCTTCCTTACTGCGCCGTTGCCGGATCTTTTTTGACCATGGTACGGATTTACAGTGATGCTTCATGCCAAGTTTGAGAATTGGACGCCTATGGGTCAAAATTTTACGCCGGTCAACAAAGCATCGAGTTCCAGAGTCCAGGACCCACATGATAGAATACGACATCGTGATGTCAAAAAGGATTATCACTCAATGACTAGGGTCATTATAAGAAAGGCAGCATATGATTACGCGGACATGCGGCCCGTATTCTTTGAAATAATGGACGCCCTCGGAGGGGAAAGCATAGCCCGGAACAGCCGCGTGGTAATAAAGCCCAATCTTTTGGCGCCGGCGCCTCCCGAAAGGGCTATCGTAACTCATCCTCTCGTGGTGAGGGCTGCTGTAGAGTATGTGCTTGAGAGATGCGCTTTCCCAATTATTTCAGACAGTCCGGCGATGGGGTCCTTCGAAAAAGTTTTGAAGGAAAGCGGAATCAAAGATGCGCTTAAAGGGTTGGATGTAGAGTACAAGGAGTTTAAAAAGGCGGTACCGGTTGTTGCCGAAGCTCCGTTCCATACTCTTGCTATTGCCGAGGATGCGCTTAACTCTGACGTCATGATCAATCTGCCAAAACTTAAGACCCATGCCCAGATGTTACTCACCCTCGGCGTGAAAAATCTTTTTGGCTGCATCGTCGGGCTCAGCAAACCGGAGTGGCATTTCAGGACTGGAGTTGACAGGGAGATGTTTGCGCGGCTTTTAGTATTGATCTACAAAGCGGTGAAACCGTCGTTTACTGTTCTGGACGGCATTCTTGCAATGGAAGGGCAAGGACCGGGACGGAGCGGAGTGCCCCGTGAAACAGGTGTATTGATAGGCAGTAACAATGCAGTGGCACTTGATGAAACCGTATGCGGTATGCTCTATATTAAGCCCGATGAGCTATTGACCTGCAGGGTTGCAAAAGAGATGGGCCTTGCGGGAATGGGTACCGCCATAGATGGTGAAGTTCCGGCTATAAGGGATTTCAAGTTTCCGCTTATTGGTTCCCTGATCTTCGGCCCGAGTCTGCTGCATGGTGCAATGAGAAGGCACTTTGTCCAGAGGCCGGAAAGTAATGATGCAATCTGTGCTTTATGCGGAGAATGCTGGAAATATTGTCCGGCCAAGGCAATACAGCTTAAAAAAGGGAAAATAGATTTCGATTATGATAAGTGCATCAGATGCTATTGCTGCATCGAAGTGTGCCCGCTCGGCGCGCTCAGGGCAGTTGATACGCTGCCCGGCAAATTGCTGCGGAGGATAACGAACAGATAATATTTCATAAGTTGGTGGAACAAGGCGCAGATACACAGGGGGCAGGTCGTGAAAAATAAGAAACTTATTTCTCAAGACCTGCCCCCTTTCTGCTCTTTCCCTCAACGTTACGATGGGAAATTAATGCTGTTCACATGTCATCCCCACGCAAGTGCACCAGGGATTACGCAAAAAACTAATACCCGCGAAGAAGGAACATAACCGGTGGGAACTGTCAAAAAAGCCTTCTCGACTTCTGCCAATACTGAGTAACCTATTATTCCACAATTATCGTTCCGGCCATGTCCTCATGACCCTCTCCGCAGAAGATGTCACAATGGAAATCGTAAGTACCGGCCTTTTGAGGTACTATGCGAACGGTGGACACTTTTCCGGGCACAATGTCAGTGCGCACTCCCAGTTCAGGACAATTGAATCCATGCAATCTGTCTAATGAAGTGAATTCCAGAACAGCAGGAATCCCTTTCTTCAATCTGATTTCCTTGGGCGAGTATTCAAACTTCTTGGCCGTAATCCTGACTATTTGCTCCGCCTGGTCTGCCGCGTATACATAGACTGCAAAGAAACATAACACAAGTACTATGATCAAAACGCCTGTGACCCTCTCTCCTCTTGCTGATCTCATCTATATCCTCCTGCCTTGTTTATCACGGAAAAACCTGTGAGTTGGTATTCCGGATATCCCGCTTTTCCGGCCCCGGTTTTCACACTGCGGAATCCAAGCCCTTTGTAAGGGTCAGCCGCGTCCCATGGAAGTTGTATTCGTTTAGGGAGTGAGCCGGGCGCAGGCAGGGGATACATCAACCCCTTCGCAGAATACAGTGGAATATGTCCGGAGATATGCTGATTTTCCTGGTGAATGTGCCCATATAAAACAATTACGTTCTTATAGGGCATGAGGAGTTCCATAGCCTTAGCCCCATCCTGGGTCCACCAATCCCATTTTGGAAACAGATCAAAAAGAGGTCGGTGCGTAAGCACCACTATTGGGGATTCTTTATCAAGGGGCTTCAGAATTTCACTTAACCATTGCAACTGGGCATATCCTATAGTAGAGGTCTTCTCTGAAACGTTATCTATTGCGATGAAATGCACTCCCTTGTGCTCGAAGATATAGTGGGTCTTGCCAAAAAACTCCTGGAATGCCTCCCCATTATCAAATGAGGCATCATGTTCTCCAGGCAGAAACTTGATATTCTTCACTTTCAGTTCGCTGACTATATCGCGGAACTCAGCCATGCGCTTTCTTCGTTCCTTGGGGTCTTCAGTGTTATGAGTCAAATCACCCGTAAACACTATAAAGTCCGGTTGATTTTCCAGGCTGTTGACATACTCTATCGCTTTTTTG
>Ga0074045_10006301_pt1 | contig 10206 bp, 7 predicted proteins | sample BogForMeECP23OM2_FD_94442 | JGI IMG/M metagenome (GOLD analysis project Ga0074045, IMG submission 94442) | Bog forest soil microbial communities from Calvert Island, British Columbia, Canada - Bog Forest MetaG ECP23OM2 | ecosystem: Environmental > Terrestrial > Soil > Wetlands ... | reverse complement strand
GTGTGCGGCGGCGGAGTTTCCGGACAGGCCGATGCAGTGCGCCTCGGCATCACGCGCGCGCTCATGGAGTTCAATGCTGAACTCCGTGCGAAGCTCAAGGCCGAGGGCTTGGTGACTCGTGACCCCCGCGCCAAAGAGCGCAAGAAGTACGGACAGAAGGGCGCAAGGAAACGGTTCCAGTTCAGTAAGAGATAGTCGATGGTCGTCAGTCGATGGTCGTTTGCCAACGACTAGCGACCAACGACAAACGACTGGTTTTTCGGTGTTAAATTCATCCCCCCCACCTCCCCTGAGATGGGGTGGACGGGAATGGCAATCCGGGGCCTTTCAGTGTCCGGATGCAGAATAACTGAGGAGGTTGATTGGCAAACATAACAATGAAGGAGTTGCTCGAAGCGGGCGTTCACTTCGGGCACCAGACGAAGCGGTGGAACCCAAAGATGAAGGAGTACATCTTTGGCGAGCGCAATGGTATCTACATTATCGATCTGCAGAAGACGCTGAAGATGTTCAAGGAAGCGTCGAAATTCGTGCAGGACCTGGCCGCCGAGGGCAGAATCATTCTCTTCGTGGGCACCAAACGCCAGGCGCAGGACGCAATTGCCGAAGAGGCGCAGCGCTGCTCGATGTTCTACGTGAACCAGCGCTGGCTGGGCGGACTGTTGACCAACTGGGTCACGGTACAGAAATCAGTGAAGCGGCTCAAGGAGCTCGACGAGATGGCCACCGATGGCCGTTACGATCTGCTTCCGAAGAAAGAAGTCATCAAGCTCGAGCGCGAGCGTAAGCACCTGCAGGCGAATCTCGCCGGCATCAAGAACATGACGCGGTTGCCGGATGCGATCTTCGTGATCGATTCGAATAAAGAGCAGATCGCGGTGCGCGAATCGCGCAAGCTGGGCATCCCCGTGGTCGCCGTGGTCGACACGAATTGTGACCCGAGCGAAGTGGATTACGTGATTCCCGGCAACGACGACGCGCTGCGGGCGATCCGGCTGTTCACGTCCAAGATTTCGGAGTCGATTGCCGAGGGCGTCCATGCACGGGACGACAAGCAGATGGCGGACATTCAGGCGGTAGCGGAGGCCGAGCCGGTGGTCGCGGCTGCGGTCGATGAACCCATATTCGCCGAGGTCGCAGGCGAAGACGCAACCGCCGTTGCCGCTGCGGGGCCCGAAGGTGAAGAGATCCGCATGGAAGACGTGCTGGGCAAGGGCACGCGCAAACGTCCCTCAGCCGCCACGGAGGACGTCGACGAGCTACAGGCCGAGACGCGCCGGTTCTAGCTCTGCTGCCGAAGTTAGAGGCCCCTAAGGGGCGGAATTCGCAAGCGCCAAATCTGACCCGCGCAGCCTGTCTGTGCGCGGGTCGAGTTTTATAATGGTTAGTTCCCGAAGGAAAACTTTCTAATGAGCACTACTATGGCAAACATTTCCGCTGCGCAAGTGAAAGATCTCCGCGAAAAAACCGGAGCACCAATGATGGACTGCAAGCACGCCCTGACGGAAGCCAAAGGCGATCTGGAGCAGGCGATCGTGCTGCTGCGCAAGAAAGGTGTGACGGTCGCAGCCAAGAAAGCGACGCGCGTGACGAGCGAAGGTTCGGTGGGCTACTACATTCACGCCGGCGGCAAAATTGGCGTGCTGGTTGAAGTCAACTGCGAAAGCGATTTCGTGGCGCGCACCGATGACTTCAAAGAGCTGGTGCACGACATCGCCATGCACATTGCGGCGAGCGATCCGAAGTTCGTCCGGAAAGAAGATGTCACGCCGGAAGCCTTCGAGCGCGAGAAAGACATTTATCTCGCTCAGGCGATCGCCAGCGGCAAGCCTGCGAACATCGCCGAGAAGATGGTCGCCGGCAAGATGGAAAAGTTCTACGAAGAGGTTTGCCTGCTGGAGCAGCCCTTCATCAAGGACCAGACCATCAGCATCTCGCAGCTTATCGCCGCCAAGGTGGGCAAGCTGGGCGAGAACATCGCCGTCCGCCGCTACGCCCGTTTCAAGGTCGGCGACGTGACTGCTACCGTCGCCTTCACCAGCGCCAAGCCGGACAACGACACCGGCGAGACGCCGGCTGCCAAATAGCAGCCGAATAATTTAGGGGCGCTGCGGCGCCCCTTTCGTTTATGCTTCCTTGTAGCTGGTTGTCATCCTGAGCGAAGCGAAGGACCTGCTTTCATGCCTCCCATCTTCAAGCGCATCTTGCTAAAAATCTCCGGTGAAGCTCTGGCGGCCGATCAAGGCTTCGGAGTCGACACCAAACGCATTCACGAAGTCGCTGCCGAACTTGCCGACGTACACGCCCTCGGCATCCAGATGGCGATCGTGGTGGGTGGGGGCAATTTCTTTCGCGGGGTTGCCGATCAGGCCAAGGACATGGACCGGGTCTCGGCTGATCACATGGGCATGCTGGCTACGGTCATCAACTCGCTGGCACTGCAGGACGCGCTCGAAAAACAGAACGTCTACACCCGCGTGCAGACGGCGATTGAGATGAACCAGGTGGCCGAGCCCTTCATCCGGCGGCGCGCCATGCGGCATCTGGAAAAAGGACGCGTCGTCATTTTCGCCGGCGGTACAGGCAATCCTTATTTCTCGACCGACACGGCCGCCTCGCTGCGCGCCATGGAAATCAAGGCCGATGCCATCCTCAAAGCCACCAAAGTAGACGGAATCTACGACGCCGATCCTATGAAAGTGAAGGATGCCAAGAAGTTTTCGCAACTTACCTACATGGACGTTCTGCGGCAGGGCCTCAAGGTGATGGACTCAACCGCCATTTCGCTCTGCAAGGACAACGACCTGCCCATCATTGTTTTCAACCTGAACCAGCGGGGCAATATCCGCCGTGTCGTGCTGGGAGAGAAGATCGGGTCATTGGTCAGCGCGTAGGAAAGGTCAGAAGTTAGAAGTCAGATTGCAGAAGTTAAACCCTTGGGATCTCACTTCTGCAATCTGACTTCTAACTTCTGACTTTGGTCTTGCACGCTCGACGTTCTGAGTGTGTGAACAAATCGCCATAGTTTCTGCGGCCATTCCTTGTCCATGCAGGGACGCTCGATCAGCACAAAAAACGCTCCGGAGAACAGCAGAACGACCGGCACAATCATGCAAGCCTGCAGAAAGTAATAGAACCAGAAATTCTCTCCGATGTGCAGGCGGTACGTCATGTGCTTCACGAAATAGATGATCAGAGCGTGAAAGAGATAAATGCTGTAGCACATTCCGCCAATGTTGGTAATCACGCGATTGCTGAAAACCGCGGAGCAGATGCGCCCGCGAAACGCAGCCAGATAGAGCACAACAATCACAAAAGGCAACACAATATGGCCGACGGTCCGCCCCGGATACCAGATCAGCGGCCAGAGGCACAGTGCGAGCGCGTCCCAAAGAAAGTTCGGCTTCCATTCTGCCTGTCGCGTAACGTAGAGATCGCAAACCAGGAATCCAGCGAGGAAGAACGCGAGATAGTAAGCGATGGAGTAATGAAAATGAACCGTCTTATAGAGCGGGAGGCTGAGGATGCCGGAAGCCAGCGTCAATCCAACGATGACAACGCGGCGTAAGCGAGTGGTGGCAATCGCGAAGAGGCTAGCCAGCAGCGGAACGAGCAGATAAAACTGAATCTCCACTTCGAGCGACCAGGCGGCGGTGTTTACGGGTCCTCTAAATCCACCAAAGATCAGATTGTGGAGATAGAAGAAACTCGCCAACAGGTGCGGCGCCATATTGCCGAGAGGCCGCCCGACCGTCACTCACTGTGCCGCAGCCCATACAAACAGACTGATAAAATAGGGCGGCTCCAGGCGCGTCAGGCGACGCAGGAGGTATTGCTTGAGATTCACTGCGGGGGCATTTCGAAGAAGAGCGGAAGCAAACGGAACCCCCAGTATGAATCCGCTGATGGCAAAAAAGAGTTCGACTCCGCGCTTCGGCAAATCGGTGTCTAAAGGCACGGGAGCGGGAACGGCGCCCCGATCCGAAAGAACGGCATAAATGTGAAAAAACACAACCCATGCGATGGCCACGAAGCGCAGCCCGTCAATCTGCGCGATAAAGCGGTTTTGTGTGGTGATGCGGCGGAACTGTAACATTCGACGGACCGCGATCAGAATAGCATGGCGGTTTCGCTTCACTGCGGCGCTTCCTTATTTACGGCGGCAAAGGCAGAGGCAGTTTATAATCTACCGTTTTGATTTTTATTATTTTTCGGAGCCCCCGATATGGCACAAGCCTCCATGGCAGCAAATCCCGCACTGAAAGAGACCTACGTCCAACTCAAGACGCGCATGGAGAAAGCAGTCGAAGACTTCCGCCGCGAAATGGCCGCCACGCGCACCGGCCGAGCGAATGTGCACATGCTCGACACGGTTTCGGTCGACTACTATGGTTCGCAGATGCCGCTCAACCAGATTGCCCAGATTCACGCGCCCGAGCCGCAGATGATCACGGTGCAACCGTTCGACCCGTCACAACTGGCGGCGCTCGAAAAGGCCATCCGCAGCGCCGACCTCGGCCTGAATCCAATGAACGACGGCAAACTTGTGCGCGTGCCCATTCCCGCGCTCACCGAAGAGCGCCGCAAGGATATGGTCAAGCATCTGCACCGGATTCTCGAAGAGCATCGCACCGCGGTGCGCAACATCCGTCGCGACGGCAACGACGCCATCAAGAAGGCGATGAAAGACAAGAAGATTACCGAGGACGACGAGAAGCGCTCTCTCGACGAAATCCAGAAGCTCACCGACGACGAGATCAAGAAGATGGAAGAGATGAGCAAGGCTAAAGAAAAAGAAGTCTTGGAATTCAAGTAGATTTCCCGTAGAGACGCGGCTTGCCGCGTCTTCTTTCGCGGCGTCAGACGGGGCAAGGCCCGTCTCTACTATAATTCGTGGATGAAGCGCGTCGTCTACGCCGCCTGCCCGCATGACTGCCCTGATGCCTGCGGCGTCCTGATCACGATCGAAGACGGCCGCGCCACCAAAATTCAGGGCGATCCCGAGCATCCCGTTACCCGCGGATTCCTCTGCGCCAAAGTCGCCAAGTATCTGGACCGCGTGTACTCGCCGGAGCGCGTGCTGTATCCGATGCGGCGGGTGGGGCCCAAGGGACCGACGGCGTCCGCGGGCGAGAGCGCCCGCGCTACACAATCTTGGGAACGCATTTCCTGGCACGAAGCTCTCGACGAAATTGCGCGCCGCTTCCGCCGGATCGTTGCCGAATACGGCTCCGAATCTATCCTGCCCTACTCCTACGGAGGCACGCTCGGCGCGCTCAATGGCGCTTCCATGGACCGGCGTTTCTTCCACCGCCTGGGCGCCTCGCAACTGGAGCGCAGCATCTGCTCCACCGCCGGCGAAGAAGGCCTGAAGTCGGTGATTGGCATCAAACTCGGCACCGAGCCCGAACAGTTTGCGCACTCGCGATACATCATCGCCTGGGGCTCGAATATTCACGGCAACAACGTTCATTTGTGGCCCTTCATCGAAGAGGCTCGACGCAAAGGCGCGGAGCTGATCGTGATCGATCCGTACCGCACGCGCACGGCGAGGTGCGCCGACTGGTATCTGCCGATTCATCCCGGAACCGATGCTACGCTCGCTCTTGGCCTGATGCACGTGATCATTAAGGAAAATCTTTTCGACGCTGACTATGTCTCGCGCTACACCGTGGGCTTCGAAGACCTGAAGGCTCGCGCGGAACAGTATTCGCCTGACAAAGTTGCCCACTGGACCGGCATATCCGCCAGCGACATCCGCAAACTCGCCCGCGAGTATGCCACCCAGCGTCCGTCCGTGATCCGCGTCAACTACGGCATCCAACGGTCCGAGCGCGGCGGCATGTCGATGCGCGCGGTCACCATGCTGCCTTGTTTGATCGGTTCGTGGAAAGACATCGGTGGAGGGCTTCAGCTCTCGCTCAGCGGCTCCTTCGGTTTGAATAAGGAAGCGCTCGAAATGCCCGAGCTGATGCAGAAGGCGCTGGGACGCCCCGCTCGCATCGTCAATATGGTGCAACTCGGCAGCGTGCTGAACTCGACGACGATGGCGCCGCCCATCCAGGCGCTGTTCGTGTACAACTCAAATCCGGCAGCGGTCTGCCCCAATCATAACGAAGTAGTTCGCGGACTAAAGCGCCCCGACCTCTTTACCGTGGTCCACGAGCAGTTCTTTACCGACACCACCGATTACGCCGACATCGTGCTGCCTGCCACCACTTTTTTCGAGCACAAAGATCTGCAGGCGGCTTACGGGCACTACTACCTGCAGGTTTCCAATCAGGCGATGGATCCCGTAGGCGAATGCCGGCCGAATGTCGAGATGTTCCGCGCGCTCGCCGAGCGTATGGGTTTTGAAAATGAATGTTTCCGCGAAACGGTGGATTCCATGATTGACCGCGCCCTTGAGTCGCCCAACCCGCGACTCCAAGGGATTACGCGCGATCGCTTGGAGCAAGAACATCGCATCCGCTTGAATTTCGAAAACACCAAGAATCACGTAGGGACGGACGCATTCGTCCGTCCAGCCGAGCACAGCGAGGCAGAGAATGCTGCCCCATACCTCCCGTTCGCCCATGGCAATTTCCCGACGCCCAGCGGTAAAGCCGAGTTCTACAGCGAGACTTTGAAGCGACAGGGGCTCGATCCGGTCGTCGCCTTCACTCCGCCCAACGAATCGCGCCACGGATCTGGATCGAAAGCCGCCGGCTTCCCGCTCGAACTTCTGGCGCGCAAGCCCGATAACCATCTCAACTCATCATTCGCCAATCTTCCATCCGTCCGCGAGATGGAACCATGGCTCGGGGATCTTGAGATGCATCCAACCGATGCGGAAGCCCGCGGCGTCCGCGATGGCGACCGGATTCGCGCCTTCAACTCCCGCGGCGAGATCACACTCCAGGCCCGGGTTGACGGCGCGGTGCCGCCTGGAGTCGTCGCCGCCCGGCTCGATTGGGCACGATTCAGTCCCGGCGGTGGCAATATCAACGTGCTAACCTCAGAAAAACTTACTGACTTGGGCAACGCGGCGACGTTCTATTCCGTCTGTGTTGAAGTAGAACTTTTTCGGGCGTGACTTCGGGGGGAGAAATTTGCCTCCGCCTTGGACGGTTCTCACTCTCTACCGTATAATTACGGTTTTCCTAACTCTAATTTTTCGAGGTAGTTGCGATTCATCGTCGGCATCATGCTATTCCTGTGCGGGCCTCGCGACCCGGCCGCTCGCAGAGAGACTCCACTCGGTCTCCATCTTCTTCCCTTACAAGACTTTGGAGGCAAGGCTCCGTCTGGAATCGTCTTCTCTGCTTATCGACGCTTCTGCTCCTGGCAGCTCCGGTCATTGGCCAGCAAGACCTGATCGTCGACATCAGAATCCATGGCAACCATCGCATCCCAGCCGACACGGTCAAGGCCCGCATCTTCAGCAAGGCTGGCGACGTCTACGACCCAGCCGCCATCGAACGCGACTTCAACGCCCTCTGGAACACGGGCTACTTTGAGGACATCCGCTTTGAGCGCGAACAGAGCCCCAAAGGCTGGATCCTTCATATCTACCTCAAAGAGCGACCCACCATCCGCGAGATCAACTACACCGGCTTGAGTTCGGTTTCCACCAGTGACGTGCTCGACCGGTTCAAGGAGCGCAAGGTCGGCCTCTCGGTCGAGAGCCAGTACGATCCTACGAAGATCAAGAAGGCCGAAGTTGTCCTGAAGGAATTGCTCTCCGAGCATGGACGTCAGTTCGCGACCATCCGCACCGAAAAGCGCGATATCCCGCCCAATGCCGTCGCCGTCACTTTCGTCGTCAAGGAAGGGCCCAAGGTTAAGGTGGGGCAGATTCGTTTCAAGGGCAACAAACACATCAATGACCGCACCCTGCGCGCGGCCATGAAGAATCTCAAGCCCATTGGCATCCCGCACTCCATCTTCCTCGAAAACCTATTCTCCAAGACCTACGATGCCACGAAACTCGAAGAAGATACCGAACGGGTGCGTGCCGAATTCCAGAACCGCGGCTACTTCAAGGTACTGGTCGACGAACCTAAAACCGAGATCCATGACACCGGACACACCGGCTTCCACATTCCGTGGATTCAGCCAGGGCAGGGGAAATCTGTCGATATCACCATGCCGATCGAGGAGGGCGAGCGCTATCACCTCGGCACCATCACCTTCAAGAACAACAAAGCTATTTCAAACACTGCCGCCTTGCGCAGTCTCTTTCCCATGAAGGACGGAGACATATTCAGCCGCGAAAAGGTCGCCAAGGGTCTCGAGAACCTGCGCAAAGCCTACGGTACGGACGGCTACATTAACTTCACTTCCGTCCCTGACACCAAGTTCGACGACGAGAAAAAGACGGTAAATCTGGAAGTCGATGTGGACGAGGGCAAGCAGTTCTATGTCCGCCGGATCGAGTTCCAGGGCAACACCACCACCCGCGACAAAGTTATCCGCCGCGAGATTGCGCTGGAAGAAGGGCAGATCTACAACTCGCGTTACTGGGAGCTCAGCCTGTTACGCCTGAACCAACTCGGTTATTTCGAGCAGCTCAAGCCTGACGATCCCAATACCACCGAGCGCCACCTCGACGAAAAAGCCGGAACCGTCGATCTCACGCTGAAGGTGAAAGAGAAAGGAAAGAACAGTATCGGACTGCAAGGCGGCGTGAGCGGTCTGGCCGGGGCCTTTGTTGGCGTGAATTACGCCACTAACAACTTTCTTGGGTTGGGCGAGACGCTCTCGGTGCAGGCCAGCCTCGGCAGCCGGCAGCGCGACGTGGTGCTCGGATTCACCGAGCCCTACTTGTTTGACCGGCCCATGCAGGCGGGCTTCAACGTTTACGCCCGCAAGACCAACTATGACCAGGCTAAGCAGTATGCCATTGCCACCGGTCAGAATCTGAACCTGCCCTCGGCCTACCTGCAGAACCTGCAGAACTACTCGCAGTCAAGCACCGGCGCCAGCGTGAGCTTAAGTTATCCGCTGCACCGTTCCTTCAAGCGCGTTGGCATCAGCTACTCGTTCGACCGCTCTTCGCTGGTGGCGGTCAGCAACGCTTCCAAGCTTTTGTTCGAAAATCTCAACTTTAGAGGCATCACCGGACCCAACGCGCTCAACGGCATCATCACCAGCAAGATCACGCCCAGCTTTACCATGAATACGCTCGATTCGCCCTACGCGCCGCACCATGGCAAGAGCCTGTTCATCGGCGGCGAGTTCGCTGGCCTCGGCGGAACCATTCATACCATCCGGCCCATCGTCTCGTTCAAACAGTTTTTCCCCATGCAAAAGCGCCGCAATGCCTTTGGTTACAATGTGCAAGCTTCGTTTATCACGGGCTATGGAGGAATCGTCGCGCCTCCATTTGAACGAGCGTATCTCGGTGGCGAAAATGACCTGCGCGGTTTTGATATCCGCACCGTCTCGCCCATTGCCTACCTGCCCAGCGCCCAGACCGTGCCCCTCAGGAATGCGGATGGAACGTTCGTTCCCGCCAACCCCGCGTTTCCAGTGCAAGGAGGCGGCAACGGATCATGCGTCAGCAACTGCTGGAATATTCCGGTACCGTACTATCAACTCGTGACTCCCGGAGGCGACCTCAGTCTGCACGGCAACATGGAATATCGCATCACCATCGCCGGGCCAGTCGCCATCGCGCCCTTTGTCGATATGGGCACCGATCCGATTCTCCGTACATCTCAATTGCAGACTAACCCGGTCCAGTACGACACCCTGATAAGCACTGTGTTCGGCTGTCCGAACCTGGGTCCGTCTACCGGTTATGCCTGTTCCGGTGGGCACACGATCACCAATATCCCGCAGAATCTCCAACCGGTTCCTAACACCAACTGGGTTGTGCGCATGTCCACCGGGCTCGAATTGCAGATGATGCTACCGGTAGTCAATGCGCCCTTCCGTATTTACTATGCATACAACGCGCTGCGCCTCAACGGCACCGCAAGTCCGCCCATACAGATCAACCGCGGCATGTTCCCCTGTCCTGTTCCGGGGGCCGCGAACTGTCAAGATGAAGCCGCTGGCAACTACACTTATAGCCTGACACGCTCGACCCTGGGCTCCAACTACACTCTTCTGGAACCACGAAAAACCTTCCGTTTCACCGTGGCCACGACGTTCTAAATTGTTTGCGTAGGGACAACCGCCCTCGGCTGTCCAGGTCGAGCTCAGATCGACGGATGGGCT
>Ga0074045_10006300_pt1 | contig 10207 bp, 26 predicted proteins | sample BogForMeECP23OM2_FD_94442 | JGI IMG/M metagenome (GOLD analysis project Ga0074045, IMG submission 94442) | Bog forest soil microbial communities from Calvert Island, British Columbia, Canada - Bog Forest MetaG ECP23OM2 | ecosystem: Environmental > Terrestrial > Soil > Wetlands ... | reverse complement strand
TAGGAGAACAAAAGTGAGAGACGCAGCACTGACGGTAATCCGAAGATTGCAGGAATGCGGTTACGAGGCATTCCTTGTCGGCGGCTGCGTGCGCGACATGATTCTCGGCGACGAGCCGAAGGATTTCGATGTGACTACAAACGCCCACCCTCGGGATGTTCAGGACATCTTCTTCGAGACCATCCCTGTTGGTGCTGCCTTTGGTGTCATCATCGTTGTGATGGATGGTCATCAGATCGAGGTCGCTACCTACCGCACAGATGGTAACTACAGTGACGGTCGGCGTCCCGACACGGTTGAATTCGGCAAGACCGCAAAGGAAGACGTGGAACGCCGCGACTTCACCATGAATGGCCTGCTCTTGACAACGCCGATGGATTTCCCTGTAGTGGGAGCCACTGCCGAGAGCAGCAAGATGTTCGACGGCTACGGCATTGGGGACTTCGTGGGCGGCATGGAAGACATCGAAAATCGAGTCATCCGTTGCATCGGGGACCCTAACAAGCGGTTCACCGAGGACGCCCTGCGGATGATGCGTGCGGTTCGCTTTGCGGCTAAGCTCGGTTTCGACATCGAAGCTGAAACGTTCAAGGCGATCACCTGTAACGCCGCGAAGATGGTGAACATCAGTCGCGAGCGAGTGGCAATGGAGTTGTTCAAGCTGTTGACTGCTCCGTTTCCCCTCAAGGGGCTTGTGCCGCTGTTCTCCTCGGGGCTGGCGGGCCATGTGTTCCCAAAGGAATTCATGGACACCATCCTGCTTGGCCGCACGTTGCGTCGGTTTGAAGAGTTCCACACGAAGGACCCTGTGCTGGCGATGGCAATGCTGCTTGCCGACACGGGGGCTAAGGTGCCGATGCAGGTGTGTCAGGCGTTGAAGCTGAGCAACGACGAGAAGGAAAAGATCGTCACGGGCGTGTTCTTTGTTCCGTCGATCCAGAAGGCACGGAGCTTCGGCTTCACGCCAGCGGCGACGAAGCGAATGATGCGGCAGCCCGGAATTGAAATCGCTCTGGAGATCGCCGTTCAGGACGAAGTGATCGGCGTGACCAGCTTCGGTTTCGAAGCCCTGATGAGTGTCGTCATGGACTTCCGTAAACTGGAGCAGGACGAAATCTACCCGAAGCCTCTGGTGACGGGAGACGATCTGATCGCGGCTGGTTTGAAGCCGAGCCCGATGTTCCGCGACGTTCTGTACGCCATCGAAACGGAGCAGTTGGACGGCAAACTGACCGACCGTACCGTAGCTCTGGAAAGGGCTCTTGCATTTGCGAAGTCCGCCGACGAGAAGTATGTATTCGACGGTGGTGCATGAGCCCCCTCCCCCCGTCTCGCTTCAAGGTGGTTTACTTCCTGTATGATTCGTACAGTGAAGCTACACATGCCATCGAGGAAGTGGTTAGGACGGCCTACCCCAACATTCGGTTCCTAGACCTCTACGTCCCTTCACCGACCACGCAAATAGAAGAGTGGCGGGCTCATTTGCAGCCCCTTCTCATACCGAACGCCTTGCTTATCGGCATTGGGCGGGCGGGGACGGCTGCGGCGAGCATCCAAGAGCAATTCTCCGATTTGGACTTGAGTGTCGTCGCCATCAATTCCCCGACCGAAGGACCGAGCTTCACCATCGAACGTCGGCACAAGAATCGAGTGGCTCTTTTTTCCAGCGATTATCCACCGATCAAGGGGCTCACCAAAAATTGGTCGCTGTTTTCTGAGATTTCATTTGACGTAAGCTGGCTACAGCATGGTATTCTCTCTGAGAGCGGTGGGAATCTCTGCAAACATTCCTCGGCGTTTCTGATTATCACGTACATGAAGTTCGCAAGGGAATCTGAGTTTGTAAGTGCGTTCTCCCGAATTAAAGACGAGGTTTTGGCATGAGGCGAACTGTTTTCATCACCAAGAAATCGTGGAGCTATTGGGAACGTCACTGCAAAGGCAAAATTAAGCACATCGCCATTCATCAAGCTCAGGCTCATGTAGATGGGCTCAAAAAGAAAGCACCAGCCGAAGATTTCAATTGGTATGTCTGCCGTTTCTGTTTGAAACTGCACGTCGGACACGTTAAGACGAACCCGACCGCAAAAGAACAGAGCCAGTCCGCAGCCGCCGGAGCCTAATTTGAGTTTGTGCCCGAATTACTGTGAGTGTCGCACCTGCAAGCACGGTGTGAAAGTTTGCGAAGAGTACGAGTACGGCACTGGTTGCAAAGAGTGCCAAGCTGAACGAGAGCTTCGCCAGCATCAAGCGGAGCACGAAGCCAGCGTCAAACGTCAACGAGGAAAGATCAAGGTAGCCCCGTGGCATCATACCCCAAACTCGTCCGAGCCCTAAAGCTGACGGGTATAGTTCTTACGATGTTCGTTGTTGAGATGCTGATGTTGATCGGCGTCCTTTGCTTTTTCCTCGGGGCATACAACGATCAGCCCGACGCCTCATTCTTCGGCTTTATCATTGCCGCCGTCTGCGGTTACGTGCTAAAATGTCTTTTTACGCCACTCGACAAGGTGATTGATGAGCGATAAATGGCCTGAGGAGCTTCTGATGGTTCGCCACGGCGAATCCGAAGCCAACGTCCGCAAGACTGCCGCTAAAGCACAAGGGTTGGAACCCTCGTGGACGGGCGTGCTGCGGGATCAGGATTCTCCGCTCACCGAGTTAGGCAACAGGCAGACCTTCTCCCTCGGCGTGGAGCTTCGCCGCCGCTACCCTACCACTGACACGTACAAGTTTCACCCTGTCTGCAAGGGCACGATGATTCAGTACATTGTCACGTCACCTTATGTTCGTGCCAAGCAAACCACTGATAACGTCATAAAGGGGTTGGGTTACAAACCCACCGTCGTCGTGGATGAGCGTATCCGTGAAATCGAGTTCGGCATCATGGACGGCATCGACCGCAAGCGGTTCCGCGAGTTGTTTCCGTCCGAGGCTGATCGTCGTGAGCGTGACGGCAAATACTGGTATCGCCCACCCGGAGGCGAAAACCGCCCTGATGTGCGGCTCCGCGTGCATAGTTTCCTCGATACCCTGAACCGTGACTACGTGGACACCAAGACCCTGATCGTGTGCCACAGTGTCGTCGTGCTCGCTTTCCGCAGCCTGCTGGAACGCTGGCAGGAATCTGAGTACCTTCAAGTGGACAAGGAAGACGATGTCGTAAACGCCAGCCTAACCATTTACAAGCGGGAAGACCGTCGTCGGCTCAGGCTGCAAGAGTACAATACCATAGCATTGCCAATGGGGGACTACTGATGAAAAAGACCGAAGCAACTGTGCCAGTGATGGCAAATCAACGCCCGTGGAACGAGCTTGTCCTACAGGGTCGTCGCACGTTCAAGACCCTCACTTTCGATTGGAAGCATCGCGGGCCGATTCTTCTTTACAACTCGATGGCCCTCGATTTAGAGGGCTGCGAAGAGTACGAAGTTCCAGTTGAGTTCGCCAAAAAACAGCCCGTCAAAACAATTGTGGGCTCCGTCACGGTAACTGACGTGGTGGACGCGGGCTACTGCTATGAGGTTCAACTGAGCAAGCCGAAGCGGTTTAAGAAGCCGATTCCATTTGCCAAACCTGCGGGAGCCGTCCGCGTGTTTCGTGCTCCGGCAAGCCTGCTCAAGAGGGCGACGGTCTAATGTCAGACAAAATCAAAGGCCGCGAACGGGCGATCATCCTTGCTCAATTGGCTCAGCAGTCGGTTCCCATCCTGCACAACAGTATCAAAGATTCTGTCAGACAGGCCGAGGAAATTTTGGTTGCGGCAGAAGAGTTGGTCGCCACTAAATATGGAGAATTTCGATGAAACTTATGATTTTCAGTGCTGACCAGAAACCTCTGGAATCCGAGGTCGCCGACTATCGGGCGGTCGAAGACAAGCTACGGAACTCCAATGTCTACGGTGACGCTGTATGGGTCACCTTCAAGGACAACGGCGAGGTAGAAAAACATGGGCAGGCCGATGAGATGGACGCCCGCAACTACATGGAGAAGGAAGAACAGGAATTTTTCTGTGAGAAGTGCCGTCTGGAAACCTCGGTTGAGTATGTGAAGGGCGATGATGTCCAGTCGGTAATGGTTGATATCGCTGACAAGCACCACATGCGTTCGTACCAGTGTGCGATTAAGTACGGCACATCTTTCGTTCGGGTCAAGTCACCTGACTGCTCCGAAAAGGAATGGGCCGAAGTCACGGGACAAGTCACGGGACAAGTCAAAGCATGAACCCCTGCACCGTATCGACCGCCGCAGCGGACGAGTCTTTCCGCATCCTGACCATGATGGTACTGAAAGGGTTCTGCCTTTTCATCGCCCTCATGATCGTGGGCGAGATCGGCGAGTATTTCGCTGAGAAACGCCGCATCGCCCGAGGCGAGGAACCATGTCTGTACATCTGATGGAGCCGCCGCTCACCGTCGCGAAACTCAAAAAGGATGTCCCCACGGTGCTTGACGTGTTCGATTGTAACGATAGCCGCAGCATCCCACCCGGAACCCTCATCATCTTCGTGGATGGGCCTGAACTCAACGACCTGATCCGAGATATACTCCCCGTTGGCGTTTATGCGGAATTCATCACGTGGAACTTCCAACCCAATGCCTAGAAAACGCTATACCATCGAAGATATGCTCGCCGCCGCAGGGGTTCATATCCCCATCAAGAAGTCATACACGCTGGCGGATGTGCTGGCTCAGAAGCGGCACCTGACGGGGAAGCTCGGGGATTGTCATATCTACGACGCTCAGCTGCCCAAGGCCGTCGAATGGCTGAACAAAACTCTAAACCCCCACAACATGGCGTGGGCACAGCGTCCGGGTGGGTGGGGCAAAATCGTCATATTGGACAACGACAAACCGCTGCCCCAGAATTGGGAGACGCTCTGCGAAAAGACTTGGCAGAGGATTCCAGAGCGTTGTTATGACAATGAAAACTAACCGAAATTCGATTCTCGTTAGTAGAATGTCCCTGAGGGGGACTTCTCATGTCGAAGGTAGACACAGACTCGCTCCTGACGGCGGCTCTCCTACTCGGGTTAGCCTGCCTCCCCGTACTCGCACTCGTTTTCGCGGTCAATGCCAGCAAACCTCAGGATCGTCCAAAGACGTTCGAGGAAATCTATCCCGACGAGCACCGCTTCATCTGAGGACCCATGCGTAGTTTCGCTATCAAAATCGACGACGGTGGGGCTTTCGGTATCGACGAGACCTTTAGCCTGTTCGCTTCGGACATCGTGGAAGCGGCGATCAAGTCCTTCGATATCTTGAACGCCCTGCATGAGAACATTCGCAAGACCGCATCTGTGGACGATGAGTTTCCGCTCGATCCCGACATAATTCGTATCGCCTATATATCGGACGAGGGTGAGTTGACGGGCGGTGAGGCCATCCCCAGCGACAATTGGGCTCAGGAATTTGCCGATCAGATGACGGTACGAATCAAAAAATACCTATGCTAGTCGAGACCATGACCGACCACCGCCTCGTCACCACCTGCCACTACTACGGTCTGGAGGGCACCCACTGCTGTCAGGGCGTCCTGCACAAGTACCGCCGACCCGATCAGGGGATCGACACGGACGGGGTGATCTCGGAGCCCGTCAAGATGGAAGGTTTCCCACTACAATGCCCCGCCTGTGAGGGTAAGGGGATGATCTTAACCGCGCAAGGGCGTGAAACGATTCTGTTTTTACAAACCTTCGCCTACCCGATGCTTCGGGAAATGGTGCAGGACATCATGGAGGAGAAACTGTAGTGAGCTACTACGATGAACTGGACGAGTTTGACGATCTGCCAGTGGACGATTTTGAAGAAGAGGAAGAGGTAGAAGCCCCGGGCGACGACCTACCCGAAGTCGATCAGTACGACGACGAGGGATATTACTACGACCCCTATGAGGGGTACGAGGAAGACGAAGAGGTCGAAGAGGCCGAGGCCGACACCGTTTGTACGAAGTGCGACGGCACGGGCGAGTTCCCCGAAGACCACCTGTGCAAAGCCTGCAACGGAAAGGGCTCCAACGGTGAGTAAAGAGGTCGCCATCACATCTGACGGTAAGGCCGTAGTGACCATGACCACACGCATCGGCGGCGGTCAGATGTACTTCCGCCCGCTGCTTGGGACATGCGGCCTCATCTGCGGCAAGGCAGGGCACGAGGACAACGAGAAGCCCCACGTCCGTAATGAGGCGTGCTGGAACTGGAAGGCGGGCGACTATCTTTATCTGGGCCTTGCCCGCGATCTCACGATCACCCACAAACCCACTATCGAAGACCTGTTGTAAAGCGTTGAAAACAAAGCCATAAATCCTATCGATTTCGACCCCATTCTAGGTATAATAGGGGCATGACGAACCACTTGCCTGAATCGCAATATCTCGCTGGTGAGCGTGAAGCTGAACTTGCCGCTCTCCGCATGGAAGATTTTACGTTCAGCGTCGAATCCGAACTTGCCGTCGTGGGTCACGATCCCGAGTACGCCGACATGGACAACCCCACGGGCGAGATCATCCGCCATCGCTATTTTATGGTTGCTACCGATTCCATCGGTCACCAGTATCGTTACGGCTACGAACGCACCGAAGTCCTCGCCGAAGCAGTCTTCCAACATTTCGCCCCGCCCGTCTCCGAGTGGTCCCTGTGGCGTTGCATCTACGGCTCCATCGCGTATGAACTGGAGGGCTGCGAAACCGCCCAACTGATCGACGAAATGGAATCTGATCTCGGCCCGAACTGGATGGTTCGTGCTCCTGAGGTCGCTTTCGCTGTCGCAGCCCGAGGGGGCCGCTAATGGCACGGTTCATCACCATCAACGGTCGGTCATATCAGGCTAAGAAACGCACGAAGCAGGGCTATCCGACGCTGGAAGTTGCGATGGACCCGTCGCAGGCGGCAGCGGCGATCCTCTTCCGCTACGGCACCCACGAGGCATTCGAGGGAAGTTCCTTCCAAACGGCAGACGCCAGCCACAACATGGACAAGGCGTTCGATCTCATTAAGTTTTGGGCAAACTCATGGCAATGAACAGGACTGAACAAGCCGAAATGCTCGTGGACATCATCGTTGCCGAGATACGGCAACGGACGACCATGGACGAGAAGAGGGCCAAGGCTCTGATCGAAGAAATGTGGAGCGAGGGCTACACGCTGGCGGCAAACGGCAGCCAGAAAATGTGGCACTGGTTCTGCTACGAGACCGAACGCAGTCCGTCCTCGGACTGGTGGTACAAACGCATCGAGAACGCAGTTCTCAGAAAAACAGGATGGGCAAACTAATGCAAGTCACGATCACACTGGCGATGCTCCGCAAACTCGAACAGGAAGGCAGCCTGCATATCGAGCAGGCCAGCAGCGACATCACAATCCCCAACACGATACTCGAACTCGTGCTGCTCAAGCCTGAGAACGTCGCCACAGGCGCGGAGATCAAGGATTTCTGGGACAACGGTTGGGACGGGAACTACTACCACGACGATTGGGACGAGCCCGTTCAGGACGACATGGGTAATTGGATTCTGGAAGACAGAGCGTTGATACGCTCACCGTTCAAATTCAGGGAACGCTGGCGAACGAGGGGATCGCGTACACGCGCCCTAACGATTGCCCAACATCAGTCACGGTTTATCGGAGGTAGTCATGTTTGGATTTGGAAAAGCAAAGAGCAAGCCAGCGCCGTCGAAGCCTGAGGAGCCGAAGCTGGTACGTTTCTACGGCTACTACAACTCGCTCTGTCAAATGGGCAAACCGCCGTGGCCTCCGATGCTGCGTAACGATAGCTACCACAACCTGACGGAGATGTTCCAGATCATCGCGGAAGCCCTGAACGTCAAGCACCGCTACACCTTCCTACGCACGAAAATGGAAGAGTCGGTCGCGGCGTATGACAGGGGTGAGAAGTCTCAATCCGCCCTTGCCGAGGATTTCATCAAGATGCTCCGAATCATCCAGAAAGATGAGAAGGACGAGGCTCCGATGTTCGAGGAGCACAAACGGAAGCTGGCAGCTTACGAGCGCAGCAACGGAAATTGGGGAGGATAATGTTCTGGTTATCGGTTTTCCTTTTCATTCTCGGCATGGCGATGCTGATCGACACGCCAGCAAACAGGGCGACAAGATACGCCAAGTTGATCGGCCTGCTTTGTTTGCTCGGCTCGTTCGTTACCTGCGGATTATCTCACTGAGGAGACTATGGCTAAAAAGAAACCTGCAATCGAATACCCCGAAGATGTCATCGTCGAAGCCAGACTTCGCCGTATGAAACCCGCCGACTATTTGCACCAGATGTCGGAGTGCAACAGGGCCGACCAGCAGATGGACGAGATCGACCGCAAGAAGCTGGCCGAGATGCGGCCTGAGCAAGAACTCGTAAGTTGTTGAAAACAGGGTTAATAAACCCTTAAATTCCTAGCGATTCCACCCACTTTTTGGGTATAATGGGGTATGGAAAAGCAGACAAGTTCGACGGACATGACGGTCGCGAAGACGATTCTGGAGCAGCTTGGCAACGGTCGTTTTATCGCCATGACAGGCGCAAAGAATTTCATCGGCTCCGAGAACAGCCTCTCTTTCAGCCTTCCCGGTGCGGGCGGTTTCTGCAAAAACGGAATCAACCGCGTCCGCATTGAACTGATGCCGAGCGACACCTACCGTATCTCTTTCGCCCGCATTCGCGGTGCGAAGCTGACCCCCGTAGCACAGCACGACGACATTTATTTCGACCAGCTTAACGACATCATCACGATGGAAACGGGGCTGGCACTTCGCCTCGGAAAGGTGATTTTCGCATGAGCGCAGCTTGGGGTAGCACAAAAGACATGGATGGACTAGCGTGACAGTGGCGTATGTGGCGCATGTGGACCTACGTTTCGGTGGGTTCGATTTTTTACCTTCTGTTCCTCAAACACTAAAATTTGAGCTAACAAGCACATTAGAGAGGGGTACATTATGGAATCCGCCAACCGCCATCAGATTCGTGTAAACGGTCTGATTATCAACCATATCGACGTTCGGCACGCGCTGGTAGACGGCGTACCGTGTGGTGAGTGGCAGATCGCCATCGAAGACCCCGTTCTCGGCTGGATGACTCTGGACGACAACGATAACCTGTGGGATAATGATCTACCGAAGTTCGTACTGGAGGTCCGTGCCAACCCATGGGTCTCTGTTATGGACATGCGCGACGGCAACGAACTCCCTGTTCTCGGCTGGCGGCAGGTATCGGTCGCTCAACTGCTTGAACTTTTAGAGTCTACAGGGGTCTTAGTTAGGGAGACCCGCTAGGGCATCATGGGATTTTTCGACGACTACAACGAGGAAGAGCGTCCACGCCGTAAGTCTCGACGTGGGAGCGCCGACGACAGTGCCGACGACAGGCTTGATTGGCGAGACCTTGGCGAAGGCATCGACGAACCCGAAGAGCCTGCCGAGGAACCCGACGAGGAGTCCGAAGAGGACGAGGACACAATCCAAGAACTTGAGATCGATGACCACGGCAGGATGCGACGTTCGAGCCGGGACGAGATTGACCCCGATTTTTGGAACGAAGACGAATAGTCCAAACTATGAGGCAAGCGATTAAAGTCGCGCTACTCTGCATCGTGATTGGGTTCTCGCTCGGCTACCTTGGTCTGTCTGTTCACGGCATCATGGTGGAAAAGACTCAGGCCGCTAAACCCTCCCCCACATTTCAGAATCCCGACATTTACATCGGGGGCAAGCCTGACCCCTTCACGTTCGGTGCCCCTCCGTTTTTCGATCCTTTCACCCAGAGCCCAACGCTCGCAGTTCCTCGCCCTCAGCCGCCGCCCAGACCGGAAGCCCCGTGTTTTGCCACAGCCGATCCATGCCAGCAGCGAAAGGTCATCAGGATATGATCGCATCCACGCTCGAAGACTACGCCGCGATCCCCGTCTCTCTCAAAGAGCCCGCCCTGAGTCTCCTAGCCTCGCTACTGGAGCCCGTCTCGCCCGAGATACGTGCGGACTACGCCAAAGACCCCATCAACTGGTGGAAGCACGGGCACTTCCATTTCGGCCTCGCCGTCCGCAACCAGCTTCGTCGTAAGGGCTACGACGCCGACTACTTCGGTGTCAGCAATTTGGACGACATCTACGTTTTCCTCGTCGAAGAAGCACTCAAACTCCGCTAGTTGTGGTATTATACTTGTGGAGGCAGAAGATGAGCCACAAGAATGATCCTGATTACCACGACACTC
>Ga0074045_10006298_pt1 | contig 10208 bp, 10 predicted proteins | sample BogForMeECP23OM2_FD_94442 | JGI IMG/M metagenome (GOLD analysis project Ga0074045, IMG submission 94442) | Bog forest soil microbial communities from Calvert Island, British Columbia, Canada - Bog Forest MetaG ECP23OM2 | ecosystem: Environmental > Terrestrial > Soil > Wetlands ... | reverse complement strand
CACGCAGTGAGGCGCCTTTGGCGCCTACGGCGCGTGCAGCGAGACGGCGCGTGTAGCGAGCATATGTGAAGAGTATACGTAGGTGGTTTTTTGCACAAGCGAGAAAATAAAAGGCCCTACTGAGAGTTGACACCCTGCGCTGGCTATGATAGATTAGGGCAATGCAGAGAGATGTAGAGCAAGATTTGAGTAGAGGTGGGGAGCGTGCTATGCAGCAAGCTGCTCCGCCAGCGAGCAGGGAGTGGACCACGGCACTATGCGAACAACTCTTGCGTCAGCCGCTTAATCCTTTGCGAGTGTTGGAGTTTGAGACTGTGCCAAAAGGAACATTCGCTGGCTCTAGTGAAGTTTCCAAATGAAACAAGACGCTTCGCAGATTGTTGAAGAGATTGTGCAAAAGGCTACAGCCGCCAGCGCAACCACAACTTCTACGTCTGAACCTCCTCTTTGGAACCGAAAGCTTCCGCAAACCATTCGCCAACAAGAGCAAGCGTGGCATCGACTCGCGTGTCGCTTGGCGGGTCGTGGCTACACCGCGGTCGAGATCGCAGAGCAGGTGGGGTGCACGCCTACCGCCGTGCAAGAGATTCTCAAGCAACCACAGTTTCAGGGGAACATTCTCACTTCGATAGAGCACACCCTCATTGAAGACGAGGAGGTTGTTCGAGTGATTCGAGAGAACGTCGTCTCGGCGGTGATTACGACTGCAAACATTATGAAAGACGAAAAGGTGCGGAGCGCTGATCGCCTTCGTGCAGCAGAGATGCTACTCAATCGACGCTATGGAATGCCCAACCAGCCAATCAACCAACAGCGTGATATCAACCTCGACAAGATGACAGACGAAGAGGTCGTGCAAACGTTTTCAGGACAGTCAACACAAACAGCTACAACGTGAGCGTCACCCGCCAAGCCGCCCTAGACAACCTTCTCTGGCGCAGAGAGATAAGAAGGAGCTTCCTCTCGTGGTGTTGCTATCTTGGCGAAGACCGAGGAGAGCTACCAGCAGCCCATCATCGTCTCGTGATCGACACGTTGCAAAAAGTTTCTGATGGCACCCTTAAGCGTGTCATCATTCTCATGCCACCTGGCGCAGCCAAAAGCACCTATGTTAGCAAATACTTCATCCCTTGGCATCTCGCGTCACATCCTACGGACCTCTTCCTCGCGTGCAGCTACGCAAAAGACCTTGTTATGGGATTTGGCAAGGCGTGTCGAGAGATTATCAAATCTCACTCGACGCACCTTGGATACGCTCTCAGTGATACCTCACAGGCCGCCGACGACTGGCGCATTACGAAAGGCACTGGCGATCTTGGAGGATACTTCTGCGCCGGAGTTGGCGCTGGTATCGCAGGATACCGTGCTGATGTCGGTGTTATTGATGACTATCTTGGTAGCCAGGAGGACGCTGATTCTAGTAGAATTCGTGAAAAACAATGGGACTGGTACAATAACGACTTCTGGCCGAGGTTAAAGCCTCAGGCTTCTCAGTTCATCATAGCGAATCGACGGCACGAAGAAGATCTCGTGGGTATGATTTTAAAGCGTGAAGCTGAGAAGTGGACCGTCATACGTCTGCCGTTCTTTGCTGAAGCTGATGATCCGATTGGACGTCCGCCAGCGGTTCGATGGGACGCTCAGACCGAGAAAATGATCTACGACGTGAAAGGACGTCTATGGCCAGAATGGTACACGGAGGAACAGGCGCAGCAGGTGATGACAAAAGACAGTCGCACGCTTTCGGGCCTGTGGCAACAACGCCCAGCGCCAGAGGAAGGTTCGTTCTTCAAGAGGTCGATGCTACAGGGGTATACGCGAGAAGAACTCGAAGCCGTGCAACGAAGTGGTCTCCGCTTCTATGTTGGTTCAGACTTCGCCGCCAGAGCGAAGGAGACAAATGATCGCACGTGCTTTCTGCCAGCGGGCGTGGACAACAACGACAATCTTTGGATTCTGCCGAATTGGTTCTGGGATCGCTGTGATGCGGATGTGGCGATTGAACAGATGCTTCTGATGTCGAAGACGTATAGACCGATTGTCTGGTGGTGCGGTAAGGAGCAAATCTCTGCGAGTCTGGAGCCGTTTATTTTAAAGAGAATGCGAGAAACTGGTATCTACATCCCCACAGAAGAGGTAAGCGAATACCACGACAAACTTGCGAAGGCACAACCGATTCGTGCTCGCATGTCTCAGAAGAAGGTTCTCTTTCCAAAGTTTGCAAATCAGTGGAACGAAGCGGAAGCAGAGCTTCTTATGTTTCCGGGTGGTGGACACGATGACTTCGTCGACGCGTTGGCGAAGCTTGGGCAAGGTTTGGGTGACATCGTCGCGCCGAGCAAGCCCAGAGTGCAAACACCTTTCGACTTACAGACTGCGTGGAAACCGACGTTGCCTTGGCTGAAGGCAAGTGATAAGGTGCAACGACGTAACAGAATGAAACAACTTTGCAACTTGGCAGAGGTCTAGTATGGATGACATTGAAACACAATCGCAACCCTCTGGTCTTCTCGGTATGGACGACAAACCGCCAGCCGCCGAAGGCGCTGGAAAAGACGCGGAAGAACAAGAAATCTCAACGTCTGAGAAGGCCATTGTGAAGCAGTGGCAGACGCGCGTGAGTGATTCGAAGAAACATTGGAGCAGTGATTTCAAACGCATGAGAGAGAACATGGAGTTTGTGTTTGGACTACAACGGCCTTCACAGGCCGCGATGGAAGGAGATGCGTATCAGGCGAACTTCACGCTTCGTATGATAAATCAGAAGGTTGCGACGTTGTATGCGAAGAACCCACGAGTGACAGCGTCTCGGCGGAAGCGAATGGATTTTGCGTTGTGGGATGGAAAGGTGGAGACCATCTTGCAAGTCGGCGCACAGATCAATGCTGCGATGACGATGGGGCAGATGCTGGCACAAAAGACAGGCAATCCCGCTATGGCACATGCGGCGATGCAACTCGTGCCACCGCAAGCGCAAAGCATGATGTTTGATTTTCAACAAGGAATGGAACGGCGGGAGATCGTGAACAAGGTGGCAGAGACGTTGGAGCATGTGTTTCACTACCAAATGGACTCTCAGCAGCCCGATTTTAAGATTCAAATGAAGCAGGCGGTGCGAAGGGCTTGCATCACTGGCGTAGCCTACATGCGGGTGCAGTTTGTGAGAGACTACGAGACGGAGCCTACCGCCAGCGAGACTCGTAGCTCTACGTTAGATCGCGTTAAGCGAGCACGAGAGATTCTTGAAAAACTCGACAAACAGGAACTCGACGAAGATAGTCCAGAAGTCGAAACTCTCAAAAGCTTTGTTGCGGGTATAGCTGCAACGAGTCAGGGGCAGGATAAAACTCGAATCAAAGAACGTCTGGTCTTTGACTTCCCGCCAGCGACCTCGATTATTCCTGACGAGAATTGCCGCAATCTAGTGGGCTTCGTGGGTGCCCGCTTTGTGGCACAAGAGTTTATCCTGCCTCTCGAATTTGTGAACGCCTTCTACGAGGTTGACATTAAGGTTGGTGGCGAGGGCAACGCGAAGGAGTTCAATGACGGGGGTGAGGAAAGTCCAAAGAACAGTGAACCAAAAAAGATGCCGCAGGTGAAGCCCAGGGTGTGTCTCTGGCAGGTGAGAGACCTAGACACAAAGACGGATTTTGTTCTGGTGGATGGTCACGGCGAGTGGGTGCAAAAACCTGAACCTATCGACCCAGAGCCTTCAACGTTCTGGGATACCTTTGCCCTTGTGTTTAACGATTGTGAGGTTGAGCTTGGCACAAAGGCGAGTATCTTTCCGCCGAGCGACGTTGATCTTATCAAACCAATGCAGAGGGAGTGGAACGATGCACGAGAAGATAGACGTCGAGATCGTAGAGCGTGCCAGAAGAAGTTCGTCTACCCCGAAGGTAGCATACCAGAAGAGACTCTTGACAAGCTGGAGAACGCCGAGACGTGTAACTTCGTTCCCATCAAAGGTTTGAAGCCAGATCAAGACCCACGCACCGTGATTGGCATTCTCGACGCCGGGCAAATCAACCCTGCGTTGCATGATACGGGAGTGCTAGAGCAAGACTTTCTCTTGGCGGTGGGGGCTCAGGAGGCCAACATTGGGCCAGCGCAGCCAAACGTCACAGCGACGAACAGCAACATCTCGGAGCAATCACGCATCACAGTTGCTTCATCGAACGTCGATGATCTGGATATGTTCTTGACGCAAGCGGCACTATGCGGCGGTGAGCTTCTTCTCTGGGAGATGCACCCGGATATAGTGAAACACATTGCTGGTGTTGGCGGCGTGTGGCCTGACGAGAATCGAGCGGATTTCGTGAACGAGCTGAATCTCGAAACGCTTGCCGCGTCTAGCGGGCGTCCCAACAAAGCTGTTGATATTGCAAATGCGCGTGAGGTGATGCCCCTCATCATGCAAGCTGCGGGGATGCCACCAGAGGCGCAGAAGACCATTCAAGCTGTGATTCGTTATCTTTGTAAGACTCTCGACGCTAACATCGAACCAGAAGATTTCTTCCCTACGATGCCTCCTATGGGTGCGCCGCCTCCTCAAGCACCGCCACAGGCTGCGCCACAGGCAGGCAAGGGAAGAACACCCGGCAGGGCACCATCGAAACAGGTGCCACAGGCTAATGCGTCGAGGCCAGTGCCAGGACGAGGAGTGCCGATGGTAGGCCCGCCGGGTGCAGCTATGAGAGCATAAAGTGAAAGGAACAAAATGGACCTTGCAGAAGAAGTAAAAGAAAAAGAGTATCCATCAATGGCGGTGAAACGGTCGTCGTTAGAGAAGAAGGAAAAACGTTACCCTTCTGTGTCGCTTCACGGCAAAGCTATGAAGCACCTACACCGCGAACACGGCTTGAAGGTTGGAGATGAGTTCACCGCCAAGGTTCGCATGAAGGTTCAGGGGCATCGCGAAAGCGACAACAAAGACGACCACTACGGAAACTCAATGGATTGCCACATGGCTTCGATCGACGACATCGAGAAATGTGGAGACGAAGACAAAGAACCAAAAAGTGGAGCACTAGAATGAAACTGATAGAATTTTCTGAACACAACACAGTAATTGCAAAAAACCAACCAGAGTATTTACCAATGCCGGCTTTCGTTGACAAGGCTGATCCTTACGGTCGGATCATTTGTTGTTGGAAGTTGACGTGGAAAGAACGGCTTGTTCTATTATTCACCGGCAAACTCTGGCATCACATTCTCACTTTTGGTCAACCAATTCAACCGCAGTTGTTGGACGGAAAGTCTCCGTTTCAGGCTGCACAATAAAACTAGAATAATATGGGAGACGCAAATGATTTGGACGTAAAAGTAGACGCAGTGGCATCGTCCACCACTGCGGGCGAAATGGTCGACTCGCCATCGACAGCAGCCAGCGAAAGTGGCGAAAAAACTATGACTGAGGCTATGAGCGACGTGCTCAAAGAGCATGGCATCAAGTCTACGGATAGCTCGGAAACGCCAGCCGAGAAGAAAGCACCGCTGGGAGAAGAAGCAGAAGAGAGTGATGTTTCCAAAGGAAACAAGACTAAGGAAAAGGCACCCGCCGAGAATGAGGGTGAAGGAGAAGGTGACGAGAAGCCAGAGGGTGAGAAGGAAGAAAACCCCGCTGGCGAAGAAGCGACGGAAGAAGAAGCCGAATCACAGAAACCCGTGCCATACGAACGCTTCGTCGAAGTGAATACAAAACTTCGCGATGCGTCGGCAGAGCTTGAAGCAATGCGTCCTGCGTATCAGGAGCAGCAGAGGTTTGCAAAGGCTCTCGTCGACAATGGCATTGGGCAGGAGGACTTCACGATGGCACTCGAAGTGCTCTCGATTGCGAAGCGAGACCCGGAGGCGGCACTCAAGCGTTTGATGCCGTTCGTTGATGGGTTGCGAGGACTGACGGGAGAAGTGCTTCCGGCGGACCTCAAGGCAAAGGTCGAGGCAAACGAGGTATCGTTGGAGGCTGCAAAGCAGTGGGCGAAAGATCGTGCAAAAGCGGGGTTGACAGAGCGGCAGAGTAAAACTCTCCAGGAACGTCAACAAGCTGAGCGCGTTCGCACCCACAACGCAAGCTGCTTCCAAGCGATAGATGAACTCGAACAGACGATTCGCAAAACCGACCCGGACTATAAACCGAAAGCGTCGAAGGACGCCCCGGATGGAGTTTGGGAAAAAGTCGTGAAGATGATAAATCGTGTTGCACCGGAGGAACTCCTCAAGAGTCCGAAGAATGCAACCGAAGTCGTGAAGGAAATCTACGACATTGTGAAATCGTCTCATGTTCCTGTGCGTCCTGTGCGTCGCGCTCTCTCGTCGAATGGTTCTTCCACAACACGGACAACAAACAAAGTCCCCGAGACAGTTGAAGAGGCGGTGTCTACGCTTCTTAAGTCTCGTGGCATAACGATGGCGAGGTAAAAAACTTATGGGAGCTTTAGGCTTAACGGTAGCGAACGACTTAGCGTCTGCTGCTTTGATCACATTTCTAAGGGGCAAAGCGATGGCGCAGACCATCACAGACAAACCTCTTCTCGGTTGGCTCAAGAGCAACCAGAAGACGTATCCGGGTGGAAATAACTTGCAAGTCTCTGGAGCGGTGCAAGGGGCATTCATGTCTGACACGCCGGGGTTCCTGCAAGGTATCACGGAGGATGACACCATCAATTTCGGGCAGGCTCAAAATATCAATCGGTGGTATTACAACGGCAAGCAGGTGATTGCCGGGCTTATCATCACGTGGACTGAGCTACTCAAAGACGGCATCAGCGTCTTCGACGACTCGAAGGGGGGTAAGACGAAGGAGCATAGTGAAGTGTCTCTGACTCGCCTCGTCAGTATTCTGGAGAATCGCCTTGAAGACTTCGCGGAGAGCTTCGCTCGAACGAAGAACTTCATGTTCTGGTCGGACGGCTCGCAAGACCCGAAGCAGCCAGCGGGAATCAAGTCGATCTTGTTGGATAATTCTTCTGTGGGCACGACTGGAGGAATCAACCGCGCCACCTACTGGTGGTGGAGAAATCGCGCGAATCTCACGCTCCAGCCTGGACCAGCCAACGCAGACATGGTGCAATTCTTCAACTCGGAGTTGGTGCAGTTGCGTGTCTTCGGCGGCAAGCCAAACAAAGCGTTGTGCGGCAGTGACTTCCTTGCGGGTCTTCGCTCTGAGGTTTTTGCCAAAGGTTACTTCACCATGACGGGATTCAGTTCCGAAAAGGCAACTGACCTTGGAATGGGTGGATTGCACATTCCTGGTCTTGGCAAATTCGAGTACGATCCGACACTCGACCAGCGTGGCGAAAGCAAACGCTGCTACGTGATGTCAAGCAAAGACCTTATTCTTCGTGTGATTGACGACGAAGACGACAAGCCTTTGATGCCGGAACGTCCATACCAGTATATGATTTTCCTCAAGAACGTCACCTGGGCGGGCGTGCCATCGGCACAGAGACTCAACTCAATGGGCGTCTACGCCATCGCATAAGCGAAGAAAGGAGAACATACAAAATGAAAAAACTTCTTACATTTCTAGTCCTTCTCGGCACAGTCGCCAGCGGGCTTGCTCAACCTAGTGCCCCTCGATGGGAGGGATCGTCCTTTTTGAAGGACAACTGTCAGGTGATCTACGTCGGCTTTGGTTTGACTTACACCAATCCATTGGTGACGTTGAACGGCGGCGTGACAAACAACGTGTATTCGTTGCCGTATCTTAACACTCAAAGCAACATGCTCTTTGCGTTGACGGCTACGAATGTCTTTCCGACATTGTTGCCGACCTACGTGACGAACGTGTTCGCAGGTGTGACGAACGTGGCAACTGTAGGTTACACCTACTATTGGACCAACACAGCAGCTTACACCTCCACGAATGTCGTTGGCGGCGGCGTAGCCACCAATTCTATTGGAAACTTCCCTGAGCCATTCAACGATGGTTTGGCGTTGTTCTCTGATCGAAATGGCAATGGTGCGGCAGCGTCAATAGCTGTGGCATTTGGGAGCGCGACGAATAACATTACGAACACGTTGACGTTTACGTTTGCGTCTGGCGCAGGCCCGGTGCACCCAGGTAACGCCAACGCAAATGGAATCAATCAAACGATTGTGAGTGATCCGTTCTACAACGTGTTCTGGGGAACTGCTTCGCAAGATCAGTTTACGTTCTCAGTCACAAATGGTACTCCGGGCACCATCAACACCGTGATCACAAACCTTCCGACGAGCTTCACGCAGCAGGGTGGCCAGATTGCTTTGGTCTCTGTGACTGCTTCTAGTCTCGGCACGAACGTGGCGAACACCGTCGCCGGGATTACGAACAACATCGCACTCTACTACGTTGGCCTTCTTGGCTATCGTCCGTAAGGAAAGGAAAAACACAAAATGAAAACATGTAATTGTTTGTTGAAATTGGACGAGAGTCATACGATTCTCAAAACCAATGTAACACCCGCCGAGATGCTCATTCTCGTTGCGTTGCATCAGCAAAACGCCAAGGGAGACCCGATTCAACCGATTCCCTTGAAGGGGAAAAAGAACGAAACGGAGGTCTATCAGAACGTGCAGGAGATTCAACTGAAGGACGAACAGGGGAATGTTGTTCAAACAGTTGAAGTCTCCACTCCGAAACTCGACAAGGATGGCAAGCCAGTGGTCGATGCCAAAGGTGAACCAATCTTGGAGAAGAAACAGATGCCGGCGACTCGCTCCGACGAAGATGAGAAGGATCGTCTCACGATCAAGTACGGCTCAAAGGTTGTGGAGCAGGCGTTTCCCGGCGCGATGCCACAGCTTCCAACGGAGTTCGACCAGGCGAGACAGCTTGGTTTGAAGACACAGTTCAAACAACCGAAACTCACGGGCTAGAAGAAGCCTATGCGAGAGACACCACTTGGCGCAGTTCTAGGTTTCCTAAAGGCAGAGGTCGGTTATGCGGCTGGAGCAAACGTTGTTAGTGACATCACGCTTGCTCAGTTGCTCGACCAGCAGCAGAAGTGGCTCGCCACTGAGCACGACTGGCCTTTTCTCAAGGAGCGTTGGGATGTGCAAGTGGCACCGAATATTCGTTATCCTGCACTGCCGACCGTAGACGATCTGGGCACTGTGAGTGTCCCGATTGACTTCGAGCGGCCAGTGCAGGTTTCGAGATTCTACAACAACTACTGGGATGATGTTGACTATGGGATAACGGATCAAGACTACAACTACGTCAACAGCGACCAGAATGTGGTGCTTGATCCGATTCAGAAGTGGGAAATGTCAGACGAAGGCAACTTCGAGGTTTGGCCGATACCGGCGACACAACAGACAGTGCGCTTCAATGGGCAAAGGTTGCCGGGGTCGCTGGTGAGCTACGCTGGACAAGTGCCAACGATGGGAGCACTCTCTACGCCGCTTGATCTCGACGACATGATGGTTGTCTATTTTACGGCGGTGGAGGTTCTCACCGATTTAGGCAACCCCAAAGCTCAGTTGAAACTCGCTAAGGCGATGCAAAGGTTTTCGCAGTGTCGAGGCAACAACCCCAAACTCGATAAGATTCGCACCCTTGGCGGAAGTCCCGGTATTCGAGGCTCGGTGCGAAAGAGACTTGTTCCAATGAAAGTGATCGCAGTTCACGGATAATTTTATGCAAATTTTAACACCAGGAGCAGAAGAGGCCGCGTATTTTTTCGCGCAAGCGATTGGAGAAACGCGGGGTTTTGTGTCTCGCATTGAAGGACAACTTGATGGAGCGGCGTGCTATCTGCAAGTCTTCGATGGGAATTACCAGAATGTTGGGCCAGCCACGGGAACGGTGCCAAAATGGTCTAGCGGAGCTTTGAATGCCAACACGGGGTTTGCGTTTGACTTCGCTGGTGGAGATGACATATACATTGGCACGGGGTTGTATGTTGCGTTGTCTAGCACAGATGCAACGTATACTGCTGTGGCAGGTGGACAGCTAGCGAGCATGTTTGTGTTTTGCACGAACCTCGCGCAGACGCCGGCAGCATGCAGCATTGCGGGTGATCTTACAACGAATGTACATAGTTTGCAGGCGTGGGCTGATGCGGCTACGCCACAGTATAAGATTCGTCGAATCGAGATTAAGTATGGGAGTCTTGTGACAACGGAGTATCCTATGCTCTTCTGTCACAACGGCCCGGCAGCGGGAGCGTATCCGATACGTGTGTTGCCTGGGTTGCCGACTGGAGCGGCGGGCACTCTAGTGT
>Ga0074045_10006297_pt1 | contig 10209 bp, 9 predicted proteins | sample BogForMeECP23OM2_FD_94442 | JGI IMG/M metagenome (GOLD analysis project Ga0074045, IMG submission 94442) | Bog forest soil microbial communities from Calvert Island, British Columbia, Canada - Bog Forest MetaG ECP23OM2 | ecosystem: Environmental > Terrestrial > Soil > Wetlands ... | reverse complement strand
TCATGCTGGTCGCATCCACGCTCGCGCTGCGCCATGCAGGCGTGCTCAAAGGCGCGTTAGAAGGGGTCGAGGCGACAATCGCAGGGAAGGCGCTGCGGGGCGCCGAGATCGGGATCGGCCTCACGCTGAGCGGCGCAGGAGCCAAAAGCATCTACGACCAGCTCGCTTCGGGGAAGAGCCTGAAGGACGTGTCGTTCGAGGCGGCGATGCTTTTCGTGCCGCTCGCTTACGCGACCGTGCGCCCGGTCGTGGCCGGCAAGACCCGCGCGTTCGCGGGAAAGCGCTTCGAATCCCTGGTGGAGAGGGATTGGAGCGAGCAGGCAGCGGCGAGCTCGGGCATGGAGAGGCTCAGGCTTGAGTTCTCATCCGATGGCGGGCTGGTGGAAGCGCGTCCGGAATCCACGGCCCCGACCATGAATGTGCGTGGTACGAGGACGAGAATAGTCGAAGAAGGGTATGCGAAGACGGAATTAGTGGAAGCTCCGCCAGGTTCTGACGCGGAAAGGGAAAATGCCGTGTCTGCCACAGCAGATACGTTCCTGATCAAAACGACCCCGTCAAAGCGTCCGTCCTTGGCTCCTGAACCGGTCAGCGCCGAGCAGTTGGGGGAAGGGGGGCTCATCCTCAGCGGGATCAAGCGAAACCAGCCGGGTTTCTTCTCGGATTTCTCCAAGCTCGACGCGGAGAAGCAGGATGCTTTGATATCCACCCTTCGTCCAGTGTCTCCCGAGATGGCGACGCAGCTGAGCGAATTCGCCGCCCTGAAGAACCTCGCGAAGGAATACGGCATGATCCCGGAGCAGCTTGAGAAAGCGTATTCCGGGGCGTCGAACCTGGCGGACGCCCGGTCCCGGCTGCTCTGCTACATAGAATCGACAGGGAGGATCTTCTTCGGCCTCGGGGCGAAGGGCGACCGGGAAGCCGCGGCATCCATGGCGAGAGAGCTCACGAGCGATGTCCCAGACCTCGTATCGCTGCTCCTGTCCGAAGACCTGATCGGGAAACTCCGCAAGAGCTATCCCGAGCAGATGCCGGAAGGTGCCATGATCTCGGATATGATATACCGCGGAGGGATGCACGGGACGTTCGAGGTGATAGTGCGGCTGCCTGACGGAATGGAGCAGCAGTTCTTCGCAAAGACCACCGATTCGCGCTCAGCGCGCCTCGGCTCGAATTCGTCCTTGGAGGCAGGGCATCCTGCTCCGCATGTCAGCGAAGATTGGGCCTTCAAGAACCATGCCACCGGAAATACCGGAGTCTGCTGGTTCATGCTTCCGATACAGGAATTCACCGGGACGATCAAGATCGCCGGAAGGGGCGTCGTGGTGCAGGAGACCCTAGAAGCGATCAACCTGAAGAAGATCGTGAGCGCCAAAGACAGCGCGCTCAACCGGTTATATGAGACGCATCGGGACATCTACTACCGCGAGCTGGGGAGAGCGCAGGCCGGATGGATGCAATCCGGCATCTATGACGGCAACGAGCAGAACGCATACGCCATGTTCGTCCGCGTGTCCGAGGAGGATGGCGCGTTCCTGAAGGAGAAGGGTTATCACGTGGAGGTCGACAACGGGGTCTCGAAGCTGTTCATAGTGGGCAGGATAGACACGGACTGGGCCGGAAGCTACGGGGCGTCATTCGATGGGGCAAGGTACGATTTCGAGCACATGTTCGGGCAATTGGGCGGGCATGACATGGCAAGGATACTCGTGAAAAGCACGCGGGAAAGGATGATTTCAGGGGGCGAGGAGCCGACTACCGAGGAACTCGCCCGGGAAGCGCGCAAGGAACTCGAAGCAGCCCGTCCTCATTTCATCGAAGGCGCGAGCCAGTGGTACCGTACCAACGGATCGGACCCGTCCTATGTGGATGGCATGAAGAAGCTTTTCCTGGACAACCGCGACGCTCCGGTGGGCATGGAAGAGAAGCTCAGCCCTGAGGATCTGAGAGATATCTCGGAGGGCAAGCGGATCCTGGATAGGCGGCTGTCCTTCAATGGCTTGAGCGCCCGCCCGATGGATTTCAGCGACGGCAAGAGCAGGTTCGTGCCTGAAGATGCCATCGCTGTCTTCAATGCCCTCCATTTCGTCTTGAGGAATGGACCGGAGTCGGATGTCGTGTTCGGCCATATACTTAACTTAGCAGACAAGCGCATCGAATTCATTGCGGGGACCGAGATGGAGTCTCAGGTGAGAGGACTGCAGTCGCGTGGAGGCGAAGCGACCCCCGGGGAAACGCCGACATCTGCCGAGAGGCCTAAATCAGCGGAATGACGAAGCAGCCTTCAGAGCTGGCGTGTCATCAAAAAGCCGTCGTTGTTTATGATCACCATATCATTCTTGCGTATCCTCGTTGCCGCGGCTGCCGCATCCCTTACGGCATTGGAGAACACTGTCCACTTGCTGTCCTCAAGCTCATGGACGGAGAACACCCTCATTCTCACGATTATGCGCCTCGACATGTCCACGAGCGTGACATAAGAGGAGCCCCGTTCGCTCAATCCTATGCCATAATCAGGGAGCTTGGGAAGCGGAAGATCCGGCCTTCCTTCAGCAAGGTATCTTTCAACCCCGATTATTCCGAATTTATCATCTGCCGATAACGATAACCCTGCTGCCTGTTCGAATATGAATAGCTCGGACGGAAGTTTGAGCGTCTTGGCCGTGAGGTCGTTCCAGTCGGCCGTCACCCTGCGTATCTTTTGGACGGCTTCCTCCCTTGAAATCTTCCTTATGCTGCCGAGGGCATCCCGGCATTTGCGCGCGGTTTCTGGATCCGGTCCAGGCTGACCGTCTACTTTCGGGGTGCCGTTCAAACCCAGCGCTTTAAGCACCCTCGAATGCAATGGGTCCGGCGCCTTCGGGAACAAAAATCTGTCCTTCCTCACTTCAACACGCATAACAACCATATTATCACAAAGTGTTTATAAAGCGCTCGATTCAGCTATTTTTCCCGGAACGCGTCACGAACGCCCCCAGAACGATCCCGGATAGCAGGAACCCTGGCCCGCAGCAATCCGAACCCAGGGACATCCCCTGGACGGTACGCTGCTCCTGCGCCAGGCAGCCCTCTTTGCAGGAAGTGTAGTTCAAGCTTACAACCGTGCAATTGCCGCCCCAGGAACCTCCCGCGTTCATGCAGCAGGATCTCTCGCACGAAACGAGCTCGGCATCCGCCTGCTCGAATTGCGCGAACGAGAGGGCGATGATCAGGAGCATGGCTGCGAGCAATCTCAAGCGTTTCACCCAATAATATATAAATGTAGCAAACTTTATAGTGGCGACTAAGGGGTGAATCATTTGAGGAATCTGCTGGCGTTGTCCATATTGATCCTGCTCGTGGCCGGTTGCGTGTCTTCACCATCCGGGCCGCAGCCTGCATCCAATGAGTCGAATTGCCGAAATGTCAGCGCTCAGGTGCCTTATCAGGAATCCAACTGCACGAACGTCTCGATCACGACCCAAGTCTGCGGTTCGCGGGCGCTTCCATATCGCATGGTCAATATCACCCGGATCGATCTGTGCGTGAGCGATGGCTCATGCACTGGCCTGCCTCTCTCGCAATGCAATGCTTGCTCCCGCGCCATGACCCGCTGCGGGGTCATAATAACGAACGATGATACCAACGAGTCCGGCACATGGGTCGTCGGCGCGAATTTCACGGTGAGCGGCGGGGGATTCATCAACAACCCCGTCTCAAAGTCGCTCGATCCGAACGAGTCGTTCGAATTCGATTTCCAGCAGATGTACACGCTCGGCCCGTCACCAAGCTCAGCGACATGCGATGTGTTCCTCGTCAGCGCTCCGAAAGCGGATGACTGCCATGACGTGACCCGCATGGAGACCGAATGCACCAACGTGACCGCGTACAACTCAACGGAAACGCAGGTATGCGGCTGAATATATCTTTTTCCTTTCATATCCTATTCTTATGCAACAGGTACTCAGCGCATCATGCTCAGAGATCTCGCTAAAAGGGAGGAACCGGCCGCATTTCGAGTCCCTTCTCATGAGGAACATGCGCCATGCCCTCGCCCCTTTCGGGAAGTTCGAGCTGAAGGAGCGCGGCGGCAGGATCCTGGCTATCGGCAGGGAAGGCTGCGACCTGGAAGCCGCCAAAACCGCGCTTTCCCGCGTATTCGGGGTGGACAGCGTCCTCGTAGCTTCGATGGTGGAGCCGAAGATGGAGCGGATAGAAGAGGCAATAGTGCCGCTCTTCCCCTCGCTCACCGGGCGGTCTATCCGTGTGGAGACGAAACGCTCGGACAAACGGTTCCCCATCACGTCCCAGGAGGTCAGCAGGCTGATAGGCGCGAAGTTCGTGGACGCAGGCTGCACGGTGGACCTCACCCATCCGGAAAGCACGATATTCATCGATATCCTCGGCGATGCAGCGCTCGTATCCACCGGCAAGGTGAAAGGCCCGGGAGGCATGCCCGTGGGTTCGAGCGGAAAGGTCCTTTCGCTGCTATCGGGAGGGATAGATTCGCCCGTCTCCTCATGGCTCATGATGAAGAGGGGATGCACGGTGGACCTTCTCCATGTGCACTCGTCCCCCAAGAATGATGACGTCCGCGCATCCAAGATGATCCGTCTCGCGGAGAGGATCGGCGGATACGCCCCGAAGAAGCTGTCGCTCACCATCGCGCCTTACACGGAATTCTACAAGAGGGCGATGGAGATGGACCACAGATACGAAGTCGTGGTCTTCCGTAGGTTCCTCCTCAGGTTGTCATCCGCGTTGGCGAAGAGGAATGGCGCCATGGGCATCGTGATGGGCGACAGCATCGCGCAGGTGGCGTCCCAGACAGTGGAGAACATCTTCGCGACGGATGAAGCTGCAGGCATGCCGGTGTTCCGCCCGCTCGTCACGTACAACAAGCAGGAGACCATAGACATCGCGAGGCGCATCGGGACATACGACCTATCCGTCGAGCCGTACAAGGACTGCTGCTCTTTGGTGGCTAGCAGGAGCCCTTCCACGAGCGTGCCTTTAGATACGGCGCGCGAGCTCGAGGGCAGGATAGGCATCGAAGATATCGTGGAGAAGACGCTCGAGCAGTCCGAGACAATAGAGATCTAACCCTGGATCCTTTCCAGTCTTATCGCCACGCCTCTGGCATCCTTGAGCTTCTCATTAGTGGTCATGGCTATGCCGATGCCGACGAATTTATCTTTGCAGTATATCGCGACTTTCTCGTTTTCCGAAACCTTCCCATCTATGCTCTCCACTCCCGGAACCATCACCTGCGCCCCGCTCAGCACGGATGCGAGCGCGCTCTCCTTTATCCAGGCCTTGGGGAGATCGATGAACATCTCCGGAGGCTTCAGCATGGATGAGAGCAGGTCCTTTTTCCCATGCCCATTGAACCAGACGGCATCTGTCAGCTCCTGCATCGTGTGGATTCCATCCTCTGTGATCCTGCCGACCGCTGTCCTGCGGAGCTCCTCCATCCGCGCTCCTCCGCACGTCTTCCCCATATCCTCGCAGAGCGTCCGGATATATGTCCCTGCGTCCACCTTGGTCTCGAAGAGCGCGAGGCGCGGGTTCGCTTCGCTGATCTCGAGCAGTTTGAGGTAATGGATCGTCCTCCTCCTCGGGACTTTACGGACAGCGCTGATTTTCGGCGGCGTCTGAGTGAGCTCGCCGGTGAATCTTTTGAAGAGAGCTTCGATCTCTTCCTTCCCCATGATATTCTTGAATTTGATTATGCCTACATACGTCTTGTCTTTGGCCGCGATGTAGCGGAGGAGCTTGGTGGCCCTTCCGATGGCGACCGGAAGCACTCCGGAAACTTCCGGATCCAGCGTCCCAGCGTGGCCCGCACGTTTCGAGCCGGTGATTTTCTTCACTAAAGTTGTGACTTCATGGCTGGTGAGGCCTGGCGGCTTGTCGATAATGATCACGGCGTTATCAACGAGTGCGTCTGAAACCATGCAATTCCCTTATAGCATTCGCATTATATAAGTTATTAAGTGGTAAAACATGCATTTTTAATATATTGCGTTAAATACACATATATGATATTAAAGCGCAAGAGCAGCGGAGCCGGAAGCGGCGTCTCTCCAGCCGAAGCATTCGCCAAGAGCGCGATAGAAGGCGGACAGGATAAAAGCGTGGCGCAATGTACGGGTGGCTATAGGTTCCTGTTGTGCCTAGGCTGCATATCTGAGCCCAAAACCGGCCCGGAAATCGTACTGCAATTATCGGATAAAGGATGCATCAGTCCTCTCGAGGTCTCAAGCGTTTATCGTGAACTCAGGTCGCTTGAGCAAGCTGGCCTGATCATGAGAAGCGGCAAAAGATACGAGCTGACAGAAGCCGGCAGGCAGGTTCGTCCGGATGTAAGCATGTTCGAGAGGATCTGCGAGGCAGTCAAGCTATTATCTAAAGCCAAACCTTCGCCAAAAGGGCAATTGATTATCCTGGCCATACAGCACGGGCCTAAAAACGGCGATGAGGTCAAAAGGCATTTGGAAAGCGAGGGATTCAGCGGTTACCTGGGCCTATCGAACCTCCATAGGGACCTCAAGGCTATTGAGGCGAAAGGCACGATCCAAAGAAATCCCCGGACACATAAATACGAGCTGACAGATACCGGAAAGATGCTGTGCCCGGATGAGGCCTTGTATGCGAGAATCAGGGGGGCGCTCAGCTTCCTGCTTGAAATCAATGTATCGTTTTCAGGCGGCGCAGGAAAACATCGAGAATCGAACGGATTGGCCAGAAAAGCCGCGGCTTCGATAGAGAAACTGGATGGAGTGGTCAGCGAAGACGTCCTGGCTCCGCTTAAGGCGCTGCTGATCGATTACGAAAAAAAGAACGCAAAGATCTAATTCCCCCGCTTTGATTTCTTGAGGTCTATCACAGCGAGCGCGAGGATGAGCAGCTCTTCCGGCTTGTAGATGCCGCTGCTCAGGCACGCATCGAATTTGGATTCGTCGTCTATGTCTATCGAATAGACCTTCATGTATCTCTTGCGGTTCTGGTCGTCCCTGTCTTTCACGTGCTTCATGGCTTCCGTGAGCGTCATGTTGTCCCGCTTGGCGGTCCTCTGCGCTCTGGTCTCGAGCGGGCAGATCACCTTGATGCGCACATCCGCATCTACAATCCATGGGCCGAGCCAGGTGGTCACCACGCAGTCGCCAGATGCCTGCTCCTTGAGGATTGCGTCGAATTTCCTATCTATGTCGGGATCCTTGCGCGCCTTCTCCTGGAACTCCATCAGGCTCACCCCTTCCTTGGCAGCGAGGTCCTTGAATGTCGGGCAGACCAGTTTGTACCCCAGCTTCTTCGCGAGGAGCTCTCCCAGGGTGTTCTTCCCGCTTCCGGTCAGCCCGCAGATGGCGATTTTCATTGTTTCCCCTTTTTGGTATTCTTATCCTCTTGGGCTTTCTGCCTTTTCTGGTACTGGCTTATCACGATCGAGAATCCGATGTTGAAGACCAACGCAACCAGTATGAACCATGTGTACGGCTGGTATATCCTGTTGACATTGACGATAGGTATCGTCACGGGGAGGTCCACCCTGAAATACGTCCCGTTCGACAATGTCGCTTGGATCCGGTCCACCTGCAACGGCGCCGGCGGAGTGATCGGGATGAAAAGGAAACTGAAGCCCTGGGTCATGTTGGCGGGCACGGCATATATGATCACGGTATCGTTCGGCATGTACTGGCTCTTGTCTGTCGTGACTGTTATCCCGTCCCCGACTCCGGTTTCAACATATGCATCCCCGTTCGTGGAGTTCGGGTTGTAGAGGAAATAAGTCTCATTGTGCCCGATCGCCGCCCCGTTGGCATACATGGTAGCGAGGATAGTCCACTTGCCGTAATTCGTGTTGGACGGATCCAGATGGTAGCATGCCGAATAGATGCCGGCTCCTGTGATGCCGCATCCCGTGTTGTTCTGCGTCAGGTTGAGCTGGATGTCGTCCCTCACGGTCGGGTCGAGCTGGCTCACGACCGCGGTCAGGAGCAGGAAGACCGCGAGGATGATGAACATTGGCTTGAACTGGCCCATCATCATCTTGTTCATGCGGGGGAGGAACTCCATCTGCTTCTGGATGAGCTCGTCCACCTTCTTCTTGTCCTTCGCCTTCTGCGCCTTGTCCATCTCCGCTGTGAGTTCTCTGGACTCCTTCTGTATAGCTTCCATCTCCTTCCGGTCAATGAGCTTGTTCTGGACGAACCTGGAGATGCCGGCATAGACGATAGCCAACACTGTGACTAGGGCATAGTAAATCTCGAAAGCCATCGCTACTGAGTTAGTTTGGGAAGCGTTATATATCTTTGTTGGCTTCTCTATCATACAATGAGCGAGATGGACGCTGCGACCAAGCTGGAGATATACAAGCTGGTCCTGGCCAGGTACAAGGACCTGATAAACGAGAAGGAGTCCCGTTCGATTTCTGAGATCCGGCAGCGCGTCTCCCCCTATAACGATTTCGTGCGCAAGATGCGAGACTCCATGCTTACCGACATGGTCCCGTACGTGCCCAAGACGCAGTTCTTCATCGCCGCCCAGAGGGCGATGTCATACATCGGCTCCATCCGCACATGCGAGTTCTCCTTCACGTTCTGGATGGACTTCAACGAGATGGATTCCCTGAAATTCGGGACCGCGATGGACAAGTCCATACTGCTCGCGGCGCTATTGCGCTCCTTCGAATCTGAGGACGCGAAAGTGCTGGTGAGCGGGAAGGGCAAGACATTCGTGAAATTCTCCCATGGGGGCACGCAGTACCTTTTCGTCACCGAGAGCGGCTCTGTGCTCGTCGGAGACGACTCCATGAAGACGTTCGCCGACGATCCGGTCTCCTATGCGTTCAACGATCTGGTTTATGAGAATTATGACGAATCATGACCTGCATTCAGATTTTGCCAAGATTATCAACAGATACACCCGTCGCTTCTTGCATATCTTGAAGCATTGCATTAAAATTTTCAAAGTGGTTAATTTCTGGGATTATTAACGTGCCTTTTTCATATTCGACCTTTAAATTGAGATATTTCATCGTCCCTCCTTTACCCCACTTTTCTGTTAATACTAAATTCATCCTAGTTATGCCTGTTATTGGGTTGGCACCACCATACAGGTTATGAAGAACAATACCGTGATTTGTAATATCGATACTGGCAATATCGTCTATAAAAAACCGTTTAATGACCGCTATCCAAATACAAATCGATAATAAAGAAAAAAGGAAATCAAATGTATTTATGGATGCAGACCATAGAGTAAAAAGGAGATACACATTGCCTATAAATAAAAGGCATAATAGAATTAAACTAATGCGACTGCCACGTCTTTGATACGTCTTCATGGTCTGCATCAAAAGTAGTATAGCATATAAATTATTTAAGATGAATCCCGAACCCCGATCGTGGGATATATTGTCCACCCCTTGACGAAGATGCGCCCTCCCATGATGTCTCCGGAGAGGTAGCCATATTCACCCATCAGGTGTAGAGCGCCGCCGGACATCCAATGCCCGATATCGTCGCCAGCATCCCCCTTCACCCTTATGGTGCCACCCTCCATGAAGTCCGCGACCCAGCCCCCTACATTGCCTTCCACGATTATGGAGCCGTATTTCATGCGCGAGCCGACCATATGCCCCGCATTCCCCTTCACGAGTATGGAGCCGCCGCGCATCTTGATCCCTGGGAAGTTGTCCACATCCCCCTCGATGATGATAGAACCGCCTTTCATCTCATATCCGAGGTTGATTCCGGTGTTGCCTCTTACGGTGATGGAACCGCCCTTCATGTCGTTTGCGGCGCTGCTGCCTGCGTTCCCTTCCACGATTATGGTGCCCCCTTCCATCCCCGCAGCGATCGAATCCCCGGCATCCCCGATGACGCGGATGTTCTTGGTGTTCTTGTACCCGAGCAATTCTATTCGTGTGAGATGGCTCGTACGGATGATGTAATCGCTTTCAGGGCAGCATCGTATCAGCGCGCTCAGGAAAATCCCGGCCTTGCGGGGGTTATCATCCTGACAGGCAGCGAGCGCGACGCAGAAGAGCTCCACATCGCTCGATGAATAAGAGAATCCACTTGCGATTTCGCTCGCGCAGGGATAGTCGACTGACCTGTCGTCCTTAAACTGGAACCTCTTCCATTCGAATATCATCCTTTCGAGCGCAGGGTTCCTCTTCACAGTGCAATCTCTCACGTTCTCACTAGCCTCGGGTGCGAATCCACT
>Ga0074045_10006296_pt1 | contig 10210 bp, 11 predicted proteins | sample BogForMeECP23OM2_FD_94442 | JGI IMG/M metagenome (GOLD analysis project Ga0074045, IMG submission 94442) | Bog forest soil microbial communities from Calvert Island, British Columbia, Canada - Bog Forest MetaG ECP23OM2 | ecosystem: Environmental > Terrestrial > Soil > Wetlands ... | reverse complement strand
GGCCATGTAGCGCTCGGCCCAGGCCAGCGCAAGGTTGACCAGGGTGTCGGAGCCGGTGTTTTGAATGGAGGATTCGCGCGCGGCGGGCCCCACCGCGGCTTTCGCGGCTCCCGCAGCGTTCGGTGCCGACTCCCGACCGGCGCAACCGGCGGCACACACAACCGCCAGGCATGCGATTGCCATTTTGTGAGTCGTTCCCCTGAGCGGCATTGGACCTGAGTGTAGCGAATTTCGGCCGTGACAACCAGCCGATTTCACGCTACCTTGAACGGGGGGAGGCAAGAAGGATGAGGATAGTTCGCCTGTGCATTGCGGCGTGCCTTGTGATGGCCGCAGGTGTCGTTTTTGCCGCTGACCAAAAGCAGATGAGCGTGACCGTCAAGGAGACTCCGGTGCGGGCCACCGCGAGCTTCCTGGGCAAGATCCTGGGCACGCTCAATTACGCGGACCGGGTCACGGTCCTGGACCAGCCCGCCAGCTCGAAGAGCTGGGTCAAGGTGCGCGGTCCGGATGGAAAGCTCCAGGGCTGGGTAAGCCTCTTGGCCCTCCAGGACAAGACGATCGTTCTCACGTCAGGATCAGAGAACGTGGCGCAGGGCGCCTCCACCGGAGAAGTGGCGCTTGCCGGCAAGGGATTCAACGAATCAGTGGAGAAAGAGTACAAGTCGGAAGGCAAGGTCGACTACACGTGGGTGGACCGGATGCAGCAGATCGTGGTGAGCCCCGACCAGCTTGCCGCGTTCATCAACCAGGGCGGCCTCTCCACACCGGAAGGGGGCGCGCAGTGAAATCACTGATCCGTCCACTTCCCGTCCTCCTCATTCTCGGCGTTCTAGGCTGCGCGAGCATGGGCGGAGGCGTCCTCGGCACCGCGATGAATGTCGCCTCGAACCCCGCGGTTCAACAGACCGTGCAGGCCGTCCAGACCGCTTCCCAGGAGATCACGCCTGAGCAGGAGTACTATATCGGCCGCGCGGTTGCGGCCAACATTCTTGCCACGCGCAAGGCGTACAGCGAACAGGCGGCAACGGACTACATCAATGTACTGGGGCGCAGCCTCTCTCTGTACTCGGACAGGCCTGAAACCTTCGGCGGGTACCATTTTCTGATCATGGACTCCGACGAGATCAACGCCTTCGCCGCGCCGGGCGGGCTCATCCTGGTCAGCCGGGGCCTCCTGCGCTGCGCGGACAGCGAAGAGACGGTTGCGGCAATTCTTGCGCATGAGATCAGCCATGTGGTGCTGAAGCACGGGCTCAAGGCAATCAGCAATGCGCGGTGGACCGCCGCGGTGGAGGCCGGGGTGAACGCCGGCGTGCAGGTTGCGGGCTCCCCCGGGCTGCAGCAGCTTACCGGCGTGTTCAAGGACTCGATCAACGACATCACCAACACCCTGGTGAACTCGGGTTACTCGCGCGCGCAGGAGCTCGAGGCGGATCAGATGGCGCTCGTCATCATGCGGAGAGCCGGATACGATCCACATGCTTTCTATGAGATGCTCTTTGGAATGAAGGGCAGGCTGAAACCCGGAGGCCTGGATTTCGCCAAGACGCACCCGGCTCCGCAGGTCAGGATGACCGCAGTGGAGAAGACGCTCTCGGGGCCGGGGCAACCTGCTGTCTCGGCCTCATCCGCGGAAAACGTGCGGCAGGCCCGGTACAAGGCCGCGCTGGGGGCCATCTAACCCGTGACCGGCCACCGCGAAGTTTCCGGCGGCCTTCGCAAGCTGATGCAGGGCGCGCTGATCGGTACGGCCGGTGCCGCACTTGTCCTCGTTGTCTGGCTCGTCGGCGCGCTGAACGGTTTCGAGGCACGGACGTGGGACCTGCGGGCCCGGCTGCTGGCCCGGCCGGGAAAGGCAACCAGCCAGGTTGCTACGATTCTCCTGGACCAGAAGAGCCTCGAGTGGGGCAGGAAGGAGAACGCCCTTTCCTGGCCGTGGCCGCGCGAGGTATATACCGCCGTTGCTGATTTCTGCGCGCGGGGCGGCGCCAAAGCCCTCGTGCTGGACCTGTTTTTCACGGAGCCCTCCGTGTACGGCGTTTCCGACGACGAAGCAATCGGAAACGCTGTGGCAAAAAACGGACGCGTGGTAGTAGCAATGAACTTTGGCTCGGCCCAGGCCACGGAAAAGAGCTGGCCCGCGGACTATCCCCGGCCGCCAATCGTCGTTTCAGGACTGGAGGACTGGGTCCGCAGGGCAGATCCGAGGACGCTCGTCTACCCGATGGCCGAGTTCCCGATACCCGAGCTCTGGAAGAGCGCCAGCGTGCTTGCCAACGCGGACATCGCCCCGGATCCATCTGATAGGGTCTACCGGAGGGGCGCCCTGTTCAGCATGTTCGACGGCCGGGTCGTGCCTGCCGAGGCGCTTGCCGCGTACCTGGCAGGCAACCCAGGCCCGCGCGTGATCTCCGTGAGCCCGGGGCGCCTCACCGTGGACGGCAGGGAAGTTCCCATCGACAGCGAAGGCCGTGCCGTCCTGAGGTATCGGGGCCCCTCCGCAACGCACATGGCCCTCACGGCGGCCGCGGTCGTGCAGGCGGACCTCCAGCTCCAAGAGGGCACAGCGCCCGCCCTGAAACCAGACGTGGTCAAGGACAAGTACGTCTTTTACGGATATTCGGCGCCCGGCCTGTTCGACCTGAAGCCCTCCCCGATGAAGGGAGACTATCCCGGCGTGGAGATACACGCGACCATGCTGGACAATCTGCTCTCAGGTGATTTCATGAGGCCCGTGCCCGTCGGGATGACCATCCTTCTTCTCCTCCTGTTGTGCATCGGCGCCGGTCTTTCCGGCACGGCAGTGACGGGCGCGGGGCGGAGCGCGCTGGTCTACGTGGCCTTCATTCCACTTGCGCCTCTCCTGGGCATTGCTGCCTACGCCCTGGGCTACTGGCTCCAGGTCGTGGCGCTGGAGCTCGGAGCGGTGATCTCACTGGTGGGAGGCAGTCTTGTCACCTATGCCACGGAGGGACAGCAGAAGCGCTACATCAAGGGAGCCTTCAAGCAGTACCTGAGCCCTGCGGTCATCGATGAGCTGATCGCGCACCCCGAGCGCCTGCGGCTCGGCGGGGAGCGGCGCGAGCTCACGATTTTCTTCTCCGACGTGCAGGGCTTTACCGGCATCTCCGAGGCCCTTACCCCGGAGGACCTGACGGCCCTTCTCAACGAGTACCTCACGGCCATGGTGGACATCATCCAGGAGGAGGGGGGAACGATCGACAAGTTCGAGGGGGATGCGATCATCGCCTTCTGGAACGCCCCGCTGACGCTGGAGGACCACGCGGTGCGCGGGGTCAGGGCTGCCCTGCGCTGCCAGGCAAAGCTGGCGGAGATGCGTCCCGGCATCCGGGCGCGCATCGGCAAGGACATGCGCATGCGCGTCGGTATGAACACGGGGCCGGCCGTTGTCGGGAACATGGGCTCGAAGACCCGGTTCGACTATACGATGCTGGGAGACCAGGTGAATCTCTCCGCCCGGCTGGAAGGCATCAACAAGCAGTTCGGCACGTACATCATGATCTCCCGGGCCGTGGTGGACAAGATGGCGGGCGCCTTTCCCGTGCGCGAGCTCTCCCGTGTCGCCGTTGTCGGCCGCAAGGAGCCCGTGGTCGTGTTCGAGCCGATGCTGTCGGAGGAGTTTGCCGCGCGCCGGGCAGGCCTCGAGGTGTTCGACAGGGGTCTGCAGGCGTTCTACGCGGGGAGGTTCGCCGAGGCGGAGGGCATCTTCGCCGGTGCGGCAGCCGAAGATCCCGCCGCTGCCTCCTATGCCCGCAAATGCCGGGAGCTTGCCGCTGAGCCGCCCGCGGAGAAATGGAACGGCGTCTGGGTCATGACGGAGAAATGATCTTCTGAGACGGTCGTGCGGCACGGGTTCCTTGACGCCCAGGGACGGGATCGATAGATTGGAAACGAGATGCCTCCAGCGAGCAAAGCAGAAAAGAAGGTCAGAGAGTATTCGGCTCCGGCAGTAGATCGGGCCCTGGACATCCTGGAGTTCATGGCAAAACATCCCCGGCCATACGGCACCACGGAGCTGGCCCGCTGCCTGAAGCTTCCCGTTAACTCGGTCTTTCGCATCCTCAAGCGCCTGACGGAGCGCGAATACACCGTGCAGGATCCCATCTCCAGCGGCTACCAGTTGAGCACGCGCGTGTTCTCCCTGGGCATGAGCCTGTACACGCGCTTCGAGCTGCGCCAGCGCGCGCGGCCGCACATGGAGTGGCTCTGCCGGGAGACCGAAGAAACCTGCCAGATCCAGATCCCCCACGGTGACCAGATGCTCGTGATCGACACGGTGAGCCCCGAGGTGCAGTTCTACCTTCGTGTCGTGCCCGGCAGCCTCGTCTACTATCACCCCAACGCCTACGGCAAGGCGGTGCTCGCTTTCATGGGGGAGGACGAGGTGAAGCAGGTGGTCCCCTCCCGGCTCGTGGGCCTGACTCCCAATACGATCGTGCTCCGCACCGAGCTGCTCCAGCAACTGGAGCGCACGCGCCAGACCGGGCTTGCTTACGACAACGAGGAATATACGTCCGGGATACTCTGCATCGGCGCGCCCGTGTTCGACGTGCAGGGCAAGGTGGTGGCCGGTCTCGGCGTCACCTGCCTCCTCAGCACCGTCGACGCGGCAAACAAGGCCGCTTTTGAGCTCCTTGTGCTGGAGTGCGCCTGGAGAGTGTCGAAGGACATCGGCTACTCTGGTGACTTCTTCGTGGGCAAGGTCCGCTCCGCGCAGCCGGATACTGCCCCGCACGCTTCCGCTTCCTGATCGTCACATAGTCTGCGACCGGACCTCCTCCATCAGCCGCCGCTGATCAGAAGGGCAAGATTTCTTCCCATCACGGCCCTGATCCCCGGTAGTCCAATTGTGTCCAGCTTTGCCTGAATGGACTCGTTCAGCGCGGGGGGCATTCGTTTTTCATCGGCCAGCAGCGCCGAAGTTTCTCTCTGGTCGAACAGGACCCCGCTGTCCTTTGTTCTCAGAAGGCCCTGGTTGACGGGGCAAATCTCCTGGCACATCATGCAGCCGATGAGGCAGTTGTGCGCATCAGCAGGGAACCATGACGGGAGGGGACCGGTCAATTCATTCCAGCACGTCAGGCAGCGCTCTGCCCGCAGGAGGAACCTGTCGTGTGATATGGCGCCAGTGGGACACGCGTCCCGGCAGCGGCCGCAGGATTCGCATTCAGCAAGGACGTCCGGGCGGCGCGTCTTTGACCCCGGCCATGGTTCAAGTCGTACCGAGGTTGCAAGTGCAACGATCAGGACATAGCTTCCCAGCTTCTCCGAATAGGTGATGTTGTTCAGGCCGTAGGCAGTCAGCCCCAGCCGGACTGCGAGCGCTTTTCGCGCAAGCCCGATGAGCTCCAGGTCACCGAGCTCCGGAAGAAGATCCTTCAGCTCCCGGCGGATCGTCTCGTTGTCATGCGCGTCCTCCACGTAGGTCGGCGGGACTGTTGCCGTAAAGACACGCGAACGGTGGGTGAATCGAACGTCGCAGGCAGCGCAGGGAACTGCCACAGCGATCACTGTTCCAGGGGCGTCAGATGCAGCGTCCGGGTCCCTGATCCAGCCAAGCCACTTTTCGACGCATTCCAGGTCGATCTCCCCCCGCGAGCTGCGACCGACGATTTCTGTCCGCACCTCGCCCAGGAGCTTTCCCGGCCCCCACGCGATCTCGTAGCCCTTTCCCGCTGACCAAGCTGTGAGCGTGTCTTCCATCATGGGTGATTGGATTTTACCATAACAAGGCAAATTTCTGTCCATTTTGTAAGCCTATTGACAATTCTCTCCCGGCCTGGTACAGATATATTAGATCTCAGATTTCACAAGAGAAGATTAAGCCTGCCCAACTGGTATTGCAGCACTCGGCTTCATGCATCTGGGTAGGCTTTTTCTATGAGCAGATCTACAAGAGCACGGCGCTGAGCTGCGTCTGTAGCGTCAAACATGGGCACATCGAGAAGTCCCGGCGTTCTTTCCCTGACTGTCCCTGCCGCTGCCACTCCTGAAACTGCAAGGACTGAACCCGGTTGGATCCCGCGCACCTCGAGGGTTTCTGCCAGATCGTTGAAGCTGCAAAGGCAGAGCACGATGAGCTGGGCCGCGCGTGGGTCCACAATGCCTTCGCAGACGAGAAACGCGGTGTCGCGGGGAAAGAGTCGGAGGAGATCGCGGAGCGGCGCTGCCTGGCCGGAGCGCTCGAACCTGACCGTCTCCCCTGCAAGAAGCGCGACCACCACCTCCGCCCCTGCATCTGCATGCAGGCGCGTGTCCGTTCCTTCCTGGTCCAGAGACAGCGTGGCATGCTCCATTTTCTTGACGGTGCTCACATGATGCCCGCGGGAGCGGAGCTCTTGGAGCAGGGCAGTCACAACCGTTGTCTTCCCGCTTTTTTTGAGGCCCACCACGCTTACGATACAGGGGAGAGGCGTCGCCAGATCTGCGCCGGATTGCGTCATGGGCGTCGGGGAGTGTATCCTGTTTCCGCACGGAGGTGAACCATGCAGCACGATCTGCAGATTGTGTCGGCCGGGAAGAAGGTGCCTCTGAACAAGTTCGCCCGGAAGGTGGTCCTCAACACCCTCATGGGGCTCGTCGGCTCTCTCAGCGACGTGGACATGGGTGCAGAGATCACCATCACCCTGAAGCCGGGCAAATGAGCTACGAGCTTTTTGCTGCACTGGCCCAGAGCCAAGGGGACACCGCACTTGTCACGGTGATCGACGTGCAAGGTTCAGTGCCGCGGCACCCGGGATCGAAAATGCTCGTGCGCAGCACGGGCGCCATCCTCGGCACGGTGGGTGGCGGCAAGGGCGAGGCAGCCGCAATAGAGCTCGCGGTGAAAAGCATCGGGAGAAAGCGCTCTGATACGCTGACCGTTGAAATGCAGGGGACCGAGGCTGAAGGGGAAGACATGGTCTGCGGCGGGACCTGCCGGCTGTTGGTCGAATACGTCGCGGATACCACTCCGTACGGAACACTGCTCCAGCGGCTGGAAAAGGGGGAGAAGGCCCTGCTCGTCAAGAAGCTGGACGGACCTGCAGAAGGGTCCCCCGAAGCTGTCCTGGTTTCCGTCCATGGCGAAGGGGGCGCTCATCTGCAGGGGAGCGATGCTCACCCCGACGAGGCCACTATGGCCGATTGCCTGCGGACGGGAAAACCGGCGTTCTCCCGTGATGCGGGTCTTTTCTATGACCCGATCTTTCCGGAAGAGAAGCTTCTGATCCTGGGCGGGGGACACGTGGGGCGCTCGGTTGCCGTCATGGCAACGGAGCTGGACTTCAAAGTCACGATCGCGGATGACAGGAAGGCCCTTCTTGCACCCGCCAGATTCCCGCCTGCCGTGAGAACAATCTGCGGAGGCTACGCTGACGTAGCGCGGGAGTTCCCGCTGGATTCGGCGTCCTACGTCGTGGTCGTCACCCGGGGAAAGGCGAGCGACCTGGAGTGCATGCGCGCGATCCTTGGCCGCACCTATCGATACGCGGGGTTCATCGGCAGCACGCGCAAGGCGAGAATCCTGCTCGAACAGTTGCGACAGGACGGCTTTCCCAGGGAGAAAGTCGCGGCGGTCCACTCTCCCATCGGGCTGGACATCAAGGCGGAGACGCCGGCGGAAATCGCCGTGTCGATTCTTGCCGAGCTGATCGCGGTGCGGAGAAATGCTGGCGCCGGGGGCAGCCTCAGCAGCCCGGGGGAACGCAGCGGCCGGCTTCACTGATGAACGACACCGGAGACTCATATGCAGACTTCATTGTCCGGCACTTTCGCCCGGGCAGGGTCTACACCTTGGTCGGCGCCGGGGGTAAATCCACCGGCATGCGGAAGGTCGCCGGCTTCCTCTCGCGCCTCGGATTTCGCACTCGTTTGACTACGACGACAAGGATCGGTGTCGAGGAGTTCTCCGGGTATCCAGTTGCGACAGTGCGGGACGAAGAAGGGTTGCGCCGCTGCATCTCGTCGGAAGGGGCGTGCATGGTCGTCTCACAAGGCGTCGAAGGGGGAAAGCACGCGGGTCTGGATCCCTCCTGGATAGAGCGATGCGTAATTCCCGCAGACCTGGTGCTCCTCGTGGAGGGAGACGGGTCACGAAGAAAGCCGATCAAGGCACCGACGCCAAGGGAGCCGGTCATACCGGCAAATACGAATGAGGTCTTTGCCCTCATGGGGGCCAGCGCATTCGACGAGCCGGTGGATTCCGCGCGATGCTACAATCCCGAGGGGGTGGTGGCCCTGTTGGGCCAAAGTCATGTTGTTTTCGACACGCCGGCCCTCGTGATGCTGGCCGCAGATGCGGGAGGGTGCAGGAAAGGTGTGATGCCGGGCATGGGTTTTCACCTGATCGTGAACCAGGGAGACCTCGAAGAGAAGCGGGAGTCGGCCCGGGCAATGCTCCGCACTCTCAGCCGCAGCCATGGAATTGCCGGCACGCTCCTCTCCTGGACTGAAGAGAAGGTGTATGAATCCACCGGGGACTGAATCCTTGAGAGTCCTGATCAGGGGTGCAGGAGACTGTGCCACAGGGGTAGCTCTGTCTCTGCATCACGCCGGTTTCGTCGTTGTCATGACCGAGCAGGCCGAGCCGACGGTCATCCGCCGCACCGTTTCCTTTGCAGAGGCCGTGTTTCAGGGCAGTCAGACGGTCGAAGGAGCCGTGGCAGAGCTTTCAAGGGATGATGGCGTCGCCGGAGTGCTTGCGCGGGGACGGATTGCAGTCGTGGTGGACCCGGAGTCCGAGATTCGGAAAAGTTTTGCACCGGATGTCGTGGTGGACGCAATCCTTGCCAAGAAGAACCTCGGCACAACAAGGAGCTTCGCTCCCGTGGTGATCGGGCTGGGGCCTGGCTTCACCGCGGGCTCAGACGTTCACGCGGTGATCGAGACTATGCGGGGTCACGAGCTGGGCCGCGTACTCTATGAAGGCAGCGCCCGGCCGGACACGGGGGTACCGGGGGAGATCCAGGGCAGAACGAGTGAAAGGGTGCTCAAGGCACCGGGCCCGGGCAGGGTAGTGCTGCTGAAGCGGATCGGCGACCTGGTGCGCAAAGGGGAGACGGTCATGACCGTGGGCAGCGTGCCGGTCACGGCGGCCCTGGACGGCTGCGTGCGGGGCCTGATCCACGAGGGCCTGTACGTCAGCTCCGGCCTGAAGATCGGCGACATTGATCCACGCGGTCAGGATTCCTATGCCGCGACCATTTCAGACAAGGCACGCACCCTCGGCAGGGCCGTGCTCGAGGCCGTGCTGGTGCTGGGCCGGGACAGGGGCATCTTCTTACTTGAAAGGAAGTCTACTCCTTCCCGACGATGACCTCGGTGGCTTTGACTATTGCCACCGCGCTAGGAACTCCTCGATGGGCAGAACCAGTATCATCCGAGCGGCCACGAACGCATATGCGCCGCAATAGACAAGGAACCCGCGACCGACCACCTTCCGCTCAATGGCGAGACGGAGCGACACCACATCACGGCGAAGGCAGCCAGCGCCGAGTTCCTGCACAAGACGGCCGTCCCTCAGGAGCAGATGTGGACGACGTTCGGCCAGGGATGGCAGGACGCGAATTGTACCCGCTTTTTCCAGCTCGGCAATTTGTGTCGAACCGCATGACAGGAAAGGCCCAACCGCCGGCCGATTGCGGACGCATTCAGTGACTGCCTATTTCGGGCGGCTATCTCCCGCAGCAGTTCTGTTGTTCCGCTCAACCTCACCCCATTTTTCACCGCACACCACGTGGACATTGTGAAAACGACGAGTTTTGCACCTGCGCTTCAAAATTCGTCGAAAACGCCCAGGTGCTGGCCATGCTCCCGCCATTTCCTCGATTCAGGGGCGCATTTGAGCCGTCGTTCTTGACCGGGCAGGATGAAAAGGCTGATGCTGGCCGCGCTCCTCACGCCTGCTGCCGCGCGGGAGCTCGGCGTGGAAACAGGCAGGGATTGCGTGGTAACCTTCAAGGCGTCCGCTGTTCGGCTTTTTTGAAAGGCATCCCATGATAGAGCTCGACGAGGCGCTCGACATTCTCGGTGACATTCCTGCTGAGTCAAAGGCAGAGACGATACGCATCGAAGACGCGCTCGGTAGGGTGCTGGCGGGGACGATCCTGTCGCCGATCGATTCACCGCCTTTCTACAAGGCTGCCATGGCCGGTTTCACGCTGCCGGCCGGCGGGAGACAGGCCTGATAACGCATCACGAAGACCAT
>Ga0074045_10006295_pt1 | contig 10210 bp, 13 predicted proteins | sample BogForMeECP23OM2_FD_94442 | JGI IMG/M metagenome (GOLD analysis project Ga0074045, IMG submission 94442) | Bog forest soil microbial communities from Calvert Island, British Columbia, Canada - Bog Forest MetaG ECP23OM2 | ecosystem: Environmental > Terrestrial > Soil > Wetlands ... | reverse complement strand
TTCACGCCGCCGAGGCGAGTCACGGCGACCTGGGCATGATCACGGCCGACGACGTCGTGTTGCTGCTGTCAAATTCCGGCGAGACCGACGAGCTCATATTGCTGTTGCCGCATCTCAAGCGCCAGGGCGCGCGGCTCATTGCGCTGACAGGCAACGAGCAATCTTCGCTGGCGCAGGCTGCGGACGTGCATCTTGACGCCAGCGTGGACGCGGAGGCTTGCCCACTCGGCCTAGCCCCGACCGCAAGCACGACCGCCGCGCTCGCGCTTGGCGATGCGCTGGCATTGACGCTCCTCGATGCGCGCGGCTTTTCGGTTGAGGATTTCGCCCGCTCGCATCCCGGCGGCTCGCTCGGCCGGCGGCTCTTCACCCATGTGCGCGACGTCATGCGCAGCGGCCCCCACGTCCCCGCAGTGCAGCTCTCCGCCACGCTCGCCGACGCGGTCGTCGAGATGAGCGGCAAAGGCATGGGGATGACCGCCGTGATCGATGCGGAACGCCGTGTCGAAGGGATTTTCACCGACGGCGACCTGCGGCGCTGCCTTGCCAGCGCCGGTGATTTCCGCACGACCCGCGTCGTGGACCTGATGACGCGACGGCCGCGCAGCATCGGTCCGGACCAGCTTGCCATCGATTGCGTCGAGCTGATGGAAGCCGCGCCGAAGGTCACGCAGCTGCTTGTTGTCGACGCCGAGCGTCGTCTCGTTGGCGCGCTGCATCTGCATGATCTTTTCCGCGCCCGGGTGGTGTGATGCCTGCAGCCACCGTCACCGCGCGCGCGCGCCGCATCCGGCTTCTATCCTGCGACGTCGACGGGGTGCTGACCGACGGCCGGATCTTCGTAGCCGAGGATGGCCGTGAACTCAAGGCGTATTCATGCCTCGACGGCTTGGGCATGAAGTGGCTCGAGCGCTCAGGGGTAGCCGTCGCCTGGATCACCGGCAGCAGAACTCCCGCCGTGGCGCACCGTGCGCGCACCCTGGGTATCGCTCGCGTCATCCAGGGCGCGGAGAACAAGCTCGACCCATGGCAGCGGTTGCGCGGCGAGCTAGGCCTCGACCCGGAGGAGTGCGCGCATATTGGCGACGACCTGCCCGATCTGGCGGTGATCACCCGCTGCGGCCTGGGCGCGACCGTGCCGCGCGCGCCGGAGCTGCTCCGACGCCGCGCGCACTATGTGACGCGCACCGAAGGTGGCGCCGGCGCCGTGCGCGAGCTCGCCGAGATGATTCTCATGGCCCAGGGCAAGCTCAAAGACTTGCTGCGCACCTATAGCGACGACCAGGCGCCGGTGCCCAAACCGAAGTCGGGGCGGTTATGAGCTCGCGCCCTCAAGTATGGCTCGATCGGCTCATCAACTGGTCGCCAGTGCTGCTGCTCGGTTCGCTGGCGGGGATGACCTACTGGCTCAACACGCAGGTCCGCCTGGCCGCGCCGGCTTTCGACGGGTCCAGTCGCCACGACCCTGATGTCTTTGTGGAGAGGTTCAAGGCGGTCAATCTCGACCAGGACGGGCGCATTCGCCAGGCGCTCGCCGCCAATCGCGCCGAGCATTTCCCCGATGACGATACGACCACGTTCGACTCGCCGGCGCTCACCTTCACCGATCCTGGCAAGCCGCGCCTCGACGTGACCGCCGATCACGGGATGGTCACCGGAAACCGCGAGAACGTCTACTTTACGGGACACGTCAAGGCTGTGCGGGAAGCGGCCGCCACGGCGAACGACAAGCCGGTCGGCCCGATTACGGTGACCAGTGACTTCCTGCACGTGCTTCCCAACGCGGATCGGATCGTCACCGACCGCGCCGTGACCATCACCGATCCGCGCGGCACGATCAATGCTATCGGGCTCGAGCTAGACAACAAGGCCAAGATCGCCAAGTTCGGCTCGCACGTCAGCGGCCAAATTGAACCCCAGACGATCTCCCGATGACTCGAGCCCGATCGCACTTTCTCGCCCTGGTCACCGCACTGCTCGGCGCTGCCACCGCGCTGCCTGCGACAGCGGAAAAGGCAGATCGCGACAAGCCGATCAACTATCAGGCGGATACCGGCGACGTCAACTATCAAACCAAGGTCGGCACCCTCCAGGGCAACGTGATCCTCACCCAGGGCACGCTGACGATCCACGCCGACAAGATCATCTTTCATCAGAACCCGGACAACTCGGTGTCGGCGACTGCCTACGGCAACCCGCTCACCTTCCGCGAGAAGCGAGACAACGTCGACGAGTACTACGAAGGCTTCGCGCAACGCGCCGAATACGATGGCCAGAAGCGTTTTCTCGAACTGTTCGACCACGCTTTGCTGCGCCAGGGTAGCGATGAGATCCGGAGCAACTACATCTCGTACAACGCCAACACCGAGCTTTTCAAGGCCGAGGGCCGCGCGGACAGCAGGCCCGCCGAGGCCGGCGAGCCTCCGCTCGGCGCCCGAGTGCGCGGGGTCTTCCAGCCGCAGTCCAAGGACGGCAAGGCAGCGGCCGCGGCGCCCAAGCCCAATGTCCCGGCGCCGCTGAAGCCCGAAGGCGAGCTGGCCACGGAGCCTCCCAAGTGATGGCCGAATTGCGCGCTGCGCGATGAGCACCCTGTCCGTCGCCGCGCTGAACAAGCGCTACAAGTCCCGGATCGTGGTCCACGACGTTTCACTCGCTGTCGACAGCGGCGAAGTAATCGGGCTGCTCGGACCGAACGGTGCAGGCAAGACGACGTGCTTTTACATGATCGTGGGCCTGGTCGCCGCGGACGGCGGCAAGATCGAGCTCGACGGTAAAGATCTCACGCGAATGCCGATCCACGCTCGTGCTCGAATGGGCCTTTCCTATCTGCCGCAGGAAGCCTCCATCTTTCGCAAGCTGACGGTCGCAAATAACGTGCAGGCGATACTCGAGCTGCAGGGTATTGATGCCGACGAAATCGCCAATCGCCTCGATGCATTGCTCGAGGATCTTTCGATCTCGCACCTGCGCGATGCGTCCGCCCTCAGCCTCTCCGGAGGCGAGCGTCGCCGCGTCGAGATTGCGCGCGCGCTGGCAACGCGGCCGCGCTTCATCCTCCTCGACGAACCGTTCGCAGGCATCGATCCCCTGGCCGTATTGGACATTCAGAAGATAATTGGCTTCCTCAAGGAACGCGATATCGGAGTTATGATTACCGATCACAACGTGCGCGAAACACTGGGCATCTGCGACCGCGCCTACATCATCAGCGAAGGGCGCGTCCTGGCCTCGGGAACGCCGGACGAAATTGTTTATAATGAAAGCGTTCGGAAGGTCTACCTAGGAGAGCACTTCCGCCTCTGAAGCGACGCGCCAATGAAGCCGACGCTACAACTCAAGCTAAGTCAGCATCTCACGCTGACGCCGCAATTGCAGCAGTCCATTCGCCTGCTGCAGCTGTCCACGCTGGAGTTGAACGCTGAAGTCGAGCGGCTGCTGCAGGAAAACCCGCTGCTGGAGAAGGCCGATGAAGAGGAGTCCGCCGGCCCGCCGCGGGAGTTCACCACGTCCGTTGCAACGCCGTCTACCGACAAACCGGGCGAGGGGGCCGATGACGGCGCGCCGGACTCCGCCGACCTGGTTGTCGGGGCGCATGACAGCGACTGGGGTTCCTCCACCGCGGGCAGCGATGACGACGACGATGCGTTTCTGCCGCAGCAAGTCGCAACTAGCTCGCTGCGCGACCACCTGAACTCGCAGCTCGCGCTGCTCAATCTTCTGCTGCGTGACCGGCAGATCGTCGCGGCGCTGATCGACGTGCTCGACGAGGACGGCTATCTGACGACCTCGCTAGAGGAACTGCTCGAACTCTTCCCGGATGAACTCGAGCTCGAGGCGGACGAGCTGTCGATCGCTTTGAAGCACTTGCAGAACATGGAGCCTGCCGGCGTCGGTGCCCGCGACGCGGCCGAATGCCTTTCGCTTCAGCTCAAGGCGCTTCCCGAATCGACACCCTTTCGCGGGGACGCGTTGAAGCTGGTGCAGCACCATCTGCCGCTCCTCGCGGCGCGCGATTTTGGCAAGCTCAAGCGCCTCCTGCACGCCGACGATGCCTGCCTGCGCTGTGTGCGCACGCTCATTACCAGCCTGAACCCGCGCCCCGGCGCCGGCTTTTCCAAGACCGAGGCGAACTATGTGATCCCGGATGTGGTCGTTCGCAAGCTGCGGGGACGTTGGATCGCCGGCCTCAACGAGGCGGCGATGCCAAAACTGCGGCTCAACCGCATTTACGCCGACATTCTGACCCGCAACCGTGAGGCTTCGAATCAGCAGCTCGCCGCGCAGCTGCAGGAGGCGAAGTGGCTGATCCGCAATGTCCAGCAGCGGTTCGAGACGATCCTGCGCGTATCACAGGCAATCGTCGATCGGCAGCGCCATTTCTTCGAGCACGGCGAGGTCGCGATGCGACCGATGGTGCTGCGCGAGATTGCGGAGATCCTCAGCCTGCACGAGTCGACGATCTCGCGCGTGACCACGCAGAAGTACATGATGACCCCGCGCGGGACTTACGAGCTAAAGTATTTCTTTGGCAGCCATGTGGCGACCGACACCGGGGGCGCGGCTTCGGCGACCGCCATCCGGGCATTGATCAAGCAGCTCATTGGCGCAGAAGACCCCAAGGCGCCGCTTACCGATAGTCGGATCGCCGACCTCCTCGGTGACCAGGGCATCCTCGTCGCCCGGCGGACGATCGCCAAGTACCGGGAGGCGCTGCAGATCCCACCCGTCAACGTGAGGAAGTCCGTATGATCCCCACCGTGCGCATCGAGTCGAGCAGCAGGAGACCTGGATGAACCTCAATCTGAGTGGGCATCACCTCGAGATCACGCCCGCGATCCGCGACTACGTGACCGTAAAGCTGGTGCGTCTGACCCGGCACTTCGACCATGTAATCGACGTCAACGTCGTGCTTTCGGTCGACAAGCTCAGGCAGCAAGTAACGGCTAATCTGCATGTGCGCGGCAAGGACATTCACGCGGAGTGCGTCGAGCCGGACATGTACGCCGCCATTGATGCGCTCGCAGACAAGCTCGATCGCCAGGTTCTCAAGCACAAGGAGAAACGCAACGGTCATCGCCACGATATGACGCCGGTGAAACGGGTCGCCGCACCCGTGGTACGCCGGAAAAAGCCTCTGAAGTAGCGTATGATCCGCGCCACCTTGCCGGCGGGCCGCGTCTGACCCGACCGCCCGTCGCTGTGTTCTTCGGGCCCGGACCGACTCTTGAACCAGATCGCGCAACTGCTCCCTGAATCAAACATATTGCTCGACCTCGAGGCGACGAGCAAGAAGCGGCTGTTCGAGCAGGTCGGTCAGCTTTTCGAGGACCAGGCGCAGATTGCGCGTGCGGTCGTATTCGACAGCCTGTTTGCGCGCGAAAAGCTGGGATCGACCGGTCTCGGCCAGGGTATTGCGATCCCGCATGGCCGGATTAAGGGGCTGACCCGCTCCCTGGGCGCTTTTGTGCGGCCACGTCAGCCAATCCCCTTCGATGCGCCCGACGGCAAGCCGGTGGGACAGATCTTCGTGCTGCTCGTGCCGGAACACGCGACCGAAGAGCATCTTCAGCTCTTGTCGGAGCTCGCCGAGATGTTCAGCGAACGCGGGTTTCGTGACCAGCTTGCAGCCGCCGCCGATGCCGGCAGCCTGCATCGCCTGTTCTGCAACTGGGAGTCTGCGTCGTGAGCGAAGGCGGCGCAATGCGGCACGTGAGCATCGACCAGCTGTACGCGGAGAATCAACAACGCCTGGGGCTCAGCTGGCTTGTCGGGCGGCAGGGCGGCAATCGCGTCCTGACGGGTGAAACGGCGCTCAGGCCGACTATCGGCCAGGTCGGTCACATGAACTTCATCCATCCGTTCCGCGTACAGATCATCGGCGCCGCGGAGGCAGCCTATCTCCGCGGCCTGCCGGAAGATGCGCTTCAGAGCTCGATCGGCAGGCTGTTCACGACCGAGCTCGCGGCCATCATCGTGGCTAACGGCGAGGACGTTCCCGCGCATCTGCTCGACGAGTGCGACCGGCACCACATTGCCCTGATGACTTCGCCGCAGCCCTCTCCGCACATCGTGGACCTCATCCGCCTCTACTTGTCGCGGGTTCTCGCCGAATCGACGACGCTGCATGGCGTGTTCCTCGACGTGCTCGAAATGGGCGTGCTGATCACCGGGGCTTCGGCGATCGGCAAGAGCGAACTGGCCCTGGAGCTAATCTCCCGCGGTAACGGGCTGGTCGCCGACGACATCGTCGAACTGTTCCGCATCTCACCGGACACGATCGAAGGGCGTTGCCCGCCGATACTCAAGGATTTCCTGGAGGTGCGTGGCATCGGTGTGCTCAACATCCGCACCATATTCGGGGAGACGGCGGTGCGTCCGCGAAAGCTGCTCAAGCTGATGGTCAACCTCGAAGATCACAGCAACGAGCAGTTCTCCGAGCTCGACCGGCTGCAGGTCGATGCCACATACCAGGAGATTCTCGGCGTACCGATCCGGAAAGTTACAATTCCGGTCGCGGCCGGCCGCAATCTCGCGGTGCTGGTCGAGGCGGCGGTGCGCAATTTCGTGCTCAACCAGCGCGGTATCGACAGCACTAAAGAGCTGATAGAAAGGCAGCAGAAGCTGATGGAAGATGGGGGCTGAGACTGCGGCCTGGCGATGGACCTTCTGTTGATTGGCGGTGTTTCCGGCTCGGGCAAGAGCGTCGCGCTCGCGGCGCTCGAGGACAGCGGCTATTACGCGGTATCGAATCTGCCGTTGACCCAGCTGGCCGGCCTGCTCGCGTACCTCAAGACTGCCCGCATCGGCCGTGTCGCGGTCGCGCTCGATGCTAAGGCCGGCTCCCGGCTTGCCGGGCTGCCCGATGCCCTCGAAGCCGCCCGCGCCGAAGGCTGGGCCGTGCGCTTCCTGTACCTCGACGCGAAGACCGAGACACTGGTCAAGCGCTTTTCCGAGACGCGCCGACGGCACCCGTTTTCCGGGGACGACCGCACGCTTACCGAAGCCATCGAATTTGAGCGCGGCCTGTTCGCCGACGTGCGTGGGCGCGGCTACAGTGTGGACACCAGCGAGCAGTCGGCCGCCGCGCTTCGCTCCTGGATCAAGGACTTTATCAGCGTCGACCCGTCCAAGCTGACGCTGCTATTTCAATCCTTTGGATACAAGCATGGCGTGCCGCTCGACGCCGACCTGGTGTTCGATGTGCGCTGCCTCCCGAATCCCCATTACGAACCGGCGCTCGCCACGCTCGACGGTCGCGCCCCCGCGGTCGTGGCCTATCTTGAGAGCCAGCCCGAGGTCGAGCGCATGTATGGCGACATTTTCCATTTCGTGGCGAGCTGGCTGCCCGATTATGCGCGCGACAACCGCAACTACCTGACGGTCGCGATCGGCTGCACCGGGGGACAGCATCGGTCGGTGTATCTGGCCGAGCGGCTGGCCAGGGCATTTGCGGGCCGCTACCAGGTATTGACCCGGCACCGGGAGCTCGCCGGGTAGCGGCACCTTCGAGCATCAGTCTGCGCTATCCCGCGCTGCGCTACAATGAACCAATGACCTTCGCGCGCACCATCACGGTCGCCTTTACCGGTGCTTCGGGCCTGCAGTACGGCCTGCGTCTGCTCGAGCACCTCCTGGCAACCGAGATACGCATCTACCTCGTCTATTCGCCGGCCGCGCAGGTCGTCGCACGCCAGGAACTGGAGCTGACGCTGCCCACCCAGCCGCACGCGGCGGCAGCCTTCTTCGCCGAACGCTATCGCGCGCGGCCTGGGCAGCTAACAGTATTCGGCCGCGAGGATTGGCTCTCGCCTATTGCCTCAGGATCGAGCCCCGCCGACGCGATGGCGATTTGCCCTTGCAGCATGGGTACGGTGGGCGCCCTCGCCTCCGGGTTGGCCGACAATCTGATTGAACGCGCCGCCGACGTGATGCTTAAGGAACGCAGGCCGCTGGTGCTGGTGCCACGCGAGACGCCCCTGTCGGCAATCCACCTCGAAAACCTCCTCAAGCTCGCGCGCGCCGGCGCAGTGATCCTTCCGCCCGCGCCTGGGTTCTATGGTCGCCCGGAGACTATAGCCGACCTCGTCGATTTCGTCGTCGCCCGCGTACTCGATCAGCTGGGGGTCGCGCACACGCTGGGGCCGCGTTGGGGCGGCATGCGTATCGCCCCGCCCACGGTCGAGCGCACTTAGCCTCCTCCATGATTCCGTTCCTGCGCGGCGCGTCGTCGCGGGAGCCGCGTGCGCTGCCGCTGTTTCCCTTGAAGACCGTGCTTTTTCCGGGCGGCGTGCTGCCGATCAAGGTCTTTGAACAGCGCTACATTGCAATGACCAAGTCCTGCCTCAAGGACAACAAGCCCTTCGGCGTCTGCCTGCTCACGCACGGCGAAGAAGTCCCAACTTCGGAACGGGCGGTGGCAGGGCTCGAGTTCGCTGCGATCGGCACGCTGGCGCGCATCACGTCCTGGGACATGCCTACGCTCGGCATTCTGCATCTGCGAACCGAAGGCGAGACACGGTTCCAGGTGCAGGCGCACAGCGTTGCCGATGACAGCCTCGTCGTCGGCCGGGTGACCGATCTTGCGCCCGAACCCGCGGTCGGGCTGCCGAAGGAGTTCGGCCGCCTGGCGGCTTTACTCGACCTGCTGATCAGCCGCGTCGGCAAGGAGAATTTTCCGGCAGAGCACGCACTCAGCGACGCGTCGTGGGTCGGCTATCGCCTCGCCGAAGTTCTACCGTTGCCGCTACCGATCAAGCAGAGCATGCTCGAGATTAACGATAGCGAAGTGCGACTCACCGTGCTGGCGCAATTCCTGACGCAGCAGGGGTTGATCTAGTCGCGGGCGTTACGTCGTCCGCGCCGGGCGCGGCTGTCCCGTGTCGGTCTGGTCGCGGCGCGTATAATCGCATCACCTAAATCGCACGCGCACGTCCCATGGCCGGCCACAGCAAGTGGGCGAACATCAAGCACCGCAAAGCGGCAACCGACGCCAAGCGCGGCAAGATATTCAGCCGCCTCATCCGCGAAATCACCGTCGCCTCGAAGCTGGGAGGCGGAGACGCGTCGAGCAATCCCCGACTGCGGCTTGCCGTCGACAAGGCAATGGAGAACAACATGCCCAAGGACACCATTGAGCGCGCGGCCAAACGCGGTGCCGGGGCGCAAGAAGGTGTTGATTACGAAGAGATCCGCTACGAGGGTTACGGGATCAATGGGGCGGCGGTGATTGTCGACTGCCTGTCGGACAATCGCACGCGAACCGTCGCCGATGTCCGGCATGCGTTCGCCAAGCATGGTGGCAACCTGGGCACGGACGGTTCGGTCGCTTTTCTGTTCAAGCATTGCGGCCAGATCGTCTTTGCACCCGGAACGGACGAGGACCGGCTGATGGAGGCGGCACTCGACGCCGGCGCCGAAGACATCGTGAATCATGATGATGGCTCGATCGAGGTGGTGACGGCGCCGCATGACCTGGTTGCGGTGAAGTCGGCGCTCGGCAAAGCAGGCTTCAAGCCCGAGTTCGCGGAAGTGACAATGAAGCCGATGAGCGAGGTCGTCGTCAACGGTGACGACGCTGCGCGCATGCAGAAGCTGCTGGACGCACTCGAGGCGCTTGACGACGTCCAGAACGTGTATACGACTGCGGTCGTCGAAGAGGCCTAGCCGCATTGACCCTTCTCGCTGCGCGACGCATCCTCGGAATCGACCCCGGCCTCCGGATTACCGGGTTTGGTCTGATCGTCTCCTCCGGCGGCCGCTTGCGCTATGTTGCCAGCGGCTGCATCCGCAACACCGGCGGCGAACTGCCGGAGCGCCTGAACACGATACTGCGTGATATCGGGAGCGTGATCGTCGAGCACCAGCCAACCGAGGTCGCGGTCGAAAAAGTGTTTGTCAACGTAAATCCGCATTCGACGCTGCTGCTGGGCCAGGCGCGCGGCGCGGCAATCTCCGCGGCGGTGCTCGCCGACCTGCCGGTTGCCGAATATACGGCGCTGCAGATCAAGCAGGCGGTCGTCGGACACGGCAAGGCAGCCAAGGAGCAGGTGCAGGAAATGGTGCGGCGGCTCCTTGCGCTGTCCTTCGCGCCCTCGGCGGACGCCGCCGATGCGCTTGCCTGCGCCATCTGTCACGCCCATGGCGGAGACGGTCTCCAGGGTCTGCGGCGCAAGGGGTACCGCATGCGTCGCGGGCGGATTGTCTAGCCGTG